>SAMEA3663095__coassemble_774_pt1 | contig 83482 bp, 66 predicted proteins | sample SAMEA3663095__metabat2_high_PE_003 | metagenome-assembled genome bin SAMEA3663095 (sample SAMEA3663095) | pig gut metagenome | biome: pig gut; feature: pig-associated habitat; material: faeces | place: France | collected 2012
CCGCGACCTCGACCTTGGCAAGGTCGCGCTCTACCAACTGAGCTATTGCCGCACACATTAAAATCATACAAGTGAAGAGGAGGAGACTCGAACTCCCACGACATAATTGTCACTACCCCCTCAAAGTAGCGCGTCTACCAATTCCGCCACCCCTCCAAATGTATACATTCTGAATAATTTGTGCCCAGAACAGGACTCGAACCTGCACGTCGTAAAACACACGCACCTGAAACGTGCGCGTCTACCAATTCCGCCACCTGGGCATATGACTTTTCAGTCGCTTGGTTATTCAGAATGTTGAGCGGCAAACGGGGCTCGAACCCGCGACCTCGACCTTGGCAAGGTCGCGCTCTACCAACTGAGCTATTGCCGCTTGATTACTTGTTTACACAAGTGCATTTCTCTAAATGCGAGTGCAAAGGTAATACAATTTGATGAAACTACACAAGGAGAAGTGGAAAAAGATTTATCACTTAACGTTTATTAACAAGCACCTCTTCAGCTTACCTTATTAATATAAATATAGGCTCATCCTACAAGGTGGAATGTATATTTGGGGGCTTTTGCGCGCGGTGGATGATTTTCATTTGCGATTAATGAATTTTGTTTGCCAATCGGTTATTGATGGTTTTTATTCCCTTGATGGTTGGTGTGAGCCGGTTTTCATTTCATTCATCCACTGCAGGTGCGGTCCTTTGCAGTAGTGTGCACCCCGCATTGGGCATAACCTTTCATTTCTTTTCCGTGATAATCATTCTTCTTTGATAATCGATAGCAGTTGTAGTGACCGTGCCGTGAGCCGGCCTCGCAACCGACTGACAAACCAACCATGCCATCAAACCTATGCGTTTTCTTCAGCGTATTCCCTTTAACCGCAGTATCCGGATGGATAACACCCGCCCATGGCGAAGCTTTCATCGTGTAAAGATATTTCTTCTCCTCTCCTCCCTCATTCGGATGGTTGAACGTCTCATAGCCTATAGTCTAACTATTTCATAATCAATCTGTTGCAAAAGCATATTTGCTGACGCGTCAAAATAGCCTTTTCGACCTGCAAGAATACCCCTTTCAGAAGGTGAAAAGGGCGCTTTTGCAAGTCAAAAAGGCCGTTATGTCGCAGCCGAAAGTGAACATCACGCTCAGCTGTAAACAATATTCAGAGTGGCGAAGGCGGCACTAGTCCATCCTGCTCAGATAGTCATCGTAGGTAAACTCGCGCAGTGTCTCCAGATAGCCATCGGTGTGCAACAGGGCGATGGCGGGATGCCCCACCCCATTAAACATATTGGTCTTAACGGTGGTGTAATGCAGCATATCCTCGAAGATGATGTTCTCGCCCACCTGCAGCTCGTGGTCGAAGGCCCACAGGCCCATATAGTCGCCGCTGAGGCATGAGTTGCCGCCCAGCCTATACACGTGTCTGGCCTCTGCGGGCACCTCATCCGTACCCTCTACGTAGGTCTTCGCGCCCCTCACGGCAGGGTGATAAGGCATCTCAAGGCAGTCGGGCATGTGACAAGTAAAGCTAACATTGAGTATGGCCGTGCGTATGCCGTGGTCTTCTACCACATCTACCACCTGCGCCACGAGCGGTCCTGTCTGCCAAGCAAAGGCACTTCCCGGTTCAAGTATCACTTTAAGCCAAGGATAACGCGCCTTGAAGTCCTTCAGCAAGCTTATCAGCAGCTGTGTGTTATAGCCCTTGCGCGTCATGAGGTGTCCGCCTCCGAAGTTCACCCACCTCACCTGCGGCAGCCAATGAGCAAATTTCTGCTCAAAATGGGCGAGCGTCCGGCCAAACTGTTCGGCCCCGCTCTCGCAATGGCAGTGGCAGTGCAGCCCCTGTATGTCGGCCGGCAATGTGCCAGGCAACTTATCTGCCGTCACGCCGAACCGCGTTCCTGGAGCGCACGGGTTATATAATAAGGTCTCAATCTCCGAATATTCAGGATTTACGCGCAGCCCCAGCGAGAGAGCCGGGTTGGCATTGAGCGCCCTCTCGTGCAGCCGCTCGTATTGCGACAGGCTGTTGAAGGTGAGGTGCGACGAGCATTTGGCTATCTCGTCTATCTCATCCGGCGTGTAGGCAGGCGAGTATGTGTGCGTGGGAGCGCCGAAAAGCTCGTTGCCCATGCGTGCCTCGAAGAGCGAACTGGCCGTGGTGGCGTTGATATAAGGCCTGAACAGCCTGAACGTTTTCCACAAAGCATAAGCCTTGAAGGCCAGTATAATCTCTATTCCGGCCTCTTGGGCCACGCTTTTTATCAGGCTCAGATTGCCTCGCAGACGCTCTTCTTCGAGCACGTACGTGGGCTTGTGTATCTCCTGGAATGTTAGTTTGTTTGCTTTCATAGGTGCAAATATACTTATTTTCGTGCAATGTGCGCATGACAAACATCATGTTTTTGCATTTTTCCGAATGATAACATTGCATGTTTCATATTTATTTCATACATTTGCACGTGAAAAGAAAACAGACATGAAGCTTGTTATACTGACGAAATCCACATTCTTTGTGGAGGAAGACAAAATACTTGCTGCGCTCTTTGATGAGGGTATGGAGATGCTGCACATATCAAAACCAGGCAGCAGCCCTATCTTTTCCGAGCGTCTTCTATCCCTCCTGCCGGAGGAGTATTATAAGAAAATCGTTGTGCATGACCATTTTTATCTGAAGAACGAGTTCGGACTGGCCGGCATACACCTCGACTCTGACGCGACGCCCGTGCCCGACGGCTATCGCGGAAAGGTGAGCCGCACATGCACAGACCTCGATAAGCTGCGCGAGATGAAGCGCAACTCACAATACGTTTTCCTTAGAAACATCTTCGACAGCGTGAGCGACAAGGGGCAAAAAGGCTCTTTCACGACCGAACAACTGCTGGAGGCATCGCGCAAGGGCCTTATAGACAAGAAGGTGTATGCCATGGGTGGCATCACGCTAGACAACGTCAGGCTGGTGCGCGACATGGGCTTCGGCGGCGTGGTAGTGTGCGGCGACCTGTGGAATCAGTTCGACATACACAACGAGGTAGACTACAAGCAGATCATTCAGCGTTTCAATATGTTCAGAAAAGCTGTGCAATAGTGCAGCCGGCATAGATATAAGACAACAGACATCACATCATATCAATTCATAATAACTCCAAAGAACAATGAGTGAAGATAACTCTTTTTTGGTATTCTCCGGCACAAAGACGAGATACCTGGCAGAACGTATCTGCAAAAGTTTGGGTTGTCCGCTGGGCAATCTTCTCGTTACGAGATTCTCAGACGGCGAGTTTGCCGTATCGTATGAGGAATCCATACGTGGCAAGGCCGTGTTTCTCGTGCAAAGCACATTCCCTAATTCAGACAACCTCATGGAGCTTCTGCTCATGATAGACGCTGCCAAGCGTGCTTCTGCAAGCCACATCATTGCCGTAATACCTTACTTTGGTTGGGCAAGACAAGACCGCAAGGACAAGCCGCGTGTGTCTATCGGCGCCAAACTCGTTGCCGACCTGCTCAGCGTGGCAGGCATCGACCGTGTGATAACGATGGACTTGCATGCCGATCAGATACAGGGCTTCTTCGACGTGCCTGTAGATCACCTCTATGCCAGCGGCGTTATACTGCCTTACTTGCAGAACCTGCACCTCAAAGACCTGGTCATCGCCTCACCTGACGTGGGCGGTTCGAAGCGTGCCAACACCTATGCCAAGTATCTGGGATGCCCACTCGTGCTGTGCAACAAGACACGCGCAAGGGCCAACGTGGTGGAGAGTATGCAGATTATCGGTGACGTGAAGGATAAGAACGTGGTTATCATAGACGATATGGTGGACACGGCCGGAACGATAACCAAGGCTGCTGACATCATGAAGAAGGCCGGAGCCAAGAGCGTAAGGGCCTGCGCAAGCCACTGCGTGATGAGTGGTCCGGCCAGCGACAGGGTACAGGCAAGCTCTCTCGAGGAGATTGTCTTCACCGATTCTATTCCTTATACGCACCGCTGCGATAAGGTTAAGCAGCTCTCTGTGGCCGATATGTTCGCCGAGACCATTCGTCGTGTGGTGAACAACGAGAGCATCTCGTCACAGTATCTGGTTTAATAAGTTGTCTGACTACCCTCGTAGTCACATCCATAAAGGCAAGAGCCGCATTCCTGATGTTAGGGATGCGGCTCTCGTCGTAATGGTCATGCCTTTGTCTTCGGGCCGTGAGCACCAGCCCGCTTGCCCTTATCCGTCGGGCTGCCGGTGCCTTACAGGTAGGTGAAGGCCAGGTAGAAGAGATGCGCGGCGATGCCTGCGCACAGCCCTCCAATGGTGTGTGAGAGGATGGCTTTGGAGGTTAGCTCGCGATAACCGATGGAGTCGAGCATGGCGGTATGGGTGCTCAGGAAGCCGCTCCAGCACATACCCATGGCTGTGAACACGGCTATGGCGTTGCCGTCTATCCACCCCGCGCGTACAAAGTTGGGCACCAGACCGAGCGCCGCGCCCACAGCACCGAGCGCAGTGATGGGGAATGCCACCTGATGAGCATCAGAGAAGCCGAACAAGAAGTGCAGCGCGCCGTTCAGATGGTCGGCCAGCGCGGGCAGCAGTTCAATGCCCTCATAGGCCTGACCCGTGTAGGTGCCATGCTCGCCGGGGCCGAACGTGAGCACCATCACAAAGGTGGAGATGATGAGAACACCCGGAATGATAGACATACCTACATCTACTCCCGACTTGCCACCGTCTAGCAGGGCATTGAGAATGCGCAGAAAGAGGCTCTTCTCCTCACGGTGCAACGGGCGCACGGGCATGTCCTTGAACATCTGCGAGCTTAGTGCGTCCTCGTCACGATACTGAGGATAGCTCTTCAGCACCAGCCTCTGCATGAGCCGGGTAGACACGATGCAGCCCGCGCAGGCACCCAGCAGTCCGATGACGGCGGCCGTCATGTAGCCCTGACCTATCATAAACACGATGACGATGAGCCCCATGCCGAAGGCCGTTCCAAAGTTGGTGAGCGATATATACTGGTATTTCTTGAAGTAACTGCTGAACTTTTTATCCTTGGCCAGCGTGATGATGGCCGGGTTATCGCTCAGAAACGTGAGCACAGCACCCAGTGATGCCACGCCCGGCAGGTGGAAGATGGGGCGCATGAGTGGCCTGAGCAGCTTCTCGATGAGGTCTACCACGCCAAACTCAGCGAATATCTTGCCCAGCGCTCCGGTCAGAACGCAGATGGACATGAGGTAGAAACAGGTGTTGAGCAGCAGGTCGTGGGCCGTGTGCATGATGGTGTTGAGCATGGCTGACACGCCCATCTTGCTGCCTATGTAACCGAACAACACGCCTATAATGGCCAGACACATCACGCCTCCCGGTATGCGTCTCCACATGTTCATGACCATATCCTTGCCATAAACACATCTTTTTGATGGGTTAACTTTCATAGATTTAAGGTTGAAAAGAACAATTATTCGTTGGCTTCACGCCTATTGATGGCAGCCATGAGGTCCTTGGGCCTGCCCGGACTGCTCTTCTTCAGGCAACAAAGATAGTGTTTTTTTGTAAAGAACAACATCTTTCATGTAATTTTTTTCCCCTTCTTTTTTTCCTGAAAGGGCATATAAAAACCGTTCCCCACCCTCTCACAACCTTCCGAATGGCGGAAAGCAGGAGAGAATGGGGAGCAGACTATTATTATATAAGGTATATCTTATTCAGCCTTCTTGGTCTTCGTGGCCAGGATGAAGTATAATATCAGGGCGATGTAAGCCACTAATGAGAGCAGCTCAGAGAGGTGGTTGTCCCACCAACTGCTGTAGTCAACCTCAAAACCGGCAAACTTCAGCAGCGCGCTCACCACGCCCATAAGGGCTCCACCGGCTATAAATCCGCTGGCAAGCAGCGTACCCTTGTCGCCGCGCGCCTTGTTTACGGCAGCGTCCTTAGACCGTGTGGTGACATACCAGTTGATAGCTCCGCCCACAAGAAGCGGGGTGTTGAGCTGAATGGGGATGAACATGCCCAGGGCAAAGGCCAGTGCCGGCACCTTGCAACGGTCGAGGATGAGCGCGATAACAGCGCCTATGCCATAGAGAATCCATGGTGCTCCCTGTCCGCTCATCAGGGGTTTGATGACTGCTGCCATGGCATGTGCCTGCGGTGCAGCCAGTTTGTCGGAGTCGATTCCGTAGGTCTTGTTCAGCACAATCATCACTCCGGCCACCGTAGCTGCCGAGATGATGGTGCCCACAAACTTAAAAGTCTCTTGCTTGGCGGGGGTCGTGCCGAGCCAGTAACCTATCTTCAAGTCAGTGATGAAGCTGCCAGCCATCGACAGGGCGGTGCAAACCACGGCGCCCATGAGCAGTGCCGCGAGCATACCCGCATTGCCTTTAAGGCCCACAGCCACCATAACCACGGAGGCAAGTATGAGGGTCATGAGCGTCATACCCGACACAGGGTTAGAGCCAACAATGGCTATGGCGTTGGCAGCTACCGTAGTAAAGAGGAAAGCAATGATGGCTACGAGCAGTATAGCAACCACGGCGTGCAGCAAATTGAAGTCCATCACGCCAAAATAGAAGAACGCGAAGATGATGAGAAGGGTGGAAATAGAGCCTATGGCGATGATTTTGAAAGAGATGTCGCGCTGTGTGCGTATCACCTCATCGGCCGAAGCGCCCTTTCCACGCAGCTCTTTCGAAGCCAGCGACACGGCACTGCGAATGATGCCCCAGCTCTTGATGATGCCCAGGATGCCGGCCATGGCGATGCCGCCAATGCCGATGGAACGGGCATAACTGGTGAATATCTGCTCAGGCGACATGCTTCCCACGGTCTGTGTGATGGTAGGATCCCACTGGTTGAGCACCGTATCGGGGAAGATAAGGGCCATGCCCGGCACTATGAGCCACCACACTGCGAGCGAGCCCAGGCAGATAACGAAGGCATATCTCAGGCCTATGATATAGCCTAAGCCCAGCACTGCGGCACCCGTATTGATGCTGAAGAACAGCTTGGCCTTGTCTGCCAGCACCTGACCCACGCCCAGTATGCGGCTCGTAACGTTCTCGTTCCACCATCCAAAGGTGGCAACGATAAAGTCATACAGACCTCCTATAAGGCCGGCAATAAGCAATGGCTTGGCCTGCGAGCCACCTTTCTCGCCCGAAACCAGCACTTGCGTGGTGGCAGTAGCCTCCGGGAAGGGGTATTTGCCATGTTGATCCTTGACGAAATACTTTCTGAAGGGTATCAGAAACAGGATGCCCAGGATGCCGCCTAGCGCGGATGCGATGAACACCTTGAGGAATCCAGCCTGCAGATTGAGCATATAGATGGCCGGCAGCACAAAGATGGCACCTGCCACTACGGCACCTGAGCAGGCACCAATGCTCTGAATGATGACGTTCTCGCCCAAGGCGTTCTTGCGATGTGTAGCCGTAGACACACCTATAGCGATGATGGCGATAGGTATGGCGGCCTCAAACACCTGGCCAACCTTCAGTCCCAGGTAGGCGGCAGCAGCCGAAAAGAGCACAGCCATGAGTATTCCCCACGTCACCGACCATGGTGTGACCTCCGGATAAACACGCTTGGGGCTCATCACCGGCTCATACTCCTCGCCCGGCTTCAGCTCTCTAAAGGCGTTGTCGGGCAGTTCGATTTGCTTGTTTTCTTTGTTTTCCATTATAAAAGTTGAGTTATTTTGATGCAAAATTACAACTATTTGTCATTATTTGCAAATAAAGACTGGCATAATATGGCCTTTTGGCATGAAAAGTATGTAACTTTGCAATCATGAAAGAAATAGAACCCATTGCTTTTTTCCGCTCGCCCCTCACGTCAAAGTTTGGTGTTCCGCGTCAGAGCGGCCTGGCCCCGAGGCTCAGGGGACGTATAGTCTTTGAGCCGAAATACCAAAACGCCGACGCGCTGCGAGGCTTGGAAGACTTTGACTATGTGTGGCTGATATGGGGATTCAGCCATGCCGTGAGGCATAAAGGCGGCGCAAACGAGCCCAACAGCTTTGTGCCCACGGTGCGTCCACCCCGTCTTGGCGGTAACCAACACGTGGGCGTGTTTGCCTCACGCAGCCCTTTCAGGCCCAACGGCCTGGGACTTTCGTCAGTAAGAATAGTGGGAATAGAGGGTACCGACATTGTTGTGGCAGGGGCCGACCTGATGGATGGCACACCTATATATGATGTGAAGCCCTATCTGCGCGAGGCCGACAGCCACGCCGATGCCCGTTCAGGCTTTACCGATACCCATCCCTGGCATACGCTCAGGGTGGATTTGCCTGCGTCATTAAGTCAGAAGCTCACTGCGCAAGAGGCCTCGGCGCTCATTGATGTGCTGGCGCAAGACCCCCGGCCACAATATCAGCAAGACGAAAACAGGGTGTACGGAATGGCTTACAGCCATTATAACGTAAGGTTCAGAGTGAGTGGCGGCACGCTCTATGTGGTGTCTATAGAGTCTGAATAGGTTATTGCTCGATAGACTCCACCTTGGGCTTGCTCACCTGAGGCGCGGCCGGTGCCGAGCTGTTTGTCCCGTTCTCCGTGCCCGTAGTGCCGCTTGCGCCATTCTCCTCAGTGCTTGGCTGCTCCTCCGTCTGGTCGGATGCCGGCCCGGCCTGCCTGCTTCCGCCACTGCGGTGCTTCCTTATGCTGTTCATAAGACGAGCCGCCTTCTCGTTCTCCTCCTTATCTATAGAGTCTTTAGAGAGCGTATCGCTCGACGTGGTGTCTACAGGTATGATGGGCTTCACCACCAAATTAGAGTCTGGTTCTATCTGTGTGCGGAAGTAATCGGGGTCGTTGCGATGGGCGAAATAATACATTATGCCGAAGGCAACGAGAAAAACAGTGCCTATAGCGATGAATATCTTCATGCCACGGCTCAGCTCCGGCTCGCCTGAAGCCTGACCTTGGTTAAGCTGTTTGCCGCAATAGGGGCATCTTGTTGCGTCATCTTCTATCTCGTTATGGCAATAAGGACACTTCATCTTTGCTTCTTTTTTTACCCGACAAAGGTACATGAAAAAATCGGTAAAGCGAAGTAAAACGTCTAAAAAAGCGCGCCAGGGCATAAAAAAAGGCCGTGTGCCTTTTTGTAAGCACACAGCCTCTGATAGTATAGCCTATTAATTTCTGAACACAAGTCCGTCGCCAAAGCAGTCGATGATGATGGGTTTGTCTCTCTTCACCTTCTCGGCGAGCAGCGATTTGCTCAAGTCGTTGAGCACATAACGCTGTATGGCCCTCTTCACAGGGCGTGCGCCGAACTCCGGATCGTAGCCCACGTGGGCCAGATAGTCTACAGCCTGCGGTGTCCATTGCAGGTCGAAGCCTTGCTGAGCCAGCATCTTCTTGGTGCGGCCTAGCTGCAGCTCCACCACGCCGGCTATCTGCTTCTCCGTAAGCGGCAAGAACATGATGGTCTCGTCTATACGGTTGAGGAACTCCGGACGGATGGTCTTCTTGAGCATCTCCATCACCTTAGCCTTGGTATCGGCTATCACCTGGTTGCGGTTGGCGTCGGTGATATGTTCAAACTGCTGCTGTATGAACTGGCTGCCAAGGTTAGACGTCATGATGATAATGGTGTTCTTGAAGTTCACCGTACGTCCCTTGTTGTCAGTAAGTCGGCCATCGTCGAGCACCTGCAGCAGGATATTGAACACATCGGGGTGGGCTTTCTCTATCTCATCAAAGAGAACCACGCTGTAAGGTTTGCGCCTTACGGCCTCGGTGAGCTGTCCGCCCTCGTCATAACCTACGTAGCCTGGAGGCGCGCCGATGAGTCTGGTGACACTGAACTTCTCTTGATACTCACTCATATCGATACGTGTCATCATCGACTCGTCGTTGAAGAGATACTCAGCCAGTGCCTTTGCCAGCTCGGTCTTACCTGTACCGGTTGTACCGAGGAAGATAAACGACGCTATAGGACGCTTCGGGTCTTGCAGTCCGGCCCTACTACGGCGCACGGCATCGGCCACAGCGGTGATGGCTTCATCTTGTCCGATGACGCGTTTGTGCAGTTCCTCCTCCAGATGGAGCAGCTTTTCGCGCTCGCTCTGCATCATTCTCGTCACGGGTATGCCTGTCCAGCGGCTCACCACCTCGGCTATATCGTCGGCCGTAACCTCCTCGCGCACCATGGCATTGCCGTCTTGCGTAGAGGCCAACTGCTTCTGCACGCTCTTGATGTCGTCTTGCAGCGCCTTCAGCTTAGAGTATCTTATCTCGGCCACCTTACCGTAGTCGCCCTCACGCTCAGCCTTCTCGGCCTCGTATTTCAGGTTTTCTATCTCCTGCTTGTCCTGCTGAATCTTGTTCACCAGAGCCTTTTCGCCCTCCCACTTAGCGCGGTAGGAGTGCTCCTGATCCTTCAGCTCGGCTATCTCCTTATCCAGTTGGGCAATCTTGTCGGTGTCGTTCTCACGCTTAATGGCCTCGCGCTCAATCTCCAACTGCTTGAGGTGACGTGTAATCTCATCCAGCTCCTCAGGCACCGAGTCGCGTTCCATGCGCAGCTTAGCGGCAGCCTCGTCCATCAGGTCGATGGCCTTATCGGGCAAGAAGCGGTCGGATATGTAGCGCTCAGACAGTTTCACGGCAGCGATACATGCATCATCGGTGATACGCACCTTGTGATGGTTCTCGTAACGCTCCTTCAAGCCACGCAGAATGCTGATGGCATCCACCTCGTCAGGCTCGTTCACCATGACGGTTTGGAAGCGGCGCTCAAGCGCTTTATCCTTTTCAAAGTACTTCTGATACTCGTTCAGCGTGGTGGCACCAATGGCTCTGAGCTCTCCTCTTGCCAGTGCCGGCTTCAGAATGTTGGCTGCGTCCATGGCGCCCTCGCCACCTCCGGCTCCCACAAGGGTGTGAATCTCATCTATAAAGAGGATTATCTCGCCGTTGGCCTTCGTTACTTCCTTGATGACCGACTTGAGTCGCTCCTCAAACTCGCCCTTGTATTTGGCTCCGGCCACCAGTGCGCCCATGTCAAGCGAATAGAGTTGCTTGTTCTTCAAGTTTTCCGGCACGTCGCCGCGCACTATTCTCTCGGCCAGACCCTCTACGATAGCCGTCTTACCGGTACCCGGCTCACCTATCAGTATAGGGTTGTTCTTGGTACGGCGCGACAGTATTTGCAGCACACGTCTTATCTCCTCGTCACGGCCTATCACCGGGTCGAGCTTTCCGGCACGCGCCTTCTCCACCAGGTTGGTGGCATACTTGTCAAGGGCCTGATAGTTTTCGTCGCCGCTTTGCGACTGCACTTTCTGTCCCTGCCTGAGCTCCATGATGGCCATTTGCATCTCCTTCTCGGCGCAACCGGCATCCTTGAGGATGCGACTTGCGGGCGAATTGACGTTCAGTAAGGCCATGAGCATCGGCTCAATGCTTACGAACTCATCGCCAAGATGCTGCGAGATGTCGAGCGTCTTTTGCAACACCTTATTGGCATCCGGCGAGAAATAAGGTTCTCCGCCAGACACTTTCGGCAGGTGGGCTATCTCCTGCTGAATGGCAGCCTCGATGATTTGGCTGTTAACGCCCAGCTTCTGGAAGACGTAATTGGTTACGTCCTTGCCCTTCTCCATCACGCCTGCCAGCAAGTGCACCGGCTCAATGGTCTGCTGACCATTGCGCTGAGCCACGTTAACTGCGGCCTGAATGGCTTCCTGAGCCTTAATAGTAAATTTGTCGAATGTCATATATCAATCTCCTTTCTGTTATTTTCTTGTTATGTTTTGTCATTTTCTGCCCTCTTCATATCAAAAGTTATGCCGCAATAATTCGTCTGCCATAATGACAAACAACACTGACAATATGACAATAAGAGGTGCTTCTTAGAGGACCTATAAATATATAAGGTGTCGCTGAAGCTAGCTGGATAGGTGCTGCGTCGGTACGAATGGCTCTCTTGCGGCAATCAGCTTGCATCGCCGGGAGCCGAAGAAGAAGGCGGAAGATATAAGAGGAAAAGAAGTTGTTTTATGCTTTTCTGTATGGCATTGATATACAACGCTTTAGCTGTAAGCATATCAAGGATTTCTAAAATAGGCCTTTTTGAGCTTCAAAAAGGCCTATTTTGCAAGCCAAAAGAGGCATTATGACTATGCAAAATGCCCCATTTTGAAAAATGCTCTGCATGTCTTTCAGACATCACAGCATGTTGCAGCTTCGCTCCTTCTACCCATGCTTGTGCCTGCACAGGCAATATGAGAGCTTAGCAACAGGATGAAGGCTCATCTCACGAGCACCGTATGGGTGCGCAAAATTCCACCCGCAAGCCATTCGGTAATGGTGTTCAGCCCGTGCTGAAGGCCTTCAACCGGTCTTCCGTCAGCATCAGCAAAAGTGCGGCTCAACACTTTTCTGCTGACATGTGCATGGGCATTGCCGGCATCCTTGCCTTTGCACACAGCAGCATCGCCTGCCACAAAACTTTTGCTAACCAACCTCACGCTCACTGTCTGGCCGGGCTTACGCCTCGTGGCAGTGGCGCTTGTGAGCCATGCCTTGCCGTCAACGCTCACCAGGAAACACGCAGCCAAGCCCGTAGGGTCATGCCACAGCACCCGTGAGCCCTTGCAGGCTATGAGCGGGGCGGGCAGAATGAAGGCCACGCTGTCGGCATTCCAGCCGTCAGACCCGCGCAGCACGCTGTCTAGCTGATAGGTAGCCGCCTCCCTACTGTCTATCACAGGCACGTTGGTGCCCGTATCGCCCTGGGCTATGAAGGTTGTCTTGCGCTCGCTAGGGTCCACCTCCCGGCCCTCAGCATCGCGCGTGTCATACTCCGCCAGTTGGGTGGGCAGAGCGCCCATGTCTCTCCATCCCGCCTTGTCTATGCTCACGTTAGGGGCCAGCCGGGTGTGCAGGAAGATGACCTTGGGATTGTTTTTCCATGGCCTACCCAGTTGCGTGCTGGCCTGGGGCAGCGGCGACGTGATGACAGCATGGCTGAACACATAGCCCCACTTGGGCTTTTGGTGGGCTCCGGCCGTTATCACGTTTTTACTGTCCAGCACTTCCAGCGTGTCGGCATCGAAGTAAACATCACCCGAATTATAGATATAGTCGGTCTTGCCACTTATCTTACAGTTGCGCACAATATGCCTCTGGCCGCTCGTTCCCGTGCGGTAGGTGTCTTGCCAACCCAGGATGTTGCAGTTGGTAAGGCTCACCCTGTCGCTCTTGGTGTAGAGTGCCAGGGCCTGACCTTGCCTTTGCAAGGTGTTCTGCATGGTGATATTGTCTAACGTTACGTCATGCCCGGTCACATAAACGGTGGATGCCTTGTCTACGCCCCCGCTTCTGATGCTCATGCCGTTGGTGATGATGGTGTTGCACTTGTCCTGCCCCATGATGCTCACATAGGGTTTGGTGATGCGCACCAGTTCGTTATACGTGCCCGCTTTCACAAATATCCGGTAGGGCTTGTCGGCCGTTCCGTGGGCCGCGTCGACGGCTTTCTGCACCGTGCGGTACAGAGCCGGGCGTGCCGTAGTGTCGTCTTGGGCTGCCGATGCGTCTACGATGGCATCGCAGAGCGCGGCGCCGGCCCCCTTTTTCGTCGATGGTTGCGACTGTCGCATCATGGGTAATTGCGCTTGCCGGGGCTGTGTGGCCTCACTCATCTGCCTTTCGGCATATTGTGCCTTGCGCGTTTTACCACAGTAGCCGGCGGCATGAGCCACGGTTGCCGAGCCCAGTAACAGCAGCAAGACCAGGGCTGCGGCTTTTCTGTAGGAAGGTAAAGGACTACTAACTTTCTCTTTTTGATTTCTTCTCATCACAGTGATTAGTGTTTGTTTCTTTGTTTTGCAAAGTAAGCATAAATGTTTGTCATGTGCAAGTATGAGTGGCTTGTTTTAACAAAAGATAGGCTTTGGAGAGTCTTTAAGGCGTAGAACGACCACAAGCCATGCGCCCCTGACGCTCTCATGGGGAAGGTGTAAAGACAAAAATCCCCCGGCTTTACTCACGCAGAACCGAGGGAAAAATCAAAGATAAAAATACATTGTTTATAAATAAATGTCAAACTGAGAGGCTGATAATCAACCTACAGTTTATTAAAATAGTCCATTAGAACCCACCACGATGAGCATCAGATAGCCCAACACCAGTGAGATAACACCGCAGGTAAGTCCCACCTTGGCCATATCTTTCTGATTGATGAGGCCCGTAGAGAACGCGATGGCGTTTGGAGGTGTAGAGATGGGCAGGCTCATTGCCGACGATGCCGCTATGGCAACGCCTATCAGCACGGTGCTGGTGCCGCCTATGCCAGACAGACGGTCGCCCATTCCGGTGCACACAACAGTGAGGATAGGGATGAGAAGAGCCGCCGTGGCCGAGTTGGATATGAACGTTGAGAGGAAGTAGCAGATAAATCCGGAGATGATAAGAATGAAGATGGGGCTCCAGCTGCCGAAGGGTATGCTCTCAATGGCAGCGTCGGCAAGGCCCGAACCATTCATGCCAAGACCCAGGGCAAAGCCTCCAGCCACCATCCAGATAACGCTCCAGTTGATTTCCTGCAGGTCTTTGGCCGTGATAACGCCCGTTATGGCAAACAGGGCAAGGGGTATCATAGACACTGTATTGGTGTCGATGCCCGTTATCGACTTGGGTATGATCCACAATAATATGGTTACTATGAAGGTGCCAACAACCACCCACATGCGCCAACCATGGTGTACCTCGCCCTTAATCTCAAGATGTATGGTCTTCTGAGTAAAGGGGAAGAAGTGCAAAATGACGCGCCAAGAGATGAGAAGGATGATAATGACAAAGGGAAACATAAACAGCATCCACTGTCCAAAGTCTATTCCGAGGTTCAAGCCCGACGGGTCGTTCAGGTATTTCAGGGCTATCATGTTAGGCGGAGTGCCTATCGGCGTGCCCATACCGCCTATGTTGGCAGCCACGGGAATGCTCATGGTGAGCGCTATGCGTCCCTTGCCGTTGGCCGGAAGGGCTGCGAAGACGGGGGTGAGGAAGGTGAGCATCATGGCTGCCGTGGCCGTATTGGACACGAACATAGAGAAGAAGCCGGTGATAAGGAGGAAGCCCAGCAGCACATACTCGCTCTTATTGCCAAACGGACGTATCAGGCATTTGGCCAACAATACGTCGAGTCCTGACTTTGTTGCCGCTATGGCAAGCACAAAGCCGGCCAAGAAGAGCATGATGATAGGGTCGGCAAACGATGCCATGACAGCATCGGAGTCGAGCAGGTTGCCTATGTTGGCACCCTTGAACACAGCAAATGAGTTGTTGGTTACAGTGACACACATGATGCCCATGATGGCCATTGAGGTGGCCCAAGTGGGTATACACTCGGTGAGCCAGGCCAGTGTGGCGAATGCAAAGATGGCAATGATGCGTTGCTGAACTACGGTAAGGCCGTTGATACCAAAACATGTGATGGGCAGATTCCATACTACTACCGTCACAAGTACAATCACACAGAGCTCAATCAACTTCCTGAGGGAATAGTGATTGGAAAGTTTGTTAGTTGTTTCTTCTGTCATAATCGAGTTAATAATATTGTAAAGGAGTTTTTATGGTACTGTTTGCAAATTTAAGAATTTTTCTTTCCAAGAGAAAAGAAAAAGCCTTTTTTTAGTCATTTTTTTGTAACTTTGCCCCAAATTGAATGAAAAAAATGCGATACCTAGCTTACTTACCTCTTTTAATTATACTGCTTTGCGGATGCAAAAACGCACGGACGGGCGGAGCGAAAGGTGAGGGTGACACGCTCAGAATGAGCCACGCCACCAACATAACCATGGTGAGATACCCTCATTACACGGTTGTGACACTCAAGAATCCGTGGAAGCAGGATGCCATACTGGCCACCTACGTGCTCGTTGAGCGCAAAGACTCGGCCCAGGCAAGCCATCTTCCCAACGGCATTGTGCTCTATACGCCGCTGCGAAGAAACATTGTCTTCACCACGTCTCATGCCTATCTCATGGAGATGTTGGGCTGCCGGAAGACCATTGTGGGCGTTGCCGATGCCAAATACATGCTCATTCCTGACATCAAAAAGCGACTGGGAAAAGACATAACCGACGTGGGCAACTCCATGAAGCCCGACTTTGAGCGTATCATAGACCTGCGCCCGGATGCCGTTTGGCTTTCTCCCTTCGACAACGGAGGGTCGTATGGCACACTAGAAAACACTGATATACCGGTTATTGCGTGCGCCGACTACATGGAAACTTCAGCTCTTGGCCGTGCCGAATGGATGAAGTTTTATGCCCTCTTGCTGGGTTCTGAGGCGCGGGCTCAACAGCTTTACACACAGATGGAGCGCAACTACAACGCGTTAAGCGCCCGGGCCAGACACGCCAAGCGCACTCTCAGCGTGCTGCCGGATAAACTTGTGAGCAACGTATGGTATGTTCCGGGCGGCAAGAGCAGCGCCGGGATGCTCTATCACGACGCTTACGGACACTATGCATACCTCAACGACGGGCACAGCGGGTCGCTTGCGCTGCCCTTTGAGCAGGTGCTTGACAAGATGGGCAATGCTGATTTCTGGCTGATATGCCAGAACGGGCCACTCAACAAGCGCATGCTCGGAAGCGAATATGAGGGCTATGCAGCGATGAAACCGTACAAAACGGGCGAGATATACTACTGTAGAGTGGACAGCGTGCCCTATTTTGAGCAGCAGAGCTGGCGGCCTGACCTGCTCCTACACGACCTTGTGCAGCTCTTCCACCCCGACCTGAAGCTTGGAAAGTTGTATTTCTACAAGAAGTTAACCCACTAAACGCCAGCTGAAAAATGTACGGTAAGCGTGTCATGACATTTGCCTTGTTCCTTATAGGCATCTTGTTTCTGTTCTTCCTGAACATAGCTACGGGGTCGGTAAGCATCCCCATGAAGGACGTGTCGGCCATTCTCACGGGCTCATTCACGGGCAGGGCGTCCTGGCAATACATCATTATGGAGACCCGACTGCCCCAAGCCATCACCGCCATGCTATGCGGCGCGGCGCTGTCCGTGAGCGGACTGATGCTTCAAACAGCCTTCCGCAACCCATTGGCAGCACCCGACATCTTCGGCATTAACGCCGGGGCAGGGCTCGGCGTGGCCCTTGTCATGCTGCTATGGGGCGGTTCGCTCGTCACCGACACGTTCTCCTTCACGGGCTTCATGGCCATTCTTTTGGCCGCTTTCATCGGTGCCATGCTCGTCACCCTGCTCATCTTGTTCTTCTCCTCCATCGTGGGCAACGTGCTGTTGCTGCTCATCATCGGCGTGATGACGGGCTATGTGGCTTCCTCAGCCATCACGATACTCAACTATTTTGCCTCCGAAGAGGGCGTGAAGAGCTTCGTGCTGTGGGGCATGGGCAGCTTCAGTGGCGTGTCAGGTGCCTACTTGCCGGCCTTTACAGTGGTCAGCGTGGCTGGCATGGCCGCCTCTTTCCTGCTCATCAAGCCCCTCAATGCCCTGCTGCTGGGAGATGAATATGCCAGCAATCTGGGCATCAACACCCGCCTGACACGCAACCTGCTGCTCGTCACCACGGGGCTGCTGACGGCCGTCACCACAGCTTTCTGCGGTCCGGTGGCCTTCATCAGTCTGGCCGTACCGCACATCACACGCCTGCTCTTGAGGTCGTCAGACCATCGCATCCTGCTTCCTGCCACGTTGCTGTGCGGTGCTTTCATCGCACTCTTGTGCAATGTGGTGTGCTCTCTGCCCGGCAACGGAGAGGTAATTCCCATAAATGCCATCACACCACTGATAGGTGCGCCTGTCATTATCTATGTGATCGTGAAACGCAAATAACACGGCAGACACCCGGCCGCAAGCCGATGAAACGGCAAAACGAGCTTGATTTTCAGTCGTTTGCTTGCATATCATCTTCTTTTTTTATAATTTTGAAGCCTAAAAACCAAACTATAAATCAAATCATGAAACGCATTTCAGCATTCATCCTCATCCTCACGGCACTGGCTACAGGCCTGTGTGCCCAGCCCAAAGGGGCCGCGCCGCACGTCATAGACCTCAGCGGACAATGGAAATTCAGCATGGGCGCAACGCCGCATAATGATGATGAGGTGACCCTTCCGGGCTCTATGCTCACCAACGACAAGGGCGACGACGTGTCGTTGACAACGCCTTGGGTGGGAAGCATCTACGACTCGTCTTACTACTACAATCCGGCGATGAAACCGTATAGAATGAAGGGAAGGCTGAAATTTCCCTTCTTCCTCACTCCCGCCAAGCATTACGTGGGCCACGCATGGTATACCAAGACCGTGACCATACCCCGGACATGGCGGCGGAGGCGTGTGGTCTTGTTCCTGGAACGGCCACACATAGAGACCACCGTGTATGTGAACGGCCGGAAGGTGGGGCATGAGATGTCGCTCTCGGCACCACATGAGTATGACCTTACGCCCTTTGTAGCCTTCGGCAAGGACAATGACATTGCGATAGACGTATATAATGGCATAGAAAATGTGTGCGTGGGACAAGACTCGCACAGCGTTACCGACCAGACACAAGGCGACTGGAACGGCATCATAGGGCGCATGGAGCTGCGCTCGGTGCCCCGAATGGCCATCTCCAACCTATCTACCTGCCCCTCCATTGGCACAAGCAGCGTAGACGTGCGCCTCACTTTCAGCGGTAAGGGGCGGCGCATCAAGCCCTCGTTCTGCCTATATCCCAATGATATAGCCGACATACGGCAGGTGTCTGACAGTGTTTACACACTGTTACTTGATACCGTCAGAACCTGGGATGAGTACTCTCCCACCCTCTATCACCTCACCGTGAGCTACGCTGATGACACCCTCAGCACCACATTTGGTATGAGAGAGATAAGCACCAGTGGCCGTGACATCATGCTCAACGGCCATCCTATCTGGATAAGAGGCACGGTGGAAAACTGTGACTTCCCTCTGACGGGCTATCCGCCTACCGATGTTGCGTCATGGATAAGCATTTTCAAGAAGTGCAAAGACTACGGACTGAACTTCATGCGCTTTCATTCTTACTGTCCGCCAGAGGCTGCTTTCATCGCGGCAGACAGCATTGGAGTGTATCTACAGCCCGAAGGACCGTCGTGGCCTAACCATGGTGTGAAGCTGGGAAAGGGTATGCCGATAGACAACTACTTGATGCAGGAAGCCCAACGCATGGTGGAGGCTTACGGCAACCACCCCTCTTTCTGCATGATGGCGGCCGGAAACGAGCCTGCAGGCAACTGGGTGGAATGGTGCGACCGGTTTGTTGACTACTGGAAAAAGCACGACTCACGACGCATCTACGCCGGTGCGTCGGTAGGAGGAGGCTGGGCCTGGGATGCCGGAAGCCAATATCACGTGAAAGGAGGGGCACGAGGGCTTGACTGGAACGACCATGCGCCACAGGCAGCGGATGATTATTACAGCGAGATACTCTATCCGCGAAACTACAAAGGGCAGCAGCCCAACCGCTCACCCATCATTGCGCATGAGCAAGGGCAATGGTGTGCCTTTCCCGACCTCAGCGAAAGGCGGCTCTACACCGGTCCTTATAAAGCTTATAACTTTGATATATTCAGCGACCTGCTGGCAAACAACGGGATGAAGGCATTGGCTAAAGACTTTCTTTATGCCAGTGGCAGGCTGCAAACGCTGGCATATAAATATGAAATAGAGCGCAATTTGCGCACGCCAGACTACTCCGGCTTCGCGCTCTTGGGCCTGAACGACTACAGCGGACAGGGCACGGCGCTCGTCGGAGTGCTCAATGTGTTCTGGCAAGAAAAGGGCTATGTGCAGGCTAGTGAATGGCGGCAGTGGTGCGCTCCACTGGTTGTGCTGGCTCGAATGCCCAGGTTTGTGTTCACGGATACCGACACGCTGAAGGTTCCCGTTGACCTTTATAATGCCTCACGCCCCTACTCCGGCCTGGCGCTCTCGTACGAGATACTGAGCGGCAACAACGTGCTGACCGGCGGACAGCTGGGAAAACACGACGTCACACTGGGCAAACACGCCACGCTGGCAACGATTACACAACCCCTAACGGCCTTGGCAGCGCCCGCGAAACTAACCTTGCGCCTCACCGTGACGGGCAGTTGTGGCACCCGAACCAACACTTACGACTTCTGGGTGTACCCCACGAAGTTGCCGGAAGAGCGGTTTGCCGACGTCTACATCACCGACACGCTCGATGAAAAGGCCCGAAACGTGCTGCGCAAAGGCGGTAAGGTACTCATCACCGCGGCCGGAAAGGTGAGCTATGGAGCCGATGTCAAGCAGACCTACCTGCCCGTTTTCTGGAACACGAGCTGGTTTAAGATGCGCCCGCCGCACACCACGGGCTCGTATATCAGGGCCTCTCACCCCGTGTTTGCCCACTTCCCCACCGACGACTGGCAGAACCTGAACTGGTGGGAGCTGGTAAATCATGCGCAGGTAATGAACCTATCAGAGTTTCCTGAAGCCTTTCAGCCCATCGTGCAACCCATAGACACGTGGCACGTGAGCCGCAAGCTGGGTATGCTCATCGAGGCTAACGTACTGGGAGGAAGGCTCATGATGACCACGATAGACTTGGTTAAAGACTTAGATAAACGGCCTGTGGCCAAGCAGTTGCTATACAGTGTGTTGCAGTATATGCACAATAAAGCCTTCAAACCCGCCTTTACCGTATTGCCCGAAGTGATTAGCGACCTGTTCACCAAGCAGGCCCCACCCGTCAATATGTATACCAAGGAGTCGCCAGACGAGCTGAAGCCCAAGCTGACAAGCAGCAAAGCGCAATAGCACCTAACGCAAAAAGCGATGAAACGGCCTTTTTTTGGCACCGCGTCATCGCTTTTCTTTTATTCTAAAATGTTCTAAAAATCTATTTGCTCACCACGCCATAGCGGTTGATGAGGTAATGATTATCGCCCTTGATAGCCTCGAAGAAAGGCGGTTCAGAGCGCAATGAGATGTCGTCATACTCAAAAGGAGCCAGCACCGTCTCGTGTCCGTCAGGCAGCAAGAGCCCCATCTTGCCGTTCAGCTCAGCTATCACGGGCATCATGCACAAGTCGTCTACATACACATAAGGCGTGCGCAAGAAGCTGTAATGGGCCGGAATGAGCACGTTGCCCTTCCAGTCTTTGATGCCAAAGAGGCCGTTCTCCTCAAACAACTCATGCGGACGGATGTACTTCTCCTTGATGAGCTCAAGATATTTAGCCCATTTGCGCTTGTCTTTAATAAACGTCATGAGATAATCAAAGGTGTCGCAGTAATTGGCAATAGCCCTCGTCAGCACAATCTTAAAGTCTAGTCCGTCGAGCGCCTTGCGGTTCAGGTCGAGATACTGGGCTATGGCTTCCTCGCGTTCGGGCAAAGAGAGCCTGGCCATCTTCTGGTCGAAGAGCTCCATAATGGCCTTGCTGCCCGACATGCCCTTGATGTATCGCCTCACTTGTCGCTGCATCTCGCGGCACACGAACTTGTCTATTTCCAGCTCTTCTACCTTGTCTACATAGTTGATATTGAAATTTTCCTGCGTAATCATGGTAACCTCCGTTTTGTGGCAAAGGTAATAGTTTTTGTTTGAAACAACAAAAATTCTCTTTAAAAAGTAAGCTGTTGACAAAAAAAATCCTAACTTTGCAGTCAACAAACATTCTTAAACAATTATCTATCTATGAGGAAAACAACCTTAGCCTTAGCTTTTCTGCTAGTGTCCTTTGGCGTTAAAGGACAGACCCTACGCACTTTCATCTTGGAAAACTCGGCCGACGGACAGTCTACCCTAACCTGCTTTCTGCCCGAAAAACCCACAGGACGCGCCGTGGTGGCATGTCCCGGTGGCGGTTACAGTCACCTTGCCATGGAGCATGAGGGCACCGACTGGGCGCCTTACTTCAACGCTCAGGGCATAGCCTACTTTGTTTTGAAATACAGAATGCCCCACGGCGACAGAAGCATACCCATCAGCGACGCCGAACATGCCATGACAATGGTGAGAGACAGTGCCGAGGCGTGGCACGTGAACCCCTACGACGTGGGCATCATGGGCTCGTCGGCAGGCGGCCATCTGGCCTCTACGCTCTCCACGCAAGCCCCCTTTGAGGCGCGACCCAACTTCTCTATACTCTTCTATCCCGTCATCACCATGAACCTGAAGCAGGGTCATCAGGGCTCCATTCGCAACTTCCTGGGCACGCAAGCCGACGATGAAAAGGCACAAAAAGCCTACTCCAGCGACCGGCAGGTGCGCCGGCACCTCACCCCACCGTGCATTATCATGCTGGCCAACAACGACCGCGGCGTGCTGCCCGTATATAATGGTGTGGCCTACTACTCGGCCATGCGCACCCACGGCAACGATGCGGCGCTGTATGTTTACCCCACCGGCGGTCACGGATTCGGCTTCAGACCATCGTTTACCTATCATGAGCAGATGCTCAACGACCTTACCACATGGCTGCGAAACCTGCCTTCGCCCAGAGAAGACGCCGTGCGCGTGGCTTGCATAGGCAACAGCATAACCGACGGAAGTGGCGTAGACATGCAAGAAGAGTTTGCCTATCCCGCACAACTGCAGCAGAAGCTGGGCAGCGACTACTTTGTGAAGAACTATGGCGTGAGTGCCCGCACGATGTTACAGCAGGGCGACCACCCCTATATGAAGGAGATGGCATGGCAAGACGCCAAGGCCTTCAACCCCAACGTGGTGGTCATCAAACTGGGAACCAACGACAGCAAGGACCTGAACTGGAAGTATGGCTATAACTATCAGGCCGACCTGCAGTCTATGATAGACACGCTCAGCGCCCTGCCTGCCCGTCCCATCATCTTCCTGGCCACCCCCATACCCGCCTTCAAGAACACCTGGACCATCAACGACTCAATCATTGGCAACGTCATCTCGCCCATCATCAAGAAGGTGGCGCGGCATAATCATTGCGAGGTGATAGACTTTCACACGCTCTTCGCGCCCTACGGAGACCTTGTGCAGCCCGACGGCATCCATCCGACAGCCGAGGGTTGTGGCAAGATGGCCGATATGGTGAGCGAGGCTTTCGCCAAGGAAAAGGTGCTGAAGAAAGCCAGAAAGCGTGAGAAGAAGAGCAAGCGACAAGCCGAATAGCCTGTTTAAACTAACCTGCTGACTGACAGTAAGTTTACGATAATGCCCTTTTTGCGATGCAAAAAGGGCATTATTGCGTGCCGAAATAGGCATTTTGTGCTTGTAAAAAGGCCTGTTTTATTTTTCCATATAGGCCTCGTCTGATTTTATAGTCCGGTGGTTCGTGCCTTGTTCTTCCTCACAAAGTCCTTCCACGAGCCATAGTGCGTGGCATCGGTAGAGGGTATGTGGCCCTGCAGATAGTGGCAGTAGGCAGCTGCCAGGGCGTCGGTAGCATCCATGAAATGGGGCATTTCAGACGGTGATATGCGCAGCATGCGCTGCAACATGCCCGCCACCTGCTCCTTGGATGCCGAGCCGTTGCCCGTGATGGCCATCTTAATCTTGAGCGGGGCATACTCGTGTATGGGCACGCTATGGTGTATGGCGGCCGCTATGGCAACGCCCTGGGCCCGCCCCAGCTTGAGCATAGACTGCACGTTCTTGCCGAAGAAGGGAGCCTCGATGGCCATCTCGTCAGGCAGATACTCGTCTATGATGCCCGTGACGCGGTCGAACACCTTGCCCAACTTGAGGTAGGCATCCCTCTCTCGCCGCATGTCTATCACGCCCATCACCACGAGATGCGCCTTATCGTTCACCACCCGCAGCACCCCGTAGCCCATGATGTTGGTGCCGGGGTCTATGCCCAAGATGATTTTTTCGCCTTGCTGCCTCTTCATAGATGCGTTATCTGTCCATGTAAGGGTTCAGGTCAAGCTCGTGGGCAATGGTCGTTGCCATGCCATGGCCGGGCATGATGTCGGTGTTGTCGGGCAGCTGGGCCAACATTCTGAGGCTGTTGATGATCTGAAACATCGAGCCTCCCTCAAAATCGGTGCGCCCTATGCTGTTGCGAAACAGCGTGTCGCCGGTGAAGGCCACGTGCTCTGCCTTGCAGTAAAAGGTTACCGAGCCGGGCGAATGTCCGGGCGTTTCGAGCACCACGAAGGTATGTGAGCCGAAGCTGATGGCCTCGTTGGCGCTGAGGAAGCGTTTGGGATGAGGATAAGAGCCCGTCAGGGTGATGCCAAACATCTCGGTGGCCTGCTTCTGCAAGTCGTTGATGAACGAGCTGTCGGCCTTGTCCACCTCCGGCAGGAGGCCGTAGCGGGCATACATCAAGTCGTCGCCGAAGTGGTGATCAAGATGTCCGTGGGTGCCCAGGAGCCTCACGGGGCGTAGCCCTTCGGCCTTGATATAGTCGGTGATGGCAGTGCGCTCAGCCTCATAATAGGCTCCGCAGTCTATAATGACACACTCCTTGGTCTCGTCGCTCACCACATAACAGTTTTCGCGGAGCATGTTGCATTCAAAGCGTTTGATGTTTATCATACCGGCACGTATATTAAGTGTTTCTCCTTAAACCATTCCTCGCTGAACCATTGGCTGAGGTCGTCCACCTCAGCGAGATGCTTAAAGGGCCTTATCTCCTGTTGTATATCGCCTCCCTTGAGCACTATCACGCCGTTGGGCATGGAGTTGTGCTGGTCTTTGGCAATGTTCTTCTTCACGATGCGCATCAGGTCGGGCAGCGACATCACCGAGCGCGACACCACAAAGTCGAACTTGCCGTGCTCCTCTTCGCCGCTCTGCTGCACGATGCTCACGTTTTGCAGTCCGATGGCCGATGCCACCTCGTTGGCCACGCGTATCTTCTTGGCCGTGCGGTCTATCATCTTAAAGTTGGCCTCGGGAAAGAGAATGGCCAGCAGAATGCCGGGAAAGCCACCCCCGGTGCCCATGTCGAGCACGTTGGTGCCGGGCCTGAAATGAATGAACTTGGCGATAGACAGCGAATGGAGCACGTGGTGCAAGTAGAGCGAGTCGATGTCCTTGCGCGATATGACGTTTATCTTAGCGTTCCATTCATGATATAACCCATCCAGCATTTGCAGCTGTTGTATCTGCTTTTGCGTGAGATGAGTGAAGTATTTCAGAATTTCTTCCATAATGACAATAAATCTTCTACAGCGTGCAAAGGTACTAAAAAGTTGATAATGGCCTTTCTTTATTTAACTTTTTTTCAATGCTTCTTTCTTATTAATTCATGGAAAATGATTACTTTTGTACGAATTTAAATCTTTGACAACACGTGACTAAAGACGTAGTAAGAAAACGGGTGCGAGAGATTCTCACCCACTATCTTGAGCTTAACAATCATCGTAAGACTCCGGAACGCTATGCCATACTCGACGCGGTGTACACCATGAACCGGCATTTTACACTTGATGAGCTCGACAAGACGTTACAAAAAAGCAACTTCAGGGTGTCTAGGGCAACGCTCTATAACACTATGAAACTGTTTATCAAGCTGCGACTGGTGATTAGGCACCGGTTTATGAGCCAGACAGTGTATGAGGGCTGCTACGACAACGAGCAGCATATACACCAGATATGCACGATATGCGGCAAGGTGACCGAGGTGAACGTGCCCGCCATACAGCAGGCCATAGAGGGCACCAAGCTATACCGCTTTCGCAAAGACGGCTTCACATTATATATATATGGTGTGTGCTCTTCTTGCCAACGGCGCATCTCGCTGCAGCGCAACAGTCAGAAACAACAATAATATATTGAAAAATGAATACAGGTAAGGTAGATGTGCTCCTGGGACTTCAATGGGGCGACGAAGGAAAAGGAAAGATAGTAGACGTGCTCACGCCGCGCTATGACGTGGTGGCACGCTTTCAAGGCGGCCCCAACGCAGGACATACGCTTGAGTTTGAGGGTCAGAAATATGTGCTGCGCTCTATTCCTTCAGGTATATTCCAAGGCGGAAAGGTAAACATAATAGGCAATGGCGTGGTGCTGGCACCCGACTTGTTTATGGACGAAGCAAAGGATTTGGAGAAGAGCGGGCACCCTCTCAAGGAGCGTCTGCACATCTCTAAGAAGGCACATCTCATCATGCCGACACACCGCTTGCTCGACAAGGCCATCGAAGCTGCCAAGGGCAAGAACAAGGTGGGCACCACCGGCAAGGGCATAGGCCCTACTTACACCGACAAGGTGAGCCGCAACGGATTGCGTGTGGGCGACATCATGAGTGGCTTTAAGGAGAAGTATGAGGCACATAAGCAACGCCACATGCGCATGCTCAAGGCCCTGGGATGGACCGACTTCAGCACCCTGGAGGAGACGGAGCGCAAGTGGATGGAAGGCATTGAATATATGAAGGAGTTTAAGTTTGTAGACTCAGAGCACGAGATAAACCATATACTGCTCTCCGGCCGCAACATTCTGTGCGAAGGAGCGCAGGGCACGATGCTCGATGTGGACTTCGGCTCGTATCCTTTCGTAACTTCTTCTAACACCATCTGCGCCGGAGCATGCACCGGACTGGGCATCGGACCCAACAAGGTGGGCAATGTGTATGGCATCATGAAGGCATATTGCACCCGCGTGGGCTCTGGTCCCTTCCCCACAGAGCTGTTTGACGAGACGGGAAAGCGCATTCGCGACCTCGGACATGAGTATGGAGCCGTGACAGGACGTGAGCGCCGCTGCGGATGGATAGACCTTGTGCAGCTGAAATACAGTATCATGGTGAATGGCGTAACGGAGCTTATCATGATGAAGAGCGACGTGCTCGACGACTTTGACGTTATCAAGGCGTGCGTGGCTTACCAGCTTCCGGATGGCACGACAATCGATGAGCTGCCCTATGAGATAGACGACGTGAAGCCAGTGTACAAGGAATTCAAGGGCTGGCACTGCGACATGACACAGTTTAACGACCCCAAGCAGTTCCCGCAAGCCTTCAACGACTACATCAAATTCTTGGAGGACTTCCTCGGAACGCACATCGGCGTTATCAGCATAGGCCCGGACAGAAACCAGACCATCATAAGATAGAACAAAAAAACAATCATCATAATGGGAACAAACAAACCTTCCATCCCCAAGGGCACACGTGACTTCGGGCCCGAAGAGATGGCCAAGAGAAACTATATATTCGACACCATCAAGCAGGTGTATGCCCTCTATGGCTTTGAGCAGATAGAAACACCGGCCATGGAGACCCTGCACACCCTCATGGGAAAGTATGGCGAAGAGGGCGACCAGCTGCTCTTCAAGGTGCTAAACTCAGGCGACTATCTGAAAAAGATAACCAATGAGGAGCTCACGGAGCGCAACACGCTGAAGCTGCAGACGCGCCTGTGTGAGAAAGGACTGCGCTATGACCTCACCGTACCCTTCGCCCGCTACGTGGTTATGCACCGCGACGAGCTGCAAATGCCCTTCAAACGCTATCAGATACAACCCGTGTGGAGGGCAGACAGACCGCAGAAGGGGCGCTATCGCGAGTTCTATCAGTGCGATGCCGACATCGTTGGTTCTGACTCTCTGCTCAATGAGGTGGAGCTGATGCAGATAGTAGACACCGTATTCACCAAGTTCGGAGTGCGCGTGGCTATCAAGATAAACAACCGGAAGATACTCACGGGCATTGCTGAGGTGATGGGCGAGAAAGACAAGATAGTGGACATCACCGTTGCAATAGACAAGCTAGACAAGATAGGCATAGATGCCGTAAACGACGAACTGCGCCAGGACGGCATCGGCGAGGAGGCTATTGCTAAGTTGCAGCCTATCATCAACATGAGCGGAAGCAATGAAGAAAAGCTTGAGACCATTGCCGAGGTGCTGAAAGACTCGGAAACGGGACTCAAAGGTATAAATGAGACACGCTTCATTCTGGAGCAGCTGGCTAAGCTGGGACTGCATAACAGCATGGAGCTGGACCTCACTCTGGCCCGCGGATTGAATTATTATACGGGCGCAATATTCGAGGTAAAGGCTCTCGACACGCCCATGGGAAGCATCACGGGTGGCGGACGCTACGACAACCTGACGGGTATCTTCGGCATGCCGGGGCTAAGCGGCGTGGGCATCTCGTTTGGCGCCGACCGCATCTACGACGTGCTCAATGCCCTAGACCTCTATCCCAAGGAGAGCATGAAGGGCACGCAGCTGCTCTTCATCAACTTTGGTGAGAAGGAAACAGCCTATTGCCTGCCCATAGCAAGCAAGGCCCGCCAGGCCGGCATACGCACTGAGGTGTTCCCGGACAGCATCAAGATGAAGAAGCAAATGAGCTATGCCAATAGCAAGCACATCGGCTTCGTGGCACTGGCCGGAGAGAATGAGATTGCCGCAGGAAAGGTGACGCTCAAGAACATGCTCACGGGAACGCAGCAACTGGTTGACGCCCAAGAGCTGATAGACACTGTGCTTAATTCGTAACAGATATGAAGAAGATAGCAACTTTATTGATGGCATTCGTGGCAATGCTGTGCCTCACTGCTTCGGATGATGTGCCTACTATATATATAATAGGTGATTCGACTGCCGCCGAGAAGGATATCTCGTCGGGATGTACGGAACGTGGATGGGGCATGGTGCTGCAAGGATTCTTTGACGAGGGTATAAGAGTGGAGAACCATGCCAAGAACGGCAGGTCGTCACGCAGCTTCTATTCGGAAGGATTGTGGGCGGATGTCATCAATAAGGTGCGTCCCGGCGACTACGTCATCATACAGTTCGGGCATAACGATGAGAAGCCCAAGCCCGACAGACATACGGATGTGGGCACAACCTTCGACGCCCATCTGGCTCAATACGTGAGAGAGGTGCGCGCAAAGGGAGCTACGCCCATACTGATGAATGCCGTGGTGCGCCGCAACTTCTATCTTCAGCCGGCCAAACAAGATGATGATGAGGCTCTCAGGCAGACCACCTATCAGGGTGAGAAGGTGAACTCCGACACGCTGGTAGATACTCATGGGGCCTATATACTGGCTCCACGAAAGGTGGCTAAGGATATGGGCGTGGTGTTTATAGATGCCAATAAGATAACGCACGACATCGAACAGTCGATGGGAATCGAGGGTTCGCGCAAACTGCACATGTGGGTTGAACCCGGAAAATATGCCTGGGCAACCAAAGGAAGGCAAGACAACACACACTATAATGAATATGGAGCACACGTGGTGGCAGGCGCTCTGGCCGACGCCCTGGGCAATGCCATACCCGCTCTGAAGCCTCATGTGCGCCACTTCGACTACATAGTGAGCGACGAGGGTCGTGGAAACTACCTCAATCCGCAAGATGCAGTGAATGCAATACCCAAGGGCAAGCAGACCGTAAAGGTGCTGGTGCTGCACGGAAACTTTGCCAAGCCGGCTGTTCCTAAAGGCAAACACATAGAGTGGGTGTTCTTTAATGGTTTGTCATGGATGTGACGAGCCCGGACGAACAATACCATGCACAAACACTGCTCTAATCTATTTGATGCGAAACACAGACCCGATAAAAATCTGGTTTGCATCGATTAGTCGTGAAACATAATATAACATAAAATCAGAAACTACTTTTAATAACATAAAACTATCAAAAATAAACTGATGCCTGAATACTATTTAGACAAAACAAAACTATACGTTGCCGTTGACTGTATCATCCTGGGATTTAGTGAAAACATACTCAAGATACTCATAGGCAAGCGAAAGCTGAGCCCGGGTGAGGGAGAATACACGCTCAACGGAGTGTTTGTAAGAGCCAACGAAAGCCTTGACGAGGCGGCGGAGCGTGCTCTTTATGAGCTAACCGGAATACGCAAACTCAGCCTAAGGCAGGTGGGAGCCTTCGGGACAGTAGACCGCGACCCTGTGGCTCGCGTCATCTCAGTGGCCTACTGCGCCCTCATCAACGTGAAAGACTATAAGGAGAGTCTGCTCTCCAAGTATCAACTGCAATGGGTGGACGTGTATAACATGCCCACACTCTTCTCTGACCACAACAAGATAGTGGAGGAAGCGCTCAACCAACTGCGCAGAGACATCAACAAAGAGCCTATCAGCTTCAACCTCCTTCCTAAGCTTTTCACGCTCACACAGCTGCAGCATGTGTATGAAGCCATACTCGGTCATGAGATAGACAAGCGCAACTTCAGGAAGAAAATCAAGCAAATGGATTTCCTGGAAAAGACAGACCTGATAGACAAAACAACCTCCAAACGGGGTGCTGCCCTCTATCGCTTTAATGAAACCAACTATTTTCACGGCGCAAAATTTAAACTTTAAATAACCTTTTACCTATGACAAAATTCCTAATCACTGTTTCTTGCTTTCTGATGAGCTTCGGATTGGCAAACGCTCAAGACGCAACCATCAACGTGCATGCCGATAAAGGTAAGTATAAAATAGACAAAGAGATATACGGACAGTTTGCCGAGCACCTGGGTTCTTGCATCTACGGCGGCCTGTGGGTGGGAACTGACTCGCCTATACCTAATATAAATGGTTACAGAAAAGACGTTTTCCTGGCGCTGAAGAACCTGCATGTGCCCGTGTTGAGGTGGCCAGGAGGCTGCTTCGCCGATGATTATCATTGGATGGACGGCATTGGTCCGAAAGACAAACGACCCTCATTGAGAAACAACAACTGGGGTGGCACAATAGAAGACAACTCTTTTGGCACGCACGAATTCCTCAACTTATGCGAGATGCTGGGCTGTGAGCCTTATGTTTCTGGCAACGTGGGTAGCGGCACAGTAAAGGAAATGGCCCAGTGGGTGGAGTATATGACCTCTGAAGACGGAACTCCCATGGCCAAGCTGCGCAAGGAAAACGGCCGTGAAAAGCCGTGGAAAGTGAAGTACTTCGGCATTGGTAACGAGGCATGGGGCTGCGGAGGACACATGCGTCCGGAATATTACAGCGACGTGTTCCGCCGATACAACACTTACATACGCGACTATGGCACGCATCTCTTGCGCATTGCCAGCGGAGCAAGCGACTATGATTATAATTGGACTAGCGTGCTGATGAAGAACATTGGGAAGCGGATGGATGGCATATCCGTACATTATTATACTGTAAAAGACTGGAAGCACAAGGGCGCCGCTACGCCTTTCACCGACGAAGAATACTATTGGACGCTCGGAAAATGCCTCGACATGGAGACGGTTATCAACAAGCATTCCGCCATTATGGATGCTACCGACCCCGAAAAGAAGATTGGCTTGATGGTAGATGAGTGGGGAACATGGTGGGACGAAGAACCCGGCACGGTGCATGGACACCTGTATCAGCAGAACTCCATGCGCGATGCGTTCGTCGCCGCGCTCACTCTGAACATCTTCCAACGCCATACCGACAGGGTGCACATGGCAAACATCGCGCAGGTAGTGAACGTTCTGCAGTCTATGATACTCACTAACATGAAGGGACAGATGGTTCTTACGCCCACCTATCATGTGTTTGAGATGTACAAAGACTTCCAGGAAGCCACTCATCTGCCTGCCGACATACACTGTGACTCGCTCAGCGTGGAGGGTGGAAAGACCGTTCCGCTGGTTTCTTCATCTGTTGCAAGGACGCAAGACGGCACCATCGTGGTATCGCTGGTGAATGTTTCACTCAACAAGTCGCAGGATGTACTCTTCCATCTGCCCGGCATCAATGCCAAGAATGTGGAGGGAAGAATACTCACCAGCAAGAAGATAACCGACTATAATGATTTTTCGCACCCGCAAACAGTGCAGCCAGCCGTCTTCAAGGGCGCAAAATTAAAAAAACAAACGCTTGAAGTAAATATTCCGGCTAAATCCATCGTAGTTTTAAAATTAAAATAGTAACTTTGTAACATCATAAATTTCGTACCACGATTTCAGTATATGCCAATCATGAATGACAAACAATTAATGAACCGCGCAGCCGATAACATACGTATATTGGCTGCTTCGATGGTTGAAAAAGCAAATTCTGGACATCCAGGCGGAGCCATGGGAGGTGCCGATTTTATTAATGTGCTCTTCTCAGAATATCTTATTTACGACCCCGACAACCTCACTTGGGAGGGTCGCGACAGATTTTATCTAGACCCGGGACATATGAGCCCGATGCTCTACAGCGCCTTGGCTATGCAGGGAAAGTTCACAATAGCTGAGCTGGAACAGTTCAGGCAGTGGGGCTCTCCTACGCCCGGACACCCTGAGCTTTGCGTAGAGAGAGGCATAGAAAACTCATCCGGCCCCCTCGGACAGGGCCATGCCATTGCTGCCGGTGCCGCTGTGGCAGAAAAATTCCTTGAGGCTCGCCTAGGCAAAGAGGTCATGCAGCATCGCATCTTCGCCTATATATCAGACGGAGCAGTAGAAGAAGAGATCTCACAAGGCGTGGGCAGAATAGCCGGAACGCTGGGTCTTGACAATCTGGTGATGTTCTATGACTCTAACGACATACAACTTTCTACTGAGACAAAGGATGTTATGGCAGAAGATACTGCCGCTAAATACAAGGCTTGGAACTGGAAAGTAATAACCATCAACGGCAATGACGTAGACCAGATACGCCATGCTCTTGACGAGGCTATAGCAGAGAAAGAGCGTCCTACCCTTATCATTGGCAAGACAATCATGGGTAAGGGTGCCCTGAAAGCTGACGGGTCAAGCTATGAAAGAAACGTTAAGACGCACGGAGCACCACTTGGTGACGGGGCTTACATCAACACCATCAAGAACCTGGGAGGCAATCCCGACAATCCGTTTGTCATCTTCCCGGAGGTTCAAGAGCTTTATGACAAGCGCAAGGAAGAGCTTCATGCCATCGTAGCCAAGCGTCACCAAGAGGAGAAAGCATGGGCTGAGGCTCATCCGGACAAGGCTCAACTGATGAAGGAATGGTTCTCCGGCAAGGCTCCTAAGGTGGATTGGAGCAAGGTAGAACAGAAAGAAGGCTCGGCCACTCGCGCCGCTTCGTCGGCTTGCCTGGCCCAGTTGGCACAGCAAGTACCTAATATGATATGCGCATCGGCCGACCTTTCAAACTCTGACAAGACCGATGGCTTCTTGAAACAAACACATAGCTTCCGCAAAGGAGACTTCAGTGGAGCCTTCTTCCAGGCCGGTGTGAGCGAGCTTACGATGGCTGATATGTGCATCGGTATGATGTTGCACGGAGGCGTTATAGCTGCTATGGGAACCTTCTTCGTGTTCTCTGATTACATGAAACCCGCAGTCAGACTGGCTGCCCTGATGGAAGTTCCGGTGAAATTTATTTGGACTCACGATGCATTCCGTGTGGGTGAAGACGGCCCAACGCATGAGCCCGTTGAGCAAGAGGCTCAGATCAGGCTGATGGAAAAGCTGCAGAACCACCACGGAAACGACAGCGTGCGCGTGTTCAGACCTGCTGATGCCGATGAGACAACCGTGTGCTGGCAGATGGCAATGGAGAATACAGCCACGCCAACGGCCCTTGTTCTCTCCCGCCAAGGCATCGCCAAGCTGCCTGAAGGCAATGACTATCAACTGGCTCGCAAGGGCGCTTACATTGTTGCAGGCAGCGATGCCAACCCTGATGTCATTCTTATCGCCTCAGGTTCTGAAGTATCTACGCTCGAGTCAGGCGCTGCTTTGCTGCGCAAGGATGGCGTAAAGGTAAGAGTGGTGAGTGCTCCTTCAGAGGGATTATTCCGTCGTCAGCCCAAAGAATATCAGGACATGGTGCTGCCTTACGACGTAAAGAAGTTCGGCATGACGGCCGGTCTGCCCGTCACTCTCGAAGGATTGGTGGGCATAGGTCCCAATAGCCGCATCTTCGGAATGAAGAGCTTTGGCTTCTCAGCGCCCTATAAGGTGCTCGATGAGAAGCTGGGTTACACCGGCGAAAATGTTTACAAGCAAGTTAAGGCCTTCTTGGCTGATGCATAAATATTTGTGTGGAGAGGGGCTGTATGCCCCTCTTTGCTTAACCTATTAAAACATACGACTATGGAAGTAAAGACTGTTGGCGTTGCCTGCGACCACGCAGGGTATCCTTTAAAGCAGTTTGTGCTGCAGTATCTTGATAAGAAAGGCTATCCTTACAAGGACTTTGGCACATACAGCGATGAGAGTGTTGATTATCCAGACTTTGCTCATCCCTTGGCAGAAGCAATAGAAAGCGGAGAGGTTTATCCGGGTATTGCCATCTGTGGCAGTGGCGAGGGAATGGCCATGACGCTGAACAAGCATCAGGGAGTGCGCGCCGGACTGGCTTGGTGCAAGGATATTGCCCAGCTCATACGCCAGCATAACGATGCCAATGTGCTTGTTATGCCGGGCCGGTTTATAGACAACAAGACTGCCGAAGTCATCATGGACGAGTTCTTCAAGGCTACGTTCGAGGGCGGAAGACATGAGCGCAGGGTGAAGAAAATACCTGTAAGTAAATAAAAAAGCTTTCTGGTTTAGACATCGAAAAGCCGGGTTCTGACAAGGAGCCCGGCTTTTCTGTTATCTTAAACAATAGAGGTTTTAACCATAGATAGGTCCGAATGTTTGACAAGCCCTATAGTCCTGACCTTCCTTATCCATGCCAAAGGCGTTCCAAGCCGACGGTCTGAAGATGTCCTTATCAGGCACATTGTGCATACAAACAGGTATGCGCAGTATAGAAGCCAGCGTGATGAGGTCGGCACCAATATGTCCGTAGGCTATGGCACCATGGTTGGCGCCCCAGTTGTTCATCATAGAATAAACGTCCTTAAACGCGTCTTTGGTCGCATCGAGGCGCGGTGAGAACCACGTAGAGGGCCACGTCTTGTCCGTTCGCTTATTGATGATGTCGAAAACATCGGGTTCCAGGTCTACCGTCCAGCCCTCGGCCAGCTGCAAAACAGGTCCCAAGCCCTTGACAAGGTTCACCCTAATCATCGTCATAGGCATACCTCCTCGCGTGAGGAAGCTGCTAGAGAAGCCGCCACCTCTGAAGTATCCCCTGTCAGCCGGATACCATGTGGTAGCCTTCAGGCACGCCTTGATGTCGGCATCCTTCAGCTCCCAATGGCTCTTCATCACGGGCTTGCCGTCTGCATCCGTCTCAGCACCAGTAGCATCCAGCGTTGTCGCGCCACTGTTGATGAGGTGCAAGAAGCCCTGCGCGGCCAGTCCCTGAGGCTCTTTGCCCGTAACCCGCTTCACGGCATCCTTGCTCCAGTAGGTTCTAACGTCTGAGAACATCACGCCCTTGTTGGTAAGCAGATGACCGAAGAGCATGGCCACGCCATTGAGTGAGTCGTTCTCCGTAGCCAGCACCCTAGCCTCGCGAGCCCCGTTCCAGTCGAACGACGTGCACATCATAGCCTCCGGGAAGTCGAAGTTAGGCAGATAGTCAGTCCATTGCCTTTGTCCCTGCACACCGGCCAGTATGGCGTTGTGTCCCAGCGACTCCTCTTTATATCCCATTTCCTCCAACTTTGGATTGCCCTCCATGAGGTCGCGCATAATCAGCATATTCTTTACGGTGAACTCCCAGTCACGGTCTTTCTCCTCACGACTCTTCACCTTGGCCGGCACATTATAGTCGTGTCCCTCGTTAGGCTTGCAGTATTGCTCCACCCATGCCATGGCTTTCTTAAACTCTTCGGGGTCGTAGATGCCCTGATCCACCCTTCGCAGTATCTCCACCAGGTCGATATACTCATTTCTGATTCCCAAGTAGTCTTGAAAGAAGTCAGGGTCTATAGTGCTGCCGGCAATGCCCATGCAGGGTCCGCCCATGCTCAGATAACTCTTTCCGCGCATGGTAGCCACAGCCTGAGCCGCCTTGGCGAAGCGCAAAATCTTTGTTTTCACGTCGTCGGGAATGCTATTGTCGTCTACGTCCTGCACGTCTTTGCCGTAGATGCCGAACGCCGGCAATCCCTTTTGGGCATAAGCGGCCAGCACGGCAGCCAGATATACGGCCCCGGGACGCTCCGTGCCGTTAAATCCCCATACGGCTTTGGGATAGTAAGGATTCATATCCATGGTCTCGGCACCATAGCACCAGCACGACGTAACGGTGATGGTGGCTCCCACGTTCAGCCTTTCAAACTTCTCTGCGCAGGCCGCCGACTCAGCCACCCGACCTATTGTGGTGTCGGCTATCACACATTCCACGGGCGAACCGTCACCATTTCTGAGGTGCGTGCTGATGAGTTCAGCCACGGCCTTGGCCAGATTCATGGTCTTTTCTTCCAGACTCTCGCGCACACCACCTTGCCGTCCGTCTATGACGGGGCGTATGCCAATTTTAGGATAAGCTTGTTTCATTTTGAATTGTTTTTATGGTTAGTAACATGTTTGCTATTTTTTAGTGCCCAACAAAGTGAGCAAAAAGCCCGTAACAAATATCACTGCCGTGCCCAGCACAATGGCCAGATACTCATGCAGGTGCACGCCCGGCAGGTCAAGAGGTCCTGCCAGCGAAATCCACCCTATCACCAACACGCCCAGCACCACGCCGGCTATGGCATGTCGGCGGCCGGCACGCCTCACGGCATAGCCCAGCAAGAAGAGTCCCAACATGCCTCCCGAGAAGATAGAGCTCAGCGTCCACCAGGCGTCTATGATGCTCTCAACGCTCAGCATGGCTATGGCCACCACAATGCCCAGCAATCCCACTACCAAACTGGAGCCTTGCAGGACGCGCACGTCGCGCTTGTCGTTTTGCGTCCGGGTGAAAGGCTTCACATAATCGGTAAGGATAATGGTAGAGCTACTGGTTATGCTGGTGGCCACGGTGCTCATTCCGGCCGCGAAGATAGAGGCAATGAGCAGTCCGCGCAGGCCCACGGGCAGGCCCGTCACGATGAAGTAAGGAAAGACATAATCGGGCTTCTGACTTATCTCGGCAGGCAGCAGAGCCGGGTAGGCCGTGTAATAAGAGTAGAGCGCCGTGCCTATCAAGAAGAACAAAGCCGACACGGGAATAAACAGATAGCCCCCGAAGAGCGCCGAAAACTTAGCTGCCTTCATGCTCTTGGCCGTGTGGTAGCGCTGCACATAGTTTTGGTCTATACCGTAGTTTTGCAGGTTGATGAAGATGCCATATATCAGACACACCCAGAAAGTGCTCTCCGTGACGCTCCCGCTAAACGAGCCCAGCGAGAACTTATTGCCCTGGTCGGAGTGTATGGCAAGGTCGAACACCTGGCCGGGACCGTCGGGCATACCCGTGAAGAGCAGGCCCAGGCAGAGCAGCGCGCCCGCTATGAGGATGAAGCCCTGTATGGCATCGGTCCATATCACGGCCTTGATGCCTCCTGCCATAGAGTAAACGATGATGGCCAGGCTCGTCGCTATGATGACCAACTGAATGTTCCACCCCATCAGGATGTTCATAGGCACGGCCAGCAAATAGAGAATGGAGCCCATGCGGGCTATTTGCGTGAGCAGATAACAGGCCGAAGCGTAGATGCGCGCCCACCTTCCGAAGCGCTCCTCCAGAAAGGAATAGGCCGACACACTGTTGCTTTCGCGATAGAACGGCACAAAATATTTGGCGGCGAAATAAGACGCTATGGGTATGGAGAGGCTGAAGACAAAGGCGTTCCAGTTGCCTGCGAAGGCCTTGCCCGGATAGCCTATATAGCTGATGGAGCTCACATAAGTGGCGAAGATAGACATGCCCACGAGCCATCCCGGCAGTGAGTGTCCGGCAGAGGTAAACTCTTCGGCCGACGTTCCTTTCTTAAAGAAGGAGCAACCGAATATCACCACACCTGCGGTAAAGAGCAAAAAAACTATAAAATCTATCGTGTTCATTGCATGTTGATTAAAGGTTAGTAGCCTCACTGGGGCACAGCAGGCAAAGGATATGAGGCGGCAGAGGCTGGCTGCCGCCCCTCGTCAGAACACCAGTTTGCCGTTTTCTATGGGCAGAGCGGCCAATGCACGCTCTATCTTTCGGCGCTCTGGCGGATAGAACTTATAGAAAGGTGATGCCACAAAATCGTCTTTGATGATACCCAAGATAGACAAGGCACACTTCAAGCCCTTCAGATAGCTTGAGCTGTGCTTGCCCACGGTGTAGATAGAGTCGCTTATCTGCATAATCAACTGCTGCAGTCGGAGCACCTCAGCCAGGTTTCCGGCGTGCGCTGCGATATACATGGCTACGTAAAGCTCAGGAAACATGTTGGCGCCACCATTTATTCCGCCGTCGGCACCCATCAGCACGCACTCGCCCGTTATCTCTTCCGGACCCACAAACATGGCAAAGTCTTTGCGGTTTTGCATCTTATACATCACCTGCTGAAAGTAAACAGCATTGGCCGAACTGTCCTTAAAGCCTATCACCTTGGCGTTGTTAGAGATCTGTTCAACTGTTTCTGGAGCGAAGTTCACCTTTACATGGCTCGGCATGTTGTATAAAAAGAGAGGCAAAGGCAACTGCGACACCAGCTCATCATAAAACTGTACCAGCTCGGGCTGACCCGTAGCGGCATAATAGGGCGGCGCCGACACCACGGCATAAGCGCCACACTCGGCAGCCACCTGCGCCATCTTCAGACTCTCTACGATGGAGGTATCACTCACACATACCAGCAACGGCAATCTGCCAGCATTGATACGGCACGACTCTCTTATCATCTTATGCCGCATGTTGTAGCTCAGGCTCTGCTCTTCGCCTGTGGTTCCCAAGATAAAGAGTCCGCTTACGCCGCCTTGCACAAGATGCTCTATGAGGCTCTCCAGGCTGGCTATGTCCAGCGTCTCGTTGTCTATAAGGGGTGTAACCAGTGGAGGTATAATACCGTTTAGGGGTGATTTTCTTACGATTGGCATAGTAAATAAGTTTTTAGTTTTTTACTATGAAGACGCATCACCCCCCGGTTTGTCATCATTTTCCGTTAAATTTTGCCCCGAGCCCTACTGCTGAGGCGCCACGCATGTCATCCGCAATGGAAGGCAGCGCGCACCAGTGGTGGTAGATCTTCGGGATGATCGGTTGTTGTTTGGCGCAGGTTGCGGTCCTTAAACGAACGCAGTTGCCGCTCCACACCGTCTATCATGGCAGGCGAGAACACACCGTGCTGCTCAAAGATGCCGCGTTGTGCCTCCAGGCAGTCGGCAGATGCGGCACAGCTGTCGGGCAGTTGCTTCAGCCTTGCCAGCCTCTCGGCATATTGCTCTTCGTGTATGTTCACGTCTACATAGGTGTCGGCAGCCAGCTGCAAGGCGTTTTCCATCTCCAGCCCATGCAGACAACCGGCGCAGATGCCTGCCAACATCTGGTAAGGATCGGCCGAACCGTCAGCCGACCGTATCTCAAAGGTCTGTTTGTCGGTTGTGTCATAGCTCTGCTCGGGCTGCTGCCGGTTGGTCTGATGGCACATGTCTACTCCGGCATTCCATCCCAGCGGCACCCTGATAAGGGCCGAACGGTTGCGGTCGCCCCAGCAAACATTGGTGGGAGCTTCCTGATGCGGCACCAGCCGGAAGTAAGAAGTGGGAGTCTTATTGCCGAAGGCGGTGAGGGCAGGCGCCACGTCTATGAGGCCGGCAATGGCCTTGCGTGCCGTGTCTGAGAGCCTGCCGTGCTCGGTCATCACGCTCTTTCCATCGCTCATCAGCCTGATGTGGAAGTGCAAGCCACTGCCTGCCTCGCCCGTGGTTATCTTAGGCGCAAAGGTAACGTCATAGCCCTCGCGATAGCCCAAGTTGCGTATCACCCACTTGGCGATGAGCAGTTCGTCGGCAGCCTGCATGGCAGGAACGGGCAGAAACTCTATCTCACACTGCTCATACGACATGCCGTCCTTCACAAAGTTGCCCACCTCAGAGTGGCCATACTTAATGATGCCGCCCGCCTTGGCTATATATTCCATGCACTTGGTGCGAAAAGCACCGCTCTTGACGAAGGGAGCCGACTCATGATAGCCGTGCTGCTCACGGGCGGGATAAACATTCTCGGCCTGCTTAATGACGTAATATTCCAGCTCGCCCATGGCATGAAAGTCTATGCCGGCATGATCCTTCATGGCCCTGACGGCCTTGCGCAGTGCCCATTCGGGCGCACTCTCCATGGGCTTGCCATCCTTGTCGAAGTAAGAACACAAGAAGCACAGCGTGGGCTCTTCGGCAAACGGGTCGAGAAAAGCGGTAGAGAAGCGCGGCAAGACATACAGGTCGCTGCTTGAAGCTTGTATGAAGTTGAAGAGCGACGAACCGTCTACACGTTCGCCACAGGTGAGTATCGACTTGAGATGTTGAAGACTTGTGATGACAAAGTTAAGCGTCTTGAGCTTGCCGTCACCACCGGGATACATGAAATTAAGCAAGTGAACGTTGTTGTTTCTCACAAACGTTACCATGTCTTCAATGGTAAACTGCTCCGGCGACTTCCTGAGTTGGGCCACCAGTGGATTGATGTTCATAGTTAGTCTTTCATCGTCCATAGCATCAAATGTGTTTAGGTTAACAATCGATGCAAATATAGTTCATTATTTTGACCCGCCAAAATAAAAGTCAAAATTTTTATTCACGACCCGCAATTATTCCGTTTAACCCTCGTCCGATGGCCATCAGTGCACTACGGGGTGAAGCAATCTGTGCCCTGCCCCAGCACATGGCAATCAGCAAAAACGGCCGTTTTACGACTCAAAACAGGCACTTTCGCAAAGCAAAACAGGCACTTTTGAAACGCTAAAATACCGTTTTTGTAAAGGGCAAGTCAAAAGGCTGTCAGTCAATAATTTCGCTTAAGTGATACTCATTCATTAACAAAGTCGTCAAACAGTCGCCGTAGCCATCGGCGTATTCGCTTTCCGAAGGCCACAAAGATGATTAATGATTCATTAAAGTCGCCATCAAACCCTAGGGATAAGGCAGGAGATACACCGCCTCAGTGTCTGTTTTCATACTGCTGCAAGGGTGGCTGGCGAATTGGCATCAAGTAGCTATCAAACCGTAGGGGTGCGTGGGGGGGCGTAATAAAAGGTGAAATAAAGTTAGCTTACCTGCATGCAGACGTCCACAAAAGGCGGGTAAAAAATTCAAATCAAAACACAATCAACCTGTAGGGACGCACTCCTCGTGCGCCCGTAAGAGTATAAAGGCGTGGCTATCCGCTTTTACGCGAAGCGGGGAAGTCAGGTCTATGATTAATTGAAAAGATGAGTAACGCCGAGATATTGCTTGAAAAGCCACGACTTACTCTCGCCTACCACCTTGGCAATCTCGGCAAAACAGAACAAGCCGACAAACACCAGGATGATGAAAAGAATGGAGAAGCCGAAGAAGAGCCACAGGTCGGCATCGTCATAGGTCTCTCTGAACTGCTTGATGCGGCTGGATGACCAGTGAAAGAAGATGGACAGGTGGGCCATGAACCACATCACGCTCCACTTGATGGGTGCCTGCTTAGCAGCCATTGTGGTTGTCTGACCGGGTTCGCTGCCCTCTGTCTCTACAAAAGGTATATCGTCTGACACGTCAGCCGACTCTGCTACGGGCACCACACTCCGGGCCCTTGTAAAGTGTTCGGGCTGCTCAAACCGGCAGGTCATGATATGTCCGCAGTGCGGGCAGCGGTACTTATACTCTCCGGACTGTTCACTTTGTGCGATGAACTTCTTTCCGCACTGGTTGCATGTAACCGTATATTTCATTTCTTCTTCTGAAAGCTGCTCTCCTTATGAAACCATACAACTTCCCTGGCCGATTTGTTGTACCGGTCAGGGAAGTATCTTTTAGCTGTTATATCAATGTAACCTGAGGTTACTTGAAGTAGCGGTTGTAAAGTCCGATGAAGCCTGCAGCGTGGCGAGCCTCGTCTTTAGCCATCTCATGAATGCTGTCGTGCAGAGCGTCAGAGCCCTCCATCTTAGCCTTCTTAGCTGCCTCGAACTTCTCAGCGCAAGCACCCTTCTCAGCTGCAATGCGCACCTCGAGGTTCGTCTTGGTGTCGTGCAGGATAGAGCTGCCCAACATCTCAGCGTAACGGCTAGCGTGTCCGGCCTCTTCCATAGCGTAGTGCTCGAAAGCGCGTGCTATTTCAGGATAGCCCTCTCTATCAGCCTGGCGTGCCATAGCAAGGTACATGCCCACCTCGCTGCACTCACCAGCGAAGGTGCTACGGCAATGCTTGATGAGATCCTGGCTCACACCGTCCTTGAAAGCCTGGCCCAGTTCGTGTACAGTAGCGAATTCCGGCGTTGTATCTTCGGTCAGTTCGTTGAACTTGCTAGCAGGTGCGCCACACAAAGGGCACTTTTCAGGAGCAGCATCACCCTCATAGATGTAGCCGCAAACGGTGCAGATAAATTTCTTCTTCATAATGTTTTTGTTTAATTTTAAAAGCGTTATTGCTTATGTCTGATATAATGTTTTTGTTTGTTGTGTGAGGTATCACTTCACGAAGCCTTTTGCTTTTCAGCCTCCAGGCAGTGGCTGCAAATGCCACGATAGTATAGTTGGGTGTCTTCGACGAGGTTTCCGTGAATATATTTTGTGATGTTCAGCGGAGCTTCCTCATCCATCATGTCATACACCTTGTTGCATTTCTTGCAGTAAAAGTGTACGTGTGGCTCGGTGTTTCCGTCGTAGCACACGCGGTGATCGTCTATGGTAATCATCAGCGCGGCCTTTTTCTCGGAAAACATACGCAGGGTGTTATACACTGTTGTACGGCTCAGCGTGGGCAGTTGCGGGCATAAATCCTTGTAAACATCATCCACCGTGGGATGAGTGTGGTGCGTCATGAGATACTGCATGATGGCTATCCGCTGCATAGAGGGATGAATCTCGCAGTCAATAAGGTGCTTGTATGCTTTTTCTCTGTCTGTCATTGTCGTTTCTAATGTTTTGCGATGCAAAGGTAAAGAGTTTTTTTGTTATCTCCAAATTATCTTTGGAAAAATTACAAAATTATGTTTCTTTCACCCGTTCTTCACTTTTTTCAGCCCTTTCCTGCGGCCTTTTGCGCTGTTTTTCATGCGTTTTAGACGCTTTTCTGACGGCAAGCGATGTGAAGAAAAGACACGGCCGGAGACTCTCGGTGGGGTCTCCGGCCGTGCCGTCAGATGTTTCTTCTATGTGAGGAGAGACGTTCAGGCTGCCTGATTCTTGCGTCTTCTATATTCTACCACACCACCCAGGATGATGGCAAGAGCCAGAATGGCATAAGCGGCATAGGCAATATCTTCGGTCACCGTGATGCTCTTGGGGTGGAAGGTGAGCACGATGTCGTGCTTGCCCGGAGCTACATTCAGTGCGCGCAGCGTGTAATCGGCACGTCCTATCTCTGCCGGCTTGCCGTCTACAGTAGCCGTCCACTCCGGATAATATATCTCAGAGAACACCACGATGCCGCCGTTCTTTGAGCTGGCTGTGTAGTGCAGCTCGTCAGGAGCATAGCTTGTTATCTTCACCACGGCCGTTGTGTCGTTGGCCTTGCTTTGTCCCAGCACGCCCTCAAACTTCTTGTCGGCCACTGCCTCATGCCTTAAGTCGGTGGTGCCCAGCGCACCCAGCTCGGCATCGGCATTGCCCACGTAGGTTACCTTGTTGACAAACCATGCGTTGCCCAGGGCATAGGGGTTGGCCATAGCCATGGTCTTGCCACCCTGCAGAGGCAGTATGAAGTACTTGGCATTGAGCATATTGATTACTCTGAAGGTGTTTTGCCCGTCAACAGCCTGCATGTTGCCGCCTGCCTTAGCTATGGCGCTCATGCCGCTTTGCATCTCCGGCGCGATGTAATGGTCGATAAGGTCTTGATAGCGCATGAGCTTGGCGGGATGATAACCACCCAGGCTCTTGTGGAAATAAGAAGTCTCGTTCTCGTTAAACGTATTGGAGGCGAAGTTCAACACACGATAGTCAAGGCTCTTATCCTTGAGTATCTGCCTGTCGGCATCGCTCATCTGCACGGGATTTTCTCTCTCGCTCTTGTTGACAAACATGCTGTCGTTGAGGTAGCGCTTGTCTATTTGCCACAAATCTACCAGACACAGCGCCAGGATGATGCCCGTCATGTAGGGTGCCTTGAGCCATTTGGCCTTATAGCACAGCAACACGGCCAGGCCCAGGATGATGAATACGAGCGAGCGCAAGGCGTCGCTGGTGACCAAAGCCTCGCGCATACTGGTCAGACTACCCGTAATCATGTTGAGCACATCGGGCGTCATGCCCTGTATACTGCTAAGCATCTGACGCTCTTGTTCGGTAACAAAGGGCGACATAAAGCCCGGAGCGATGGCCAGGATCAGTGACACGCCGCCGGTGAGCGCAAAGCTTATCCACACAAACTTCATCTTCTTGCTGAGCAAGTCGGGCTGGTCGATGATGGCTTTGAGCGTCAGCGCGGCCAGCAAAGGAATGGTGAATTCGGCTATAACCAATATGGAGGCTACCGTACGGAACTTGGCATACATGGGCACATGGTCGATAAAGAAGTCGGTAAGGCCCATGAAGTTCTTGCCCCAAGCCAGCATTACGGACAATAAAGTGGCAGCCAGAAGGGCCCACTTCATAGGTCCTCTGACAATGAACAGACCTAATATAAATAAGAAGAGCACGAAGGCGCCTACGTAGACGGGGCCGCTTGTGCCCGGCTGAGAGCCGAAGTATTGCGTCAGACCGTCGTAAATGCCCGGCAACATCTGCTCTACCTGCGGGTTAGCCTTCTTCATGGCCGTCTCGCTCTGGCTCAATGGCACCGAAGCACCGCCCTTGGCGTTGGGCACCAACAGCGTCATGGTCTCGTCGATGCCGTAGCTCCAGTTGGTGATATAGTCGCGGTCGAGACCCGAAGTGGCTTTCTGGGCGCCCCGGGCCTGCTGTGTGAGCTCGCTCTTGCCGCGCATGCTCTGCTGTGAATATTGCCACGTGTGATACAAGCTGCTGGCGTTGAGGGCCAGACCGAGCAACGCGGCCATAACACACACGCCCGTAGCCTTGAGAAATTGGGGCAAACGGTGGGTCTTGATGGCCTGAGCCAGGAAGGCCAGCACCATGAACAGCATGACGTAAAGGAAGTAATAGGTCATCTGCACGTGGTTGGCCTTAATCTCAAAAGCAGTGAAGAGGGCTGTGACAATGAAGCCCCAGAGATATTTACCTCTGTAAGCCAGCACCACGCCCGCTATCATTGGCGGCAGGAAAGTGAGTGCCTGAACCTTCCAGCCATGGCCTGCGGCAATGATGATAAGGAAATATGACGAGAACGCCCAGGCCACGGCCCCCGCTGCGGATAGCACTTGCTTCAGGCCGAAGGCTCGCAAAAGAATGTAGAATCCCAGCAAATAGAGAAACAGCCAGCATACGTAGTCAGGCAGCCCAAGCTGATATACCTTCATCAAAAAGGTCAACCCGGAGTCTGACTTATACGAGGGTGAAATCTGATAAGTGGGCATTCCGCCGAAGATGGAGTTGGTCCAACGGTAGTCCTTGCCTGTTAGCTCACGATAATGCTGCAGCTCAGCGCCCGCGCCTACGCCGGCTGAGGCATCGTGCTGAAACAATATCTTGCCCTGAGAAACGGGCACAAAGAAGTAAGCAAAAGCAATCAGGATGAAAAATACCACGGCCGCAAGGTCGGGTAAGCATTTCTTCAAATTATTCATATTTCCTTATTTATGATTTACCATACAGGCCACAAAATTACAAAAAATATTTATTCCCTAACCATTAATACTCAAACTTTTATTAATTTTGCAACATGAAAATCGTTATTCTCGTTGCCATGGACAAAGAGTTCGGGCAACTCAAAGGTCTCCTGGACGGCGCAAAGGCCGAGGAGCACAGCCATTATGTTTTCGTAAAGGGCACCATGGGCAAGCATGAAGTGACGCTCATGAAGTGTGGTATAGGTAAGGTGAACGCTGCCGTGGGCGCTACCGTGGCCATAGAGGCCTACCGCCCCGACCTGGTAGTGTCTAGCGGATGTGCCGGAGGTGCCGACACCACACTGCATGTGGCCGACTGTGTGGTGGCTTCGGCCTGTGCCTATCACGACGTTTATTGCGGTTCGGAGGTAACCTACGGCCAGGTAATGGGTATGCCGGCCACCTTTGTCACACCGCAGAACCTCGTAGAGAAGGCTCTGGCCCTTAACAACGAGCCTGCTGAGACACGGCTGCCGCACGTGAGAAGCGGACTGACCGTGACGGGCGACTGGTTTGTTGACTCGCGTGAAAAGATGCAAACCATCATCAATAACTTTCCTGATGCCACGGCGGTAGACATGGAGAGTTGCGCCATAGCACAGGCCTGCCACATTATGAACGTACCTTTTGTGTCGTTCAGAATGATAAGCGACGTGCCACTTACCGACCATCACGCCGGTCAATATTTTGATTTTTGGGAAAACATAGCACAATATAGCTTTGAAGTGACACGACATTTCATTGAATCATTATAATTCATTAAACGATATGAACAAGATACCTAGTTTCACCATCAACCATGAGCGTTTGCTCAGAGGCATCTACGTGAGCCGCAAAGACGCCGTAGGCGCTGAGACCATCACCACATTCGACATACGCATGAAGGAGCCCAACCGCGAGCCCGTGCTGCATCCGGGTGCCTCACACACCATAGAACATCTGGCCGCCACCTTCCTTCGCAACGACGAAGAGTGGAAAGACCGCATTATATATTGGGGACCCATGGGTTGTCTCACGGGCAACTACCTTCTGGTAAGGGGCGACTATGAGAGCCGTGACATCGTAGACTTGATGCGCAGAACGTTTGCCTTCATAGCCAACTACGAGGGCGAGGTGCCGGGAGCCGCACCACGCGACTGCGGTAACTACTTGCTGCACGACCTGCCCATGGCTAAGTGGGAGGCCCGCAAGTTTCTTGTTGAGGTGCTGGAACGCATCACGCCGGCTCAGCTAAACTATCCCACCGAATGAGCCTGGTGACATTCGAGCATCTGAATACACCATTTATATATATAGTAAAAGTGCGGCCATAATACAACGGTCGCACTTTCTGTATACTTAATTATAAAGAAGAATCGCTAAAAGCTGAGTTATTGAAGTTCAACACATTAGCTACAACTTCGTAAAAGGGGCCTTTTTAGCTTGTAAAAAGGCCCTTTTTACAAGGCAAAACAGGCACTTTAGCCTTTCAAAATGCCCTCTTTCACAAAGATCTTCTTGAGCACCTGCACGCCTTTTTCCACTTGTTCCTTGCTATGAGTGGCCATGAGGGCGAACCTCACGAGGGTGTCTTGCGGAGCGCAAGCAGGCGGAATAACGGGGTTGATGAACACTCCGTCGTCGAAAGCCTCCTTGGTTACGAGGAACGTCTTATCGATGTCGCGCACGTAGAGCGGTATGATAGGGCTCTCGGTGTCGCCAATCTCGAAGCCTTCTTCGCGGAAACGCTTCAGCGCATAATGCGTAACGTCCCACAAATGCTCTATGCGCTGTGGCTCATTCTGGATAATGTGCAGAGCCTCAAGTGCTGCTGCCGTAGCCGCAGGTGTGTCACTTGCCGAGAAGATATAGGTGCGGCAGGTGTGGCGCAGATAGTTGATGGTGTCCTTGTCAGAAGCAATGAAACCACCGATAGATGCAAGACTCTTGGAGAAAGTGCCCATAATGAGGTCTATATCGTCTGTCAGGCCGAAGTAATCGCACACTCCCCTGCCCTGTTTGCCAAACACTCCGATGCCATGAGCCTCGTCTACCATCACCGAACAGTTGTACTTATGCTTCAGCTCTACGATTTCAGGCAGCTTGGCCAGGTCGCCCTCCATGGAGAACACGCCGTCTACCACGATGAGCTTCACGGCTTCCTTGGGCAGCTTTTGCAGCACACGCTCCAAATCGGCCATGTCGTTGTGCTTGTAATGCAGCTGTGTGGCAAAGCTCAGGCGCCTGCCATCAACGATGCTGGCGTGGTCGCGGTCGTCACAAATGATATAGTCGCCACGGCCAACCACAACGGCCAGTACACCAGCATTGACAGAGAAGCCCGTAGAGAAGCACAGAGCATCGTCTTTATGCTCAAACTCGGCCAGCTCTTTCTCCAGCTGAACGTGAATGTCGAGCGTGCCGTTAAGAAAGCGACTGCCTGCACAACCGGAACCATACTTGTCTAAAGCCTTATGAGCAGCTGCTATTACACGGTCGTCGCCCGTAAGGCCCGTATAGGCGTTACTGCCGAACATGAGCACCTTGTGCCCCTCCATTGTGACTTCAGGTCCTTGTTTACTTGTTATTGCGCGGAAATACGGATACACTCCTTCCTTCATGTATTTCTGCGGATCACGATAATTTTTGTACCGTTCTTGTAATTGTCCCATCATATTAAAGATGTAGCCATAACTACATTATTTTATATTTAGGCTGCAAAGTTACAAAATTGACACAACATAATGAACAAAAAAAGAAGATATTTTAAAAATAAGCGTTTTTTTCAATGCAACACTCGCAACTGTGGCATTATTTTTGTATTTTTGCACAATCATAATTATCAGCCAATTAACAACCTCTGTCAACAAGCATTATGAAAAATATTCTTTTCATTATGAACCCCATATCGGGCACGCAAAGCAAAGCCGGCATACCCGAAGTGATAGAAAAAAAGCTTGACAAAACGGCCTTCAGCTACTCAATAGCCTATACCGAGCGGCCTGGACATGCCACGGAGATGGCGCTCAGGGCAGCCGCTCAGGGCATAGACATCGTAGTGGCCGTGGGCGGCGATGGCACGGTGAACGAGGTGGGACGCGCCTTGCTGGGCACCCAGACGGCAATGGCTATTCTGCCGTGCGGCTCTGGCAACGGACTGGCCCGGCACCTGATGCTGCCTATGAACGCCGGCAAAGCGGTGGAAATCATTAACTATGACGAGGTGCACGACCTTGACTACGGACTGATAAACGGCCACCCCTTCTTCTGTACCTGCGGCATGGGCTTCGACGCCTTCATATCCATGAAGTTTGCCGAGGCCGGAAAACGTGGCCCTATTACCTATGTAGAAAAGGTGCTGAAAGACGGACTGAGTTATAAGCCGGAGACGTATGAGATAGAAGACGAGAGCGGCAAAAAGCTGGTGAAGGCTTTTCTGCTGACCTGCGCAAATGCCTCACAGTATGGCAACAACGTGTTCATCGCCCCACAAGCCTCCATGAGCGACGGCCTGCTCGACGTTATTGTCATCAAACCCTTCGACATTATCGAGGCACCGCAAGTGGCTCTTGAGCTGTTCAACAAGACTATAGACATGAACACCAAGGTGCAGACCTTCAAGGCACGCAACATTCACGTGCACAGAGCTACGCCGGGACTCATTCACTTTGACGGCGACCCGTTGATGACTGATGCCGACGTAAACATCAGTGTGGTGCATAAAGGCATCAAGGTAGTGGTAAATCCCTACGCCAATAAAGCCGAGCGTAAGCCAAATGCCGTGCAGACTGCATTCTCTGAGATGTTCTGCGACATGGATATGATAAGGGAAACGATTATCAGAAAGGCCAGACAGATGCAGAGCATAAATAAGACGTTCATGCGCCGACTACATATATAAGAAGTATGGCCGACTTCACGTTCAGACAGTTCAGCGTTTCTCAAGACCGATGCGCCATGAAGGTGGGCACCGACGGCGTGCTGCTGGGTGCGTGGGCGAGGGGCGGAAACCGCGTATTAGATATAGGTACGGGCACAGGCATCGTGGCTCTGATGATGGCACAACGCTTTGACCAGGCCCGCGTTACGGCTCTTGAGATAGACGCCCAGGCTGCCGGGCAGGCCCGGGAGAACGTGGCTGGCAGCCCTTTTGCCGACAGGATAGAGGTGGTTTGTGCCTCGCTGCAAGATTTTGCGGCACAGTATGAGGGACCCGCATTCAATGCCATTGTGTGCAACCCGCCTTATTTTGTCAACTCATTAAAGAATGTTGACAAGCGATCGGCTATGGCCCGGCACACAGAAACGTTGCCCTTCAGCCTGCTGATGAAGCTGAGCCGCACCTTGCTAAGCCCCGACGGAAAGGCCAGTTACGTGATAGCGGCCGAGGCTAAACCTTTACTTGAAGCAGAAGCCGCAATATGCGGACTGCGCGCAACTAGACAATATGACATTCAAACCACACAGCGTAAGCCCGTGAAGCGCTTTCTGCTGGAATACGCAAAATGGACCGAGCAGCCCTTTGAGCACCAGAAGGTCACGCTGATGGAGGGCGCAAAGCGTTCGGAATGGTATAGGGAGCTTACTAAAAACTTTTACATCAAATAAGATGACACCCACTTGTACTACCCCAAAGCTTGCGGCGCGGTACATAAAATATGTAAAAAGAGGTGGAATATTCGGATTATTTTTTGTACTTTTGCAATTCAAAAGCTGAATAAAGGGATAAACAATGTTACCAAATAGCAACGTTCAGATGATCGCCGAGTATGATGGCGACGTCACAGACTTATTCAACACAAAGGCCGATGGCATCATCCCCATTCTTGCAACTCGCAATATGGTGCTCTTCCCCGGAGTGATGAATCCTATACTTATCGGCAGAGCGCGAAGCCTGTCGCTCATCAAGAAGGTTGAAAAGAAGCCCAACAACTTATTCGCCATATTCTGCCAGAAGGACCCTAACGTCAACTCGCCTACCAAAGACGATATCTTTGAAGAGGGCGTTTACGCACGGCTCATCAAGGTGATAGACATGCCCATGTCTGATAACCGTACAGCCATCGTTCAGGCATTGGGCCACTGCCGCCTGAAAGATGTGGTAAAGGAACGTCCGTACCTCATGGCCACAACCGAGGATATACCTGAAGAGCTGCCCAATAGCCAGGACAGCGAGTGGAACACGGCCATGAAAGACCTGCACGAGATGGTTTCGGAGTATATAGCCAATAACGAAGACGTGGGCAACGAGACTGAGTTTGCCATGCAGCACATCTCCAACGACCTTATCTTCGTGAACCTTGTGTGCACCGTGATGCCATTCTCGCTCAAGGACAAGATAGCTCTGCTCTCACTGACCAGCATGAAAGAGCGGCTGTTCAAGCTGTTGGCCGTGCTCGACAAGGAGATGAAGCTGCTGGAAATAAAGCAGCAGATACGGTCAAAGACGCGTCATGACCTCGACGAGCAGCAGAAAGAGTACTTTCTGCATCAGCAAATCAAGAACATTCAGGCTGAGTTGGGCGACGACGAAAGCACGCCCGAACGAAAGGAGCTGAAGGAAAAGGCAGCTAAGAAGCACTGGAGCAAGGACGTGGAAAAGGTGTTTGCAAAAGAACTGGACAAACTTTCGACGCTTAATCCGCAAAATCCCGAATACAGCATCCAACTGTCTTACCTGCAAACCATGGTAAATCTGCCTTGGAACGAGTATACAAAAGACGACCTGGATCTGAAGAGGGCGCGCCGGGTACTAGACCATGATCACTACGGAATGGAGAAAGTGAAAGAGCGCATACTGGAGTATATAGCCATACTGAAGCTAAAAGGCGACCTCAAATCGCCCATCCTGTGCCTCTATGGCCCTCCCGGCGTGGGCAAAACATCGCTGGGCAAGAGCATAGCATCGGCGCTGAAACGCAAGTATGTGAGGATGTCACTAGGCGGACTGCACGATGAGTCAGAGATAAGAGGCCACAGACGCACCTACATAGGCGCCATGCCGGGACGCATCATCAAAGGTATGCTCAAGGCAGGATCGTCTAATCCTGTCTTCATACTCGACGAGATAGACAAGGTAACACAGAACACCATCAACGGAGACCCATCGTCGGCCTTGCTGGAGGTGCTCGACCCGGAACAGAACAACGCCTTTCATGACAATTATCTCGACGTAGACTATGACCTCTCAAAAGTGATGTTCATCGCCACGGCCAACGATCTGAACACCATACCGCGCCCCTTGCTCGACCGAATGGAGATAATAGAGGTGAGCGGATATATCACCGAAGAGAAGATAGAAATAGCCAAACGCCACCTCGTGCCTAAGGAACTGGCCAGCACCGGACTTGATAAGAACGACGTAAAGATAAAGTTCAGCAAGGTAGCACTGGAGAGTATCATAGAGAACTATACCCGTGAGAGCGGCGTGCGGCAACTGGAAAAGCAGGTGAACAAGGCGCTGAGAAAGATGGCCTACAAGCAGGCTGTCGACGGAAAGCTTGACTTCACCACCATAACACCCGACAGACTGGAAGAGCTGCTAGGCAAGCAACCCTTCTATCGCGACATATATCAGGGCAACAGTTATGCCGGTGTGGTGACCGGACTGGCCTGGACCAGCGTGGGAGGTGAGATACTTTTCATAGAGACATCACTGTCGAAAGGCAAGGCCGGCAAGCTAACGCTCACCGGAAACCTGGGCGATGTGATGAAAGAAAGCGCCATCATAGCTCTTGAGTATGTGAAGGCGCACGTTGATTTCCTGGGCATTGACTACCGCGTCTTCGAGCATTGGAACATCCACATACACGTGCCGGAGGGCGCTACACCCAAAGACGGGCCCTCGGCAGGCATCACCATTGCCACTTCTATAGCCTCTGCGCTCACGCAACGCAAGGTGCGCAAGAACACAGCCATGACGGGTGAGATAACCCTGCGCGGCAAAGTGCTGCCCGTAGGTGGCATCAAAGAAAAGATATTGGCGGCCAAAAGGGCCGGCATTACCGACATCGTGATGTGCCAGGACAATAAGAAAGACATAGAGGAGATACCCGAGAAATATCGCTCTGGCGTTAGTTTCCACTATGTGGAGAACGTACAAGATGTGTGGAAATTCGCCCTTACCGACGAGAAGGTGGACAATCCCATCGACCTTACTGTAGAGGAAGAGCCTAAAAAAGAGGACAAGCAATGACCTTCAGCATAGAACATTCAGACAACGCTAGCGACGCGCGGGCCGGTGTGCTCACCACTCCGCACGGACAAATACAGACTCCTATCTTCATGCCCGTGGGCACATGCGGCTCGGTGAAGGGCGTGCATTTCAGCGAGCTACGCGAGCAAGTGAAGGCGCAAATCATCTTGGGAAACACCTATCATCTTTATCTCAGGCCCGGACTGGAGGTGCTCAGAGCAGCAGGAGGCCTGCATGGGTTCAACGGTTGGGAGCGACCCATACTGACAGACTCAGGCGGTTTTCAGGTATTCTCGCTCACCGGCATACGCAAACTCACCGAGAAGGGATGCGAGTTTCGCTCACACATAGACGGCTCCAAGCACATCTTCACGCCCGAGAATGTCATCGACACCGAACGAGTGATAGGTGCCGACATCATCATGGCATTGGATGAGTGCCCTCCAGGGCAGAGCGATTACGCCTATGCCAAGCGAAGTCTGGGGCTCACACAGCGGTGGCTGGACCGGTGCATCAGGCAGTTTGAGGCCACAGAACCGCTATATGGCTACGAGCAGAGCCTTTTTCCCATCGTGCAAGGCTGCACCTTCAAGGACCTGCGCACCGAGGCGGCTAAGTATGTAGCCGATAAGGGAGCCGACGGAAATGCCATCGGAGGCCTGGCTGTGGGCGAACCAACAGAAGTAATGTATGAGATGATAGAGGTGGTAAACGATATTCTGCCCAAAGACAAGCCCCGCTACCTCATGGGAGTGGGCACCCCGCAGAACATTCTGGAGGCTATTGAGCGCGGAGTAGATATGTTCGACTGCGTGATGCCGACACGCAATGGGCGCAACGCCATGCTCTTCAGCTATCAGGGAACGATGAACATGCGCAACAAGAAATGGGAGATGGACTTCTCGCCCATCGATCCTGAGGGATGCGAAACCGACAAGGTGTACACCAAAGCCTACCTGCACCATCTCTTCAAGGCACAGGAACTGCTGGCCATGCAGATAGCCAGCATTCACAACCTGGCCTTCTACCTGCGCCTGGTGGGCGATGCCAGAAAGCATATCATACAGGGTGACTTCACGAAATGGAAGGCTAGCATCATAGACCAACTGGGTAAAAGGATTTGAAATGAACTATCGCAACATCAGAAAATACCATTATCTGCTGCGCCTAATGCGCAGGCTGAGGCCGCTGGCCGGACGCCTTGGCAAAGTAATGAGGTGGCTCTCGCCCAAGAGGCACATCATGCTTATCGATTGGTATATCATCCGCAAGTTCATCGGGACCTACATCTTCTCCATCATCCTCATTATCTCCATTGGCGTAGTATTCGACTTTAATGAGAACCTATCAAAGTTTACGCAGTATCATGCGCCTTGGCGGGCCATCATATTCGACTATTATGCCAACTTCATACCCTACTATGCCAACCTGCTCTCGCCGCTCTTTGTCTTCATAGCTGTTATCTTCTTCACATCAAAGTTGGCCGGCAACTCCGAGATAATAGCCATCATGTCATCGGGAATGTCGTTCAAGCGGCTGCTCAGACCCTACATGTTCACATGCGTTCTCATTGCAGGTACAACCTATTATCTCAACAGCTACGTCATCCCACACGGCAATGTGGTGCTGCAGAACTTCAACTCGCTCTACCGAAACTCTAAGAAGAACACCTCGGCAGAGAATGTTCAGCTCATGGTGGGCAAGGGTGTGACAGCCTACATACAGCATTACGACGACCAGATGAAACGAGGCTACGGCTTCTGTCTGGATAAGTTTGAAGACAAGAAACTCATCAGCCACATGACAGCTACCGAGATTCAGTACGACACTATCTCCGATTCCAAGTATCACTGGAGAGCCTTCAACTGGAAGATACGCACACTCAAGGGCCTCAGAGAGCATATCGTGTCGGGCGAACAACGTGACACCGTCATCCTCATGGAGCCCACAGACCTGGTCTACTCCAAGGGTCAGCAAGAAACATTCACCAGTCCTCAGCTGCTGTCATACATATCCCGGCAAACCGCAAGGGGCTCAGGCAACGTGGTGCCTTATGAAGTTGAGTTTCACAAACGCATAGCTATGTCGTTTGCCTCCTTCATTCTTACCATTATAGGAGCGTCGCTCTCCGCCCGGAAGAGGAAAGGCGGAATGGGTCTCTACCTGGGGATTGGTCTGGCACTGAGCACGGCCTACATCCTCTTGCAGACCATATCGGCCACCTTTGCCATCCAGGCTAACACGCCACCTATGCTGGCTGCCTGGATTCCTAACATCATCTTTATCGTCATTGCCTACTTCTGCTACCGGCAGGCACCTAACTAGCAGAGGGCAACTATCAGCAGGGAGAGCGCCCCAAGAGCTGTCGCCACGAGGCACTTCCACATCATCAATTACTCAAAAAAAACAAGAAAATGAAATTCGAAGAATTAGAACTAAGCGACAATGTGCTCGATGCACTATATGATATGCACTTTGACGAGTGCACACCTATTCAGGAAAAATGCATTCCCTCCATACTTGAAGGCCGTGATGTGCTGGGCGTTGCTCAGACAGGAACGGGTAAAACGGCTGCCTACCTGCTGCCCATACTGTCTAAACTAGACGAGGGCAACTATCCAGAAAATGCCGTAAACTGCGTCATCATGTCGCCTACGCGTGAGTTGGCACAGCAGATAGACCAGGCCATGCAGGGCTTTTCCTATTATCTGGAGGGCGTATCGAGCGTAGCCGTGTATGGTGGCAACGACGGAAACCGCTACGACCAGGAAGTGAAAAGCCTCTCGCTCGGTGCCGATGTCATCATCGCTACACCCGGAAGGCTCATCTCTCACCTCTCACTGGGCAACGTAGACTTCTCTAAGGTATCGTTCTTTGTGCTCGACGAAGCCGACAGAATGCTCGACATGGGCTTCTCTGAAGACATCATGACCATAGCCGCCAAACTGCCAAAGACGTGCCAAACCATCATGTTCTCGGCCACCATGCCCAAGAAGATAGAGGATATGGCCAAGTCATTGCTGAAGAATCCCGTCGAGGTAAAGCTGGCTGTGAGCAAGCCGGCCGAGAAAATTAAGCAGACAGCCTACGTTTGTCATGAAACGCAGAAGATGGGAATCATACGCGAGATATTCAAGGCAGGCGACCTGAAGCGCGTCATCATCTTCTCAGGATCAAAGCAAAAGGTAAAGCAGATAGCCATGTCGCTGCAAAGAAAACACATCAGTTGCGGCGAGATGCACTCCGACTTGGAGCAGGCCGAGCGCGATGAGATGATGTTTAAGTTTAAGAGTGGGCAGATAGACGTGTTGGTTGCAACCGACATTCTGGCCCGCGGAATAGACATAGACGACATCTCCATGGTGATAAACTATGACGTGCCACACGATGCCGAAGACTATGTGCACCGCATAGGACGTACGGCACGTGCCGACAGAGACGGCCGGGCCATTACCTTTATCAGCGATGACGACATCTATTACTTTCAACAAATAGAGAAGTTCTTGGGCAAAGAGGTGGAGAAGGAGCCCCTGCCTGAGGGCCTGGGCGAAGGTCCTGAATATGTGTCTAACGGCAAACCATCTAGAAAGAAGGGCACATCGGCCAAGTCACGCCGACGCAAGGACCGTGACCAACAGGCTCATAAGCGCAAGCCCCGCAACAACAACGCCGACGCGCAAGGCGGCAAGCAGAACGTGGCAAAGAGCAACGAACAGGATAAGAACGTGGCTAATGATGCGCCCGAAGGCGCAAAGAAGGGCAGACAACCACGACGCAAGCAGAACGGCAAACCACGTCAGGACACCAATGCGCAGCAGCAAGGCAAGGGCAAAGAGCGCAGGCAGCCTGCCAACAAAGAGCGCAAGCAGGGCGCAGACAAGCAGCAAGAGCAGCCCAAGAACCCACGCAACAAGCGCAACAACCGGCGTAAGAACAACGGAAGAAAGAATAACAACGAGCCGGTGAAGTCTAGCAAATATGCCATCACCGACGGAATAGACACCGAGAAGAAGCAAGGCGGACTGAAAAGTCTTATCAAGAAGCCGCTCAAGTGGCTTCGCTCGCTCGGCAAGAAATAGGCAGCTCTGACACACAGAGGTCCATTATATAACGGTACGCAGGCGGAACAGTTCAGCCAACGTACCGTTTTTGTTTATCCAGAAAGGTCGTTAAGCAAGGCAATAAGGCCAGTTTCCGTCTGCCTCTCACAACACCTTCATGCGCCAGGTAAGGCCCATGTCAACAAAAGTCTGCTTGTCTCTCACCACAGCACAGCAACTAGGGTTCTTGCCAAAGGCATAACTGCCTTGCAGATGCAGCCTCACTTGGGGCGTGCCCAGCGGGAAATACTCCACCCCACCGCCTAGTCTTGTTATCTCAGTGCCCTCAGCCAGACACTCATCGGCCGACGTACCGGCACGGTTAACGTCATAGCTGAACTTGGCAAAGACCGTGAAATGCTTGCCGGCACGCCACTCCAGACGAGACATGACAGAGGCGTCTGCCAGCAAGAAGCGCTGATGATGGGCATAACGGTTGAGCACGTCCACGTCTATCGACACGTTGCGCGAGAGGTCTACACGTGTGCCCAACCCGATGTAATTGATCCATTTGCCCGGCTCACGCTCCATCATGTTCACCGACCATAATGTGTGTACTGGACCGTAATTGCCCATCCACACCAGCGCGCCCGCCCACATATCATCGTCACGGTCGGCCCGGTCGCAAAAGTTTTCGGTGAAAGGCGAACGTATAAGCTGCACCACAAACTTGCTGCGGCCCGTGGTGAGGAGGGCGTTTACGCCCCACTCGTAGCACGGAAAGTGGTAACAGAACTCAGAAAGTTGAAAGACATCAATCGGCGCAGGGTCGAATTCCCATCCGCCCACAAGCACGGCCCATTTGCCGGCCAGCACCGAAAGATGTCTGTTTACGGCGTATTCGAGATACAGCCAGTCGGTGGCATCAAAGAACGCCTTATCCTTATGGAGTTCATTCAGGCGCTGTCTATATTTGTAACTTAAGTTCTTGTTGATGCGTCCCTGCAGAAACACATCCAGCATATTGCCTTTAATACCGCTCTGACTCTTATTCTTTTCACCGTCATTATATTCATATTGGCAGTCGGCACGGGCCTCCACTGCCAGGCTAACACGTTTCAGCGAGTCCTGGGCCACAGTTTCCGGGGCCCACATCACAAACATCACACATACCAGAAGAAGGCTTATTCGTTTCATAGGCCACTACTTTCAGCGTGTTATAGGCTACTGTTCAGAAAGGTCTAGCAGACTCTTCTTGTTCCAAAGGCCATAAACTTGGCTCACCACATCAGATGTCATGAACGACTGTATCTTCTCTTTGCTCATAAAGTCGATGAGATCTGAGAAGTCATCCTTAGAGAGCACCACCTCCAGCTGCACGCGCTTCTTACCCGTATAGCCTCCTATCACGTCATGAAGAGTAACTCCTCGGCCCAGCTTGTCAAGGATAAAGCGTTGCAACTTCTCATAATCGTCGGTGATGATGTACACTCTGGTGCGCGAGTTGATATTAGACATGAAGTAATTGAGGATGATGCCGTTGAGCCAAGTGGCTATTAGCCCCATGACAACCAGGTTGATGTCGTTGATGAGAAAGGCCGTGCAACAAATCAGTCCGCCGCCGATGGTCACTGATGTGCCCAGGCTCACGTGCAGATACTTATTAATGATCTTGGCCAGAATATCTAGTCCGCCCGTCGAGGCATTGATGCTGAAGAGCACACTCTGCGAAAGACTCAGGATGATAACAAAGCAAAGCAAATCGAACCACGGGTAGGTGATATACTGGCTAGTGCCTTGTATGGGTATGGAGAAGATGGAATTTTGAATGGGGATAATCCACCCCAGGAAGTTAATCATGGGTCCAAGTATCAGAGCAGTGTACACTGTCTTGGCTCCAAACTCGTTTCCGATGAGGAAGAAAGCCAGCACCAGCAGCAGCGCATTGATGATAAAAATCATCGTTCCCACTGATATGCCGGGTATGAGTTTGGCCAAGACCAGCGACAAACCCGTGATACTGCCCACGATGAGGTGGCTGGGTATCAGAAAGAAGTAAACGCCCAGTGAGGCGATGAACATGCCCACGGTCATGATGACCAGGTCTTTCCAAAAGCGCTTGGAGCGTAGCAGAGCGCTCAACCGGCGTGGCAGCTCATTTAGCCAAGCACGTAATGCGCCGGGGGTGATTGGTGATGCTTTCATAGTCGATAATGTTGGACAACGTTAAATTGTATAGGTTAGCACACTATTGTCGCCCTCTAAGGGCAACGAATTATTAGATTGATTAACGCGACAAATATAGATTGAAAATTTATAAAATGCAAGTTTTTGGACAAGAAATTAACATCAAACTTTCATTTTATTGATTTTGTGCGCACACAATTAGCGATGTAATGTTTACACCTTATTATAATTGCCCCAAGATAGTTGCAAGACAGCCGGCTTCGGCCATCTTGGTTACAATCTGAAATCATGCGCTGTGGCTGTAAAGATAGCCGGCCCAGACAGACCGGCAGGCATGGCTTGCTACATCAGAAGCTGTAGCTGAAGCCGATAGAGGCATATTCTTTATACTGGAAATAGCCATGATGGCCGTCACGCTCCACGCCATCGTCGTAACGGGGATATATAAACAGCTGCGCTGAAATATAGCGGTTGAACTTCAGGGTGAACGTGTTTTCCCATTCAAACTCCGTGCGGTCGTAGGTGGTATAGCCGTAGAGACGCGTATTCCATGCCAGCATGTCATTGAAAGTCCACGTCAGGTCTACCGTAAACTCCGAACCATAGTCGTTAAGCGAGCGCTTGCCCTCATCTATTCCCAGTCGTTTGGCCAGCTCTCTGAGGCGCGTATACTTCCAGTTATAGGCTATCGGGGCCAAGTGTATGGTGCCTTTTAGCTTATGTTTCACCCAGTCTACGTTGTAATCCATACCCAGTGAGAGGTTAATAGTGAGCGGAGCGAGGAAAGCACTGTACACTTGAGGGTTGTTGGCCTTATAGGCGTGCATGAACTGCGTGGTGGCTATGAGCTGTGCCGTGTAGTACCACTTGCGAAAAGACTGCAATCCATACTTCGAGGTGAGGCGCAACAGGTCCTCGGTAGTCTTGAAGCTGTGGAGCGAATCAGAGCGTGTGCTCTGCAAACCAAAGCGCATCTCCAACTTGTTGTCCCACTTCACCTTCTGCTTATTGTTGTAGTTGGCCTCCATGGTCACCGTTCCCAGCGCCGAGTAGTTGCTCTCACCACCCTTATACCAGTTGCCTGACACATAGTTCTGCATAAACTGCAGGTTATAGTCGCCCTTGAGAGTCCAGAAATTGGGCTTCGTCACGAAGATGTCAACAGGTGCCTGCGTAGGTTCCAAAGGCTCCGGTGCCACCTTATCAGTGAGTTGCGTCTCGTGCTTAATAGGACTTAGAGGCTCTGTCCCCAATCCGGCCGCACCGGCAGTGAGCCTCGATGCGGGGTATCTTACCAGGTCGGGACGCGACAGATAGAGGTTCATCAGCGCCTGGCTCATCCACTCTCTGCCCACCCTATTCCAATGCTGGGTGCTGTCCTGCCGTGCTGAAGGAATGACAAACATCCCGTCGGCCGCATGACGATAGAACGTCGGAGGCAGCAAAAGAGGCGCGGTGAGCACGTCGGGCTGCACCTTCACACCGGCCAGTGATGCCGAGTCGGCTGATGCCTCTGCCCCATATACTCCACCCTGACCGTATATCCGGTCGCGCAGCATATTGAGTGAGTCAGTATAAGCATGCACCATACCTGTCTGCACATCAGCCGTATGCACACGTTGCAACCCATATCGGGGCCTCGACTGGGCCATTGCGGCCACGGCCACTAGCCATACTACCCAAGAAAGATATAGTGCTTTACTTTTCATTGTGTGCAAAGGTAATACTAAATTACGGAAAAGCCTAAAAAGAACAAACATTTTAACCTCCCATCAAATGAAAACTATAAAAAGGGCATATACTTTTTTAAGAAAAAGAATAATTCTATCTGAAGTTTGTAGATACAAGAAAAAGAATTATCTTTGCAAAATATAATCCTCAAAACATTTCAAAATGAATGATAGCAAACTAAGTAAAGAAACAGCTATAAGAGCAATTGTAAAGAACTCTGTAACTATCTACGCCTCTACTTTCGCTGACAGACACATATCTGAAGCTAATGATGAGAATGGTACTATCAACATGAAGATACACAATATCTTTATTGCTGCCTTGGGAAAAGAAATTCAATACTACTCAGCTTTGTCACGTTCATTAGACAGCTCTTTAGGTAACATGCTTGAAAAGATGGCCATTTCCATCGCTGAACTTAATTATACGGTTAGTCAGCATGTGGAAGGAAAGCTCTATCAAGGACAAACTGATTATATTGCTGAATTACTTGAAGATTATAAAAGGCATGCAAAACAGCCAAAGATTTCTGATTATAAAGGTCTAATGTTGCAAAGAAGGGGATCTTCCATGAACAGAAGGCATGAAAGCGACTACTATCTAATAGATAAAGATAATGACATGCACTATCTCATAGAGCTAAAAATAGGTGGCGACTTAGACAACAAGAAGGCCCGCTCTGAGAAAGAAGCAATACTAGAACAATATTGCATCTTAACCAATGAACTTCAGTCAGAAGACAAAGTGAAGATTTTCTTTGCCACAGCATACAATCGTTTCGGTGAAGGAAAGGAATGGAATCAGAGCAGAGTAAGGCAATTCTTTGCTAAAGATGAACTTTGCATAAGCAAAGACTTCTGGAATCTCATCTGTAAATCGCAGAAAGGATTCGAAATTGTCATTGATGAATACAAGAAGAATGCACATTTAATAAATGAAGCATTAGACGATATTAAGGATGTCTATCTAAATAAAGATTAGTATATGAAAGATCCTTATTGGAAAAAATGTCTTATGTGTGGTGATAGCAAGGATATTATCAAAAAAATACCAGACAACTCTATTGATTTCATCCTGACCGACCCACCGTATAATATAGGACAGCACTCAACAGGAAACATTCCTCTTCCGGGCAGAGCAGCAATGAATAATGATGTGGCTGAGTGGGATCATATAGACTTTAATCCTGAAGAATGGGCTGATGAATTCGTAAGAATCTTAAAGCCGAAAGGCAATCTGTTCATATTTACATCGTATAATCAAATAGGAAGATGGTTTAACTGTTTGGACAAAAGGTTTGATACATCTAACTTCATGATATGGCATAAGACCAATCCAGCACCCAAAATATTCAAAGCAGGTTTTCTAAATAGCTGCGAAATGATATTCACTTGCTGGAACAAGGGACATACATGGAATTTTATTTCGCAGAAAGAAATGCACAATTTCATCGAAAGTCCCATTTGTATGCGCCCAGAGCGATTAAACAATCCCAAGCATCCCGCACAGAAGCCCGTATCTATACTGAAGAAAATGATAAGCATCGCATCTAATCAGGGAGACATCATTTTTGATCCTTTCATGGGTGTCGGCTCGGTAGGTGTAGCAGCTTTAGAATTAGACAGAAAATATATTGGCATTGAAATAGACAAAGATTACTATAAAGAAGCAAGAAACAGAATAGAAGAATTAATGGAAGCAAGAGCAGATAAAAATGAGGGATTTGCAGGAGAACCATCCTTCATGCCAGTTCAACAGTATCTTTTCGATATTGAAGATATTTTCCCCATCAAAACAAAAAATAAGGAGAGGAAAAGCAATAATAGCCTTCAAGACTTAAAACCAATCATCAAATGGGCTGGTGGAAAGGAGAAAGAGCTGAAACATATCATTCCTAACCTGCCTGAATTTAAAAACTATTATGAGCCATTCGTAGGCGGAGGCTCCGTATTTACAGCTATCAAGGCTGAACATTATTATATCAACGATGTTTCTGAAGAACTTATATCTCTCTATCAGAACATAGCTGACAAAAACAAAACTTTCTTTTCTTACATAGAAAGTATTGACAAATGTTGGTCTATGGTAAATAACTTATATACAAAAAGCGACATATTGAAAGATATTTTCCTGGCACTTAGGCATAACAACATAAATGAGAAAGACTTGAAGGTTTCAGTAAGCAAATATTGCGAAGAAAACGAAGCGTCTATTCTGAAACTTTTAGACCCTTGCATTCGTTATGATAACAACGTTTTGCTTTCAGAGGTAAAGAAAAATCTATCTCGAAAAATGCTGCGTATGAGCGTGCTAGAAAAAGAAAAGCACGAACTCCCTGATAAAGATGTTGATGACAACATTATAACTGCATTTAAGAGTGCCGTATATATGTATCTTCGCCACCTCTATAATGACCAATCCATACGTAAGAACGATAGCACTCTACATTGTGCATTGTTTTTCTTTATCAGGAATTATTGCTACAGTGGGATGTTCAGATATAATGACAAAGGTGAATTTAATGTTCCTTATGGAGGTATAGGTTATAATTCCAAGAATATGACAGGCAAGATTCTGTATTATAAATCTAAGCCTCTGGCCCATCGGTTCTCTAAGACAAACATCTTCAATATGGATTTTGAAGAGTTTCTAAACAAATGTAATCCGACAGCTGAAGATTTTATATTCCTCGACCCCCCGTATGACACAGAGTTTAGCACATATGCTCAACATGAATTTACAAAGGATGATCAGAAAAGGCTGGCAGATTATTTAATCAACCAATGCAAAGCAAAATGGATGCTGATTATCAAATACACTGACTTTATTTTCAACTTATACAATAAGAAAGGCATTATGATTAGCACCTTTAACAAGAAATATCTTGTAAGTTTCATGAATAGAAACAACAAGGAAACTACACACCTCCTCATCACAAATTATGAATTATAACAAATCAAAGCATGCCTTTCGGTAACCCCAAATAGGCATTCTGACCTGCCAAAAGTACCTATATTGCATTACTATAATGCCTATTTGGCAAAAGCAAAAAGAAGACTTCTTAATAAGTAAAAGCATCTAGGCCAGCTTAAGCTGCCCCAGATGCTTTCTCTATTCATGGTTCATGCGGGCGAATATCACCTCACCACCACCTTGCGTGCATCAGAATGGCCATCTGTATAAACGTTCTTTATGATGACCATCTGACCCTTTTGTGGCTTGAACACGCGCTGTCCGTTAAGCGTGTAGTAGTTGCTGGAAACAGGACGGCCTTGGAGCGTCACGGTAGAACGGATGCCTGTGGGTGAGATAAGCTCGCCCGTGACAGCCACGTTGCGTAGGCCCACTGTTTTGGTTGTGCCTAGATTATAGATGTTGATGGCCAGCTTATGCGTCCCGGCATAGGGTTCAACGCCGTTAACGGTCTGCTTCACCTCAGCATAAGCGGGCGAAGCGTTGTTGCGCGGAGGCACAACGCCGGTGGCAAGCACCGTGGCCGACTCGCCTGCATAGTAGGTCACATCCAGCGATCCGCCGTCGGTGCCAACGCGCTGAGTGATAAAGTTCACGCTGGTTGGCTTGAAAGTATAATCGCCTTTGGTAGTGAATGAGAACACAACAGCATTCTCGTCCATCGCCACAGAGTCTTGTTCAGTAGGCTGAAAGAGGGTCTCCAGCCCCACGCCACTGATGCTCCGGGTGCCTGCATAGGTGAGATGACTGCCCAGAGCCATGGCCGAAGAGCCTATCCCGGCCTGTGCGGCATCGGCCAACACAGCTTCTTCGGCTGTGCCTGCCTCCATCTTCCACGTCAGGGTGCCCGTGGTGCCTGCTACATGTGTGGTGTCGTTCTGCGTAGTATCAGAGAGCAGCTCCACCAACCTGCCCGTATAATATTCTATACCGTCGGCCTTCACCGTGGTAGGATAATATTCATCCACCGCAGAAAGAGCATCTTTATTCTCATTCTTCATGATGTCCTCCACCAACGAGTTGGCATAAGTCTCCAGATTGGTGTAATAGCCGCGGCTGTCTAGGGTATAAGTGAGGGCGTCTGAGGCATCGTTGGGGTTCAGTCCGTTGGCCGTCTCCCATGCATCAGGCATTCCGTCGTTGTCGCTATCATAGCCTGCGGGTCTCGAACCCTTGGGGAAGTTCTTCTCGGTGTAGCCGTTCACGTCAGAAACGAGGTCTATACGCCCTTTCACCTTGGTCACCGAACCGGCGTAAGTAGACTTATCTTCCTTGGCCTCAGCCATATATCGACCATCTACATCATCGCGGAAGAACGATGCTCCGCAGTAAGTCAGTATCTTGTTATAGGCATTCTCGGCCGTGTGCGTGGTTACCTCGCCTGCCGGAGCCTTGGCCTCGTCAAGCTTAATGCTCACGCAGGGCACACCTTTGGCGTTGTTCACGTGTGGCACATCATGGCCGTAGGCATACAATGAGTCGAGCGTGTAATATTGTCCGCCTATGTTCTGTATGCCACTGTCGTACACCACGCCCTTCCAGTCGTAGTTTTCGCCATAGCCGTAAACATAGTTTCCGCTGATGTAATAGCGGCTCGTCATGTCGAGATAGGTCTTCTCGTCAGACGATGTAGTGGAGTTTGCTATCGACACTTGCGTGACACGGTTCTTGCGAGAGGTCTCAGGTGTAGACTTATAGTAGTTGTTCACCATATTGATATAGCCTCCACCGGGGCCGCCATAGCAACCTCCGCCACCCCAGTCGAACACCAGACAGTTACGGAAGTCAACATTTTCGGCCTGCACTGCATTGGCCCAGTTATACTTGCTGTAGTCTTTATTGGCCGTGTATCCCGTCCAGTTGTAGCGTGCTCCGTTGAACCTGGGCGCGCGGTTGTTTACATGCGCTATCATGTTATGGTGAAAACTGGCCAGCTTGCCGCCCCATATACCACCATAGCCATGTGCTCCTTTGTGGTGGCCGGCATTGTTAAGGCTCTCGCCAACGGTGCACCACTGCATGGTGAAGTTGTTGTTGTCGTAGAACGAAGCCACCTCGTCAATGCTCCAACTAAAGGAGCAATGGTCCAGGATGAGCCCCGTGTGATTTCTTGTCCAGATGGCATCGGCTCCGTCGTTCACGTCTTTCTCTTGACCGCGACGACATCTTATAAATCTGATGATGATGTTATCGCCGCCCGGACTTACGGTGTAATAGCGCAGGGTGATGCCCGGATAGGGCGCGGTCTGGCCCAATATGGTGGTGTTGGCGCCTATGTTCAGATTAGATGCCAAGGGTATCACGCCGCCAACGTCGAACACCACAATCTTCTTTGCATTGCCGCTGACGGCCGCGCGCAGCGAACCCGTTCCACGGTCGTTAAGGTTTGTTACGTGAACAACCTTTCCGCCGCGTCCTCCGGTAACATACCTTCCGTTGCCCTCAGCACCCGGAAAGGCGGGAGCCTGACCCTGAGCTGAGGCTCCCAGCCCCAGCATAAAGGTTAAAGTAAATAGTAGATTTCTTTTCATATTTGTTAAGCAGTTATTCGTTTTTCATCGTCAGCCATGGCTGAAGCCGTGCGGGAGAGCCCCGTCACGGCAGCCGCCACAGCTTACTTATCGTATACAGGCAGTCCGGCCTGCTCCATTTCAAGGCTCGCCCAGATGAATGGGCCGATGCCCTTGCCGTCGTTGTCGCGTATGGGCTCGCTCATGTAGTAGTCGAAACTGCCGTCTCTGCGATAGTTAGGCTTCTTTACATACGGACCAGGACCGGGGCCCAGACCGCTCACTTCACAGCATCTGGTGAGCGAAATAGTGGAATCTGCGTTCACACGAATAAAGTTCTTGATGATGCCGTTGTAGCCTTTTGCGCCCGCCTTCTGAAACTTCTCGTCGGTGAGATAGCCCATGCGGTAGCCTTTGAGCAGGCAGTAAGAGAACATAGACGATGCCGTTGCCTCGAGATAATTGCGCGGATCGTTCACGTCGAGCACGTCATACCACAGACCTGTTTGCTTGTCCTGACACTTCACAAGGGCTGTCATGGCCTTGCGGAAGATGCTTATCACCTCGTCGCGGCGGGCATAATCTTCGGGCAGAACATCTAGCACCTCGAGCATAGCCATGGAGTACCAGCCCATGGCGCGTGCCCATGAGTGCTTGCTGCGGCCCGTTTGAGGGTCTGCCCAGAACTGTGAGTGTGTCTCATCCCATGCGTGTTTCCACAGTCCGGTGGCCTCATCGTAGGTGCGCATGTCGGTCTTCACTATCTGACTCACTGCGTCATCCCAATACTTGCGGGCCTTCTTCTCGCCCTTGAGCAGCGGGGCGGCCTTGCAATAGAAGGGCAGTCCCATGAAGATACCGTCCAACCACACCTGATTGGCATAGATAGCTTTGTGCCAATAAACGCCTTCTTTGGTGCGGGGCTGGTTCTCCAGCTGCTTGAAGAGGGTCTTCATGGCCTTCAGAATGCTGGGTTGCGGCTCCACATCATACATAGCCAAGAGGAAGTGACCAGGCCTTACGTTGTCTAGATTGAAGTCTTTATACTTATAACCGGTCATGTTTCCGTCAGCATCTACCATCTTGGCAGGATACTCTTTCAGGTAGTTGTAAATGCTGGTGTCCTTATATGCCAAATAGGTGTCGAGCATTGGCTCCATCTCCGTGCCGCTGGTGTAGCTCCAACGGGGGTTGGTCTTGGCAAAGTCGAGCATGTATGAGTGTGGCACACGGGTCATCTCAGAGTGCGTAATCCACTCGCTGTAACGCTCGTAAGGCTTGTTGAGCAGCACGAGCGAACCGTTCACGAAGAGGTTGTCAAAGTAGATGTCGTGGCTCAACCCCGTGCGTTTCACTGCCTGTTCGGCCACTCCGTCAAACCGGCAGTTGGTTACGTGGATGTTATACACGTCGTCACGGTCGTCAAGACCATTGATAAGTATGCCATACTTGCTCTTCTTGCAGGTCACATTACTCATATATACGTTGCGCACCGTGGGATAGAAGCCGCGCTTGGCAGCCTCGTTGGGCTCGTAACCAAGGTTGATGCGCATCACCGACTCGCCGCACTGGCCCACCTCAACATTGCGCATGTAGATGTTTTCTATCACACCTCCGCGGCACGTATTGGTCTTGATGCGCAGCACACGGTCGAGATTTGGCGAGTCCATCTTGCAGTTTTCAACAAACACATTCTGGCATCCGCCCGTTATCTCACTGCCTACTACCACGCCTCCGTGACCGTCTTCCATCTCGCAGTTGCGCACAATGATGTTCTTCGAGGGCTTGTTCCACACACGTCCGTCGGCATTTCTACCGCTTTTAATGGCTATACAGTCGTCGCCCGTGTGGAAAGTACAGCCCTCAATGAGCACGTCTTCACACGATTCGGGGTCGCATCCGTCGCCGTTGGGGCCCTCGTTCCATATCTTTACGCCCTTCACCGTGACGTTCTGACATAGCAAGGGGTGGATAACCCAGAAGGGTGAGCGCAGCAAGGTGACGTCCTTGATGGCTACGTTGCGGCAGTTGTAAAAGTTGATGAGCTGCGGACGCAAGCCCTTACCCTTCATATCACGTTGCTCGACGGGCTTTCCGGCCTCTGAATATTGAAAGAGCAGCGGTCTGCCTATCTTTTGCGACTCGGCCAGATCCGGCGTCCAGCCAAAGCGATCCTTGCCGCACATCTTCCACCACGTGTCGTTAGAGCCGTTGCCGTCGAGTGTTCCCTCGCCCGTAATGGCCACGTTCTGCTCGCCGTAAGCATACACGCAGGGGCTGTAGTTCATGCAGTCCATGCCCTCCCAGCGTGTTTTCACAATGGGATAGAGGCTGGTGTCGAAGACAAAGAATAGCGTTGCGCCTTTGCTCACCTGCAGGTTTACGTTGCTCTTGAGCCTGATGGCTCCCGTCTTGAAGGTACCTTGAGGCACTACAACAGTGCCACCGCCCTTGGCCGATGCCGTGGCTATGGCCTTGTTAATGGCCTTCTGGTTTACCGCTGCCGTTGCCTTGACCGATGCTCCGTAGCGTGTCACGTCATAAACCTGGCTCTTAAACACGGGCTCTTTCACATTTGAGCAGATTTGCTGATAGGTTGCGTCATCCCAATTAGCTGCTTTTGCCACTAAGGGCATGAGCATACACAACAGCATTAGTCTAATGTATCTCATCTTTATTTTAATAGGTTGATTAATAAAAAGCTTAAATCTAGATTTTTAAAGTTTGTTTTTTATACAACGCAAAGTTACGAAAAAAAATGGGTATAGATGCGTTCATAATGTTAAAAAAATGATTTTTTTGCCATATTATTTGTTTTTGTAAATTCAATACATTAAATTTGTGGCATTCTATTTAAGATTTAGAACTTTCTAAATCATTCCCTCGAGGTTGGCTGCTCCTATGCGTCAACCTCTTTTCTTATATATATCATACTTCGCGAGATGGCATTACGATGATGGATAAGCCAACCTTTGAACACTTATTAACTCATATCTTTTCACTCTTTGCCGAGCTTTTCATAACTTTGTCCACAGAATGGCTCAATCACCTGGCTGCTCTTTGCAGCCAAGGAGAGTGACTTGACAAGACAAAAAGATTATTGAAATGAAAAAGCGATTACTCTTATTCTTCACGGCACTCATCACGCTGATAGTCATTGTGCTCACTGCGGCAAGCATCTACATGCTCAACTTCTCGCTGAAACCGGCTCACAACAAGGGGCGCGACGAGCAAGCCATGTACCGAAAAATGTTTGCCGAGTTTCCGCAAGACAAGCCATGGGTGGACAGCCTGCGTGCGGCCGGGGCGCTGCATGACACCATTGTGGTGGCAGCCGACGGCGACCGGCACCATGCCGTGTATATTCGCGCTGCACGAAAGACGGCCCGCACGGCCATGCTCATACACGGTTATACCGACTGCTACGTCAATATGCTGGCCATAGGCAAGATATATGCCGACATGGGCTATAACCTTTTCTTGCCCGAACTGCACGGAAACGGCAAAAGCGAGGGACATGAGGAGCAGATGGGATGGAAAGACCGGCGCGACATCAGACAGCGGATGGACGTGGCACGCAAGGTGTTCGGCGACTCGGTGCGCATGGTGGTGCACGGCGTGTCGATGGGTGCGGCCACCACGATGTGCGTGTCTGGCGACACCACACCCAGCTTTGTGAAGTGCTTTGTGGAGGATTGCGGCTACACAAGCGTATGGGATGAGTTCAGCCATGAACTAAAAAACCAGTTCGGCTTGCCTGCCTTCCCACTCATGTACACCACCTCGGCACTGTGCAAGTTGCGCTATGGCTGGACCTTCAGGCAGGCTTCGCCGCTCAGGCAGGTGGCCAAGTGCCGCAAGCCCATGCTCTTCATACACGGCGATGCCGACGACTTTGTGCCCTCATGGATGGTATGGCCCCTCTATAAAGCCAAACCCCAGCCCAAGGAAATATTTATAGCCCACGGCAGCAAGCACGCCAAGAGCTATCACGACCACCCCGTGGCCTACCGCAACAAGGTGGTTGGCTTCGTGAGAAAATACATCAGATGAGGGCATATTGCCGGTATGCCGCACCGGCACTACCCTACCCTGTTTGCAAAAATGGCCTTTTTGCCTTGCAAAATAGGCATTATCAGCAGCCGAAACAGGCACTTTTGGCTTGCAAAAAAGGGCTTTTTAGAAAACGATGATATATCAACAATTGAATAACAAAAATACCATTAGATATGAAGACCGAATTTGAGAAGATGCGCTCTGAAGAGTTTTACGACTTCAGCAAGCCCGAAATAGCAAAAAGCCTTGACCATGCCAAGGTGCTTTGCACACGCTTGCAAACGCTGTCTATCAACTCACCAGAATATCGCGAGGTAATAGAAGACTTGATACCGGGCATACCCAAGAGCTCAACCATCTGCCCGCCGTTTCACTGCGACCATGGCAACGGTATCTCCATAGGCGAATGCACCTTTCTGAATTACAACTGCACCATCCTCGACGGAGGCAGGGTGAGCATAGGAAGCAACGTGAAGATTGGTCCCAACTGCCAGCTCTACACGCCTCAGCACCCCTTCGACTATATGCAGCGACGCGGCACCCGCGAGACGGCCTACCCCATTGAGATAGGCGACGACACGTGGCTGGGAGGCGGAGTGATAGTATGTCCCGGCGTGAAGATAGGCAAACGGTGCATCATTGGGGCTGGTTCGGTGGTGACAAAAGACATACCCGACGACTGTATGGCGGCCGGCAACCCTGCACAAGTGAAGAAGCATCTGCGCTAGGGGCACCTTGCCCGGCAGTATATACAGCCGCACAAGCCCCACCAACCTTACTGTATATAATTGAAAAAGCGTGCCCAGACATTCTCTGTCCCAGCACGCTTATTGTCTTGATGAATGAAAGCCTTAGGCTCTTATTAAGCCTCTGCTGCAGGTGCTTCAGCTGCTGGAGCCTCTGCGCCTTCTGTTTCTGCCTTTGCAGCAGCCTCTTCTGCGGCCTTAGCAGCCTCAGCCTCAGCTTTTGCCTTAGCCTCAGCAGCCTTCTTGTCAGCCACCTTCTTGGCGATAGCCTCATTCACTTTCTTCTCTGCCTCAAGGCTCTTTGCGCGTGCAGTTTCACGTGCGTCAGCTGCCTTCTTGGCAATTGCGTCGGTAGCAGCCACCTTAGCCTGCTTCCAAGCATCGAATTTCTGCTGGCAAGCAGCCTCATCGAAGGCTCCCTTACGCACACCGCCGCGAAGGTGCTTCATCATGTAGACACCCTCACCCTTCAGGATGTTGCGAACAGTGTCAGTAGGCTGTGCGCCTGTTTCTACCCAATAAAGGGCACGGTCGAAATTCAAATCTACCGTGGCAGGATTGGTATTAGGATTGTAAGTACCAATCTTCTCGATAAATCTACCATCACGTGGTGCTCTCACATCGGCGATAACGATTCTGTAGAAAGCATAGCTTTTACGTCCGCCGCGTTGCAATCTGATCTTAGTTGCCATAATTTTACTTTGTAATTTATTTAATTAGGTTTGAATTTTATGCTGCCATCTCGTGACAGCGGGTGCAAAGTTACATCTTTTCTATGAGAAAAGGGAGGTCTCAGAAGGCAGCACATGCAACAATTAAGCATTATTAACTGTCTTTCAGAGACTTCCCCTTACTTAGTCATTATCTGATAATGAGTTTTCTGGTTGCGCCTTTCTCATCGGCCACTACATAGGTACCGGCCTTGAGCTGAATGCTTCTGATGTCGTCAGCCTCAGCCACTTGGGCTCCGTCAAGGCTGTAAACGCGCACCCGTCCGCTCATTTGCTGCTGGCTGACCCGACCAATTCCGAGGGGCACTGTGGGCACCAGAGTCACATGGATGGTGTCAGAATTGTAGTAAGCATTATCGGTTGTGGTGCAGAAAGCGTTGAGCTGAGTAGAGTCGCTCACAGTTTTTGAGCCGTAATACACCTTGAAAGCACCGCTACCATAGCTGTAGCGGATGGAGCCTCTGGCCGCTTTAAGAGTGAAGCGAAGCGATCCTGAGCTAAGCGTATCGACCGTTACGGTAGGTGCCGGCAGCTGTTGCTGCATGGTGAAGGTGGCGCTCACAGTGGCCGAGCGATGCATGCCTACCGAGTCGGTATAAGCCTTCACAGTTGTAGTCTGATATATCATGAAAGGCTTTTCATACTTCTTGAAGTCGTCTGTACTGCCTGTTGAGTAGTACACGGTACCGCTGTCGGCCTTGAGAGTTATCTGTGTTGAGTCGCGGAAATAGTTCTTTCCGGTTATCACAGGCTTGGGCATGAGCAGCGTATCAACGGGATTATAGATGAAAGATGCCAACTGTGTGTTGCTGTCATAGGTCATCTGCACCACGGGTTTATGCGCCAGCAAGCTTTTGTCAGGACCCACATTATACCATGACATTGAAGGTTTTGACGTATCGGTGAGACTGTCATTGCCGTTATAAGGATACAGATCGCCCCATGTATAGTAGGTGCTGTTATCGGCTTGATAGAGCGTCAGGTTTTGTTTACCGTTGCTGCTGTATGACGGTGTGTTCACATAGTTGTCGTCCCAGATGCTCTTCACATAGTTAACATGAATGGCCATGATGCCGCTACCGGGCAGATAAGCGTCCCAACCCTTTGCTGTACGGTTGTCAAGAAGGATGTACTCGCTGCGGTCGGGGTCGTTCAAGTTGCGCACGCTGTCATTATATATCGCATATACAGGGCCGTTGTCTACCTGCGGCTTAATGCCCGTTATGGTGTCGTTGCGTCCTTTCAGCTCCTTATAATCAATCCATCCGGCAGCCCACTTCTCATAAGAGCTGTAGCCTACTGGCACCCAAGCGTTGTCGCTGGGGCCACCATAGCTGCCGTGGTCCATCAAGTCGTAGCTGCCCATGCCGTAAGCGCCTCCATAAGCCACGTCATATAAGTCGGGGAAACCAAGGCAGTGAGAGAACTCATGCGCCATTACGCCGATGCCCATAGGCTGGGTTGATGAAGTGGAGCCATTAATTTCGTTGCCGTAAGCAAAGGAATTGATGCGCACGCCGTCGAATGCCAAGTTGTAAGCAGTGCCTCCATACTGGGCCACATAGGCATTCCAGTCATCAAAGCTTGATGCAGCCGGCCACACAGTAGACGAAGCGCCGCCTGTAGCCTCGCCCGGTCCGGCATAAATAACGTACACCTGGTCCACCACACCATCGTTATCCCAGTCGTAATCCTTCCAGTTCAGGTCCGGGCGAAGCGAGTCTGCCAGCTCACAAGCCTCTGCCACCATCTCAAAAGTATTGGCATCATTACCGTAAACATCGTTGCGACCATAGTAGCTGTAGGTATTCGAGAGGTTGAGGGGGCCAACCACGTCGAACGTAAGGTCGAGCTTGCCGTTGCTCTGAGCATAGAAGTAGTCGTGCAACGAACCAATGGCTCCATACGTATTGGTATATCCCTGCGTGTTGCAGATAGAATTGAAGTAAGCCGAGTCGTGTGCGGTGAGGAATTTCTTATTAGAGAAGTTCACCAAAATCACAAGATTGCGATGCTTACCCGTTATCACTCTGCGGTCAGACGAATAGCCTGCAGTTGCCGAAGCCTTCTTTATGCGATTAAACTTGCTGAAGGAGGGCACGAAAGCGCGCACGGCCTCAATGCGGTTTTGCGAACATGCGGCAGCAAAATCGCGCTCGTAGGCAGTACGGGCTGCAGCCTCATGAGCCAGCATACCGCTGGTTGTCATGCCGAAGCCCACACCATCAGCATATTCATAGCTACCCTTCACCTCTACAACAGGCACGTTGTCGCGTGTGATGAAGTAATGTAAATGCTCATCACCCACCTGCATCAGCTCTAAGGTAGTGCCATCACTCTGCGTAACGGTGCGCCAAACTCGCTGAGCAGGTATTGCTCCTGCCGTCAGAACAATAGCCAACAGCATGAGAACGAGGAATAGTTTCTTCATTTTCTGATTACTTGTTTATAATGTTACAACAATATTAATTGGTGCAAAAGTACCTTATTTCTTCCAAATATCAAAATTATTCGCCTGCAATCTGCAAAAATTGCAATTTTATACGTAATTTTGTAAGCATGATAAAACTTTCTATTCTCATTCCAACATATAATGACGAATGCCTCAGCATGGCCCGTTCGCTGCACAGCCAGTGCGAAGCAGCGGGCGCAGACTATGAAATCATCGTTGCCGATGATGGCAGCAATGACGACCAAACACGGCAAATCAACGCCCGAGTGGGACGGATGGAGCATTGCAAATATTGCCGTCGGGATAAGAATATGGGGCGTTCGGCCATCCGTAACTGGCTTGCAGAGCAGGCCAAAGGCATGTGGTTGCTCTTCATAGACGCCTCTACAACCATACCTGAGGGCTTTGTGAGCCGTTATCTTGCCCACATAGGTGCGGCTGATGTTGTAGTGGGAGGTGTAGCTGTGCGCGACGGGGGCAACAAAACCAGCCTTAGATGGCGTTATGAGCACGCCAAGATGAGAAAGCACAGAGCCTCCGAGCGCAACAAGCATCCCTACAAGAGCTTCAGGACCACCAATTTTATGGTGAAAAAAAGTGTTATGCTGGGCCACTCTCTACCCATGAACGTGGCCGGATATGGCTATGAAGACGTGCTGTGGGGCAAGGCACTGGCGCAAGACGGCGTGAGTGTGCGGCACATAGACAACCCTGTGTATTATGATGAATTGGAGAGCAACACCCGATACCTGCAAAAGCTGGAAGAGAGCATGCGCACCTTGCTGATCCATAACGCTGAGCTGCAAGGCTATTCGCCTCTGCTCAGCATGGCCACAAGGCTCAAGAAGCTGGGGCTCATGCCTGCCATTTCCGCGCTCTACACACTCTTAGGCCCCGCTCTGCGCACGCTGCTGCTGAACCACCAACCGCCCATCAACGTGCTGCAACTTTACAAGTTACTCTACTACTGCCACCTTTCAAAACAAAAAAAAGTTTCAACCTCAGCTTGAGCCAAGGTTGAAACTCCTCAAAAACATCTAATCTACTTACCTCTATTTAATGCTTATTTCGCGAACATTCGATTTCTTCTCTTCCTGTAACTTAGGCAGGGTGATGGTCAGCACACCGTCTTCTACACGGGCTGAAATCTTATCCTTGTCTACATCCTCAGGCAAAGTGTAAACTTGCTGATAGTTGCTGTAAGAGAATTCACGGCGCAAATAGTGCTCTTTACGCTCCTGCTTGCCGTCTTCCTCCTTATGCTCCAACTTGTTCTCTATGGCAAGTTCCATGTCGCCGTCGGCGTTAAGAGATACTCTTACAAAGTCTTTCTTGATGCCGGGAACGGCAATTTCCATTGTATAATTGTGCTCGTCCTCCTTCACATTCACTGCCGGAGCAGTTGCATTCATGCGATTCATAGCGCGAGTATCAAAGAAATCATCAAACGCATTGTCAAACCAATTAGCCATACCATTCAAAACTGGATACATCATAGTTAAAATCTCCTATTATATTTTGTTTATTTTTTATCGTTTTCTGAAGCTTTCCAGCCTCTGCGGTCGTGCGGCTTGCACCGCCTTCGCGCCTCAGCCATCGGGCTTCACGTATATCTTTGCAATATGCGTGCCGAGAGATGAAAAGCTAAGAAGTAGGCCGAAACAATGCCATAATGACAGAAAAAGCATTATAAATCAAAGTTTTGTATGTCATTTTGACACATGTTAAACCTCAATAGGATGTATATGAGCCATGCATTCTATCTACCTTGCATCCGGCGCAAGCCTTCCTAACTTCTAAAAGCGCCCATTTTATCTTACGAAAAGGCCTATTTGAGCCTTCAAAAAGGCCTATTTTGAAGCGCAAAAAGGCCTATTTTGCAAAGCCGCTTGCAAAGGGTTGATTAGCAATAAGTTATCATCAGCATACGAAAGCAGTCAGATAGTGCACCACACTGCCTTATACAGTAAAAGCGCATGGCCGCTTGATGATGGGCAGCACATGCGCTTGATATTCTATTCCAAAAGTTGTCAGACGTCAGTCTTTACGATTCCAGATACTCATAATCTTTCGCCTGATAGCCGTCTGGTTCACAATGGTCACCAAGACGAAGAGCACCAGACCCGTGATGAGGGTAGGCAGCATGGTGCCTTCGTCCATTTGGGGATATAGGGTAAAGACGATGTCCATGTAATACTCGCGCACAAACCACAGCACAACAATTGCAATGAGCAGCACGGCCACGTTGAGGCAGATGGTGAGCAGCTGATATGGCCACGCCACCTTGGCCGGACTGTAGCCTATGAGCAACAGGTTCTCCAACTTTGACGAGTTCTTCTGCACCAGCAAGTAGATGCTCAGCATGAGTATATAGAAGCTCAGCACACTGATGACGAGCCCCACCATCATGACAAGCATCACCACCATGCGCAGGAAGTAGGTGGTTTTCTCGGCGTCCAACTGACTGTTCTCTACATCATAACCCTTGTCGTCGAGATACTTCGTTACGTTCTGGTCGCCCGGATTACCCACTTCCACAATCATACGCGTGGGGTTCGACTTCTCGCCGGGGGCGTAGGTGGCGTTTGCCCAGTCCATGAATGCCTGCGGAACAAGTATGGTGTTGAGCCTGTTAGAGAAGCCTATGACACGCCCTTTGAAGTTGTTGGCCTTGCTGCCACCGTGTATAAAGAGGCTGAAGTCTATCATGCCCACCAGTCCGTCGCTTATCTTTGGCAGCGAATGGCTTTGCGCGTAGCCGAAGTTATACATATTAATATAGGTACGGGGCAGGATGATGGGCACCGTGTTGTCGCCCTCCTTCCACGTCCAGTTGGCCAAAGGGGTATCTACAAAGTGGTCGGGCACGCTCTCAAGAAATATTTCTGAGTTGAGCACATTCTGCCCGCTCACGCCCATCTTGGCCTCTACCTTGAACTCATTGCCCGTAAACACGCCGGCCTGCTTCACAAAGCGCTGGTGCTTCATGTTCTCTATATCGTCGTTGCTAAAGGCACTTGTGCCTCCGCCAATGGTGCTTCCGGCCCCTATCTTCTTGCTGATGATGAGGTAGTCGGCCTTCATGAACGAGTCTTCTGCCGTAAACACGGGCACAATATCGTTATAGAACTGCACGCCGAGCAGCACGATGAACATGCCAAACATGTTGGCGAAGAAGTAGCCCACAAACTGTGGCACGCTGATATGCTGTCTAAGGAGTTTCCAAACCAGTTTCATAGCCTTATAGTCCTTTCATATTTCAAGTCGATATGCTTGCCGATGCTCGTCACAATGACGCCCGCGCCCTGCTCGTGAGCCTCTTCCATCATGATTTCGCCCATGATACGAGAGTTGTTATCGTCCAGATGAGAGATGGGTTCGTCGGCTAAGATAAAGTCAAAGGGCTGCACCAGGGCTCGTATCATGGCCACGCGCTGCTGCTGTCCGAACGACATGCGGCCCACTTTTGCGTCCATCTTGTCGGCAATGCCGAGCCTTTCAAACCACTCTGCTATCTTTTTGTGGTCCTTCCAACCCGTGAGATTGTTCTTGATGTCGATGTTCTCAAGAGCCGTAAGCTCCGGGAAGAGCCTCAACTCTTGAAACAAATGGCTCACGTGGCGCTGACGTATGTCTACCCAGTCGGCCGTTTTATAAGTTCTGATGTTGGTGTCATCAAAGGTCACCTCACCGGTGTAGTCGTGCCGGTAGCCTATGATGTAGCTGCAAAAAGTGCTCTTGCCTTTGCCCGAATCGGCCTCGACAAGATAGAGATGCCCCTTTTCGAAGGTGAGATGACTATTCCATACCTCTGAATGCAGGTCTTCCTGATGGGCAAAAACCTGCGGCAGCACCTCGTTGAATGTTATTTTTTCCATTATCTTAATGTTATCCCCCAGAGCGGGGAAAAGTCTTGTTAGTTATCGTTTGCGTCCTACCGCTGCACGTAAACCAGCGTATGAATGTCGCCGAAGAGGGGCTTAAGCATTCCGGACACCACCTGCACGACAGGCTTGCTGCCCTTGTCTACGCCCTGAAGGTTGATGACCGCGCATATCCGGGCGCCCTTCATGATGGCTTGTACGTTGCCATTGAGAGGTTTTGAAGCGGGGTGCAACAAGGCCTGGGCCTGCGCATCGTTGTTGCCAAGATAGAATTGCAGGTCGTTGGTTACGCCGAAAGTGAAGCTTGTTCCACCTCCCGAGTATCGCCATCGGCGCGGTCCGGCATCGGTAATTCGCCCGCCTTTTGGCACCGATTGCTTCCAGTAAGGCACGTCTTTGAGGAAGTTATCTGTGGCAAGTGCCGATGCCCACGCCAGCTGCAGGTTGTCATCACTGAATGAGGGTATGGCAATGGCCATGTCGCCCTTGCCACTCTTGATGATGTTATCCAAGTCGATGGCCTGGTTTACGCCCGCCAGCAGAGCCAGAAGCCCCTTGTTCTGCTGCATCATCTTGAGCAGCTCAGGCCCCGGAACATTCATCATGAGCGAGAAGAGTGCCGTGCTTGGCACATGAGAAATATACTTGGTTGTAAGCGGTTTAAATGCCTTTCGGGCTGTTTGCAGGGCCTTGTCAACGCCCGGTTTGAAGGAGAAAGTGTTGCCGTCTACCCGCAGTATGCCCTTGCTCACCGTCATACTGGCGGCAATGAGCACATCCTTGGGGTCGGTGTCGGCACTTGCTCCCAGTGTGAAGGGAGCTATGAACTGCTGCGGAAGGGCCTGAGCCTGAGCCACAAGGGCTATGGGTGAGCTTATCTCTTGCAGCTTGTCATACATCGGCGTGTCCTTTATACCCTCGTCAGCGTTCAGGTTTTGCATAATTTGGCGCATGGCATCGGGTTGCGAGGCAGGCAATACGGGCCCCATGACAAGCATGGCATCAGAGTTGAAACCCACCACCCACTGCTGCTTGAGTACGGTGAAGTACATGCCACGACGCTTTTGCGGTGTCTGGCAAATGCCCTTTTGCGAGAGCCGGGTGAGCCAGTCGTCGAGGTCATCATCATCATCCACCTTCACGGCAAGGCCCAGCGTACCGTCTGAAGCCTCAAAAAGATAGACCTTAGAGCTGAGATCCAGCCCGCAATCCTTTACATCCTGCACTTGAAACATCGACTGCAAGAGCTGCGCCGTCTGCCCTTCTGAGGCGTTCTTGGTCACTTCCTGCATGTCGATAGAGAGCAGAGCGGTGCTCTCCTTGGGTATGGCGTTGAGGTATTTATCGCCCGAACAGGAGCTGAGCGACACCATGACGAGCGCCAATAAGATATAAATATAATGTCTCATTCTGTTTCTTGAATATCCATCTTGTTACCTTCGGCGCGCTTCAACAGCGCCGCCGTTACCACAGCCACCAGTCCTGCCGTTTCCGTACGCAGCCTGCTGGAGCCCAGCGAGGTGCCCACATAGCCCTTGGCCAGGGCATAACGCACCTCATCTTCCGAGAAGTCGCCCTCGGGTCCCACCAGTATGGTGACATCATCATCAGGGCTCAGTCTGGCCAAAGAGGACATAAAATCGTGTTTGGGAAACTCTTCGTAGCAATGGCATATATATTTCGCGCCACTCAGATGGGCGTCTATAAACTCATGAAAGGGCGTCATAGCGTTTACAACGGGCATCCACGCCTTGCGGCTCTGCTTCATTGCCGACACAACAATCTTCTCTATACGGTCTTGCCTCACGGTTTTGCGCTCTGAGAAGTGGCACGACAGGAAGGTGATTTCGTCGAATCCCACCTCCGTAGCCTTCTCAGCGAGCCACTCCATGCGGCCTATATCCTTGGTGGGAGCAATGGCCAGGTGTATGCGTCCGCGCCATTTGCGCTCTTGGGGCAGTGCTTCCTTGATGCTGAAGTAGCAGTGCTTGGCACTTGCCATAGTCACTTCAGCCCGATAGAAGGCACCTTTTCCGTTCATCACAAAGAGCTCGTCGCCCCCTTTAAGGCGCAACACGCGCACCGCATGAACAGCCTCTTCGGCAGGCAGCTCAGTGGCTTCGGGCGCATCGGGCACATAAAAATAGCGTGCCTCTTTCATTTGTTTTTATCCTCCTGAAGTTCGTCTTTGCGCCTCTTCTGCTCATCGCGAAGCTGCGAGGCCAGCTCATAGTCTTCGTCTTCTATGGCTTTCTTCATGGCGTGTTGCAGCATTTCGCCCGATATAGCGTTCACCGGCATCGATACGCCCGTTGATCCTTCATTGTAAGGAGCGCTTTGGCGACTCATCAGCTCGGGCGATATGAGCAGCGGCGTGTCGCTGATGAAGCTCATGAGCACGGCCTCTGAGATGTCGATGGGCAGGGTATCGAGGGTGTCTTGGCTCACCAATACGCAGCGATACTGTCCGTCTCGCACGCCATTGATGATGATTTCGAAGCGGCAGTTCATCTTATTGACGAGCAAGTCGCACAAAACCTCGGGCAACAAGCGTGATGTTTGCACCTTGCCGCGCAACCTCAGGGCAAACATCTTCTCCACATAAGGGTCGCACACCACGTTTATCTGCCTGCGCTCGTTCATATCCGTGAGCACTAACAGGCACATCTTGCCAGTGCCAACAACCTCTGAGATGCCCTTAAACTTCAGTCTAATCATATCCATAGGCTAGATTTCTTTTTTCTTAGGCCTGAATATCAGCCAGAAAGCCACCCCCACCACGAGGGCATAAGCGGCAAAGATGAACCAGCACTGCTGCCAGTTGCCCACCGTATATACGTTGTCATTGAGGGGCAACGGATGGGTATAGTGGTTGATGACGGCCTGTGCGGCCAGCGTACCTATAGTTGCTCCGATGCCGTTTGTCATGAGCATGAAGAGTCCTTGGGCCGAAGAACGCACCTCGGGGTGCGTGTTCTGATCCACGAAGAGCGAGCCTGAGATGTTGAAGAAGTCGAAGGCCACGCCATAAACCAGCATAGAAAGCACGAAGAGCCATACGCCTTGGCCCGGATTGCCCAAGCCAAACAGGCCGAAACGAAGCACCCACGCGAACATGGCAATGAGCATAACGTTCTTGATGCCATAACGTTTCATGAAGAAAGGTATGAGCAGTATGCAGCACGTCTCGCTGATTTGCGATAGCGAGATGAGGATGTTGGCATGCTGAACGCCGAAGGTTGAGGCATACTCAGGGTTGGCTCCAAAACTGAAGATAAACGGATTGGCAAAGCTATTGGTGATTTGCAGGCTCACGCCGAGCAGCATGGAGAAGATAAAGAATATGGCCATGCGGCTGTCTTTAAATAAGGTGAAAGCCTTCAGACCAAACGCGTCAACAAAGCTCTTGCGCTCTGCCGTCTCGCTGGTGGGGCACTTGGGCAGCGTAAAGGTGTAAAGGAAGAGCAGTATGCTCACCGCTCCGGAGGTTACAAACTGGTTTTGATTGGCCTGGAAACCCATCAAGTCTACGAGCCACATGGTGAGTATGAAGCCCACGGTGCCGAATACTCGGATGGGCGGAAAGTCCTTTACCGTGTCCATACCGGCCTGGTTGAGGGCGAAGTAAGCCACCGAGTTGGCCAAAGCCAGTGTAGGCATGTAGAAAGCCACGCTCAGTGAGTAGAGCGTAAAGATGTAGGCAAACTGCGTATTGCTGCCTTCAAGGAAGCCATACCATGCCGTTGCGAACATAAAGAGTCCGGCCATGAGATGGCACAAGCCCAAGAGGCGTTGTGCTGGCACCCATCTGTCGGCCACGATGCCCATGAGCGCGGGCATGAAAATAGACACTATGCCTTGCATGGAGTAGAACCAACCTATCTCAGAGCTTATGCCCAGGTTGCCCAAATAACGTCCCATCGACGTGAGGTAGGCTCCCCAGACGGCAAACTGCAGGAAGTTCATCAGCGCAAGGCGCACTTTCAGGTTCATTGCTTTATTTTTTTAAGGTGATGAAAAACTGAGGCCGAAGGCCCCGCACATTAAATTTTGGTGAGCAGATTGTTGAGAGCTGCGAGCTGGTCTTGCCACAGCGTTATCTTGTCTTGCACCTTCTTGGTGTCCAGGTTCTGGTTCAGACGCGAGTCGCTAAGCTCTTCTTGCAACAGTTTGATGTACTGCTCAACGAGCGTTATCTTCTGCTGCACGGTCTTCTTCTTAGGATAACCGCGCTTGTCCACCTCTTTCTGATACTGCTCGGATATGTCGTTTATCTTCTGCCCAACGTCTTCATACTGTGAGAGCCATTGCTGATAATAGCTGTCAATGCTCAGGTTCTCGGTGTTGCTTGTGGCAACTTGAGCAGTGTCGCTGATGTTTTCGTAAGAAGACTGTGCCGTGCATGCCACTGCGGGCATAAGCAATGCGGCTGCAATGATAGTGAGCTTCTTCATTATAAACTTTTCTTTATTACTTAAATAATATGTGCAAAGTTATAGAATTTCTGCATTACTGCCAAGAAAAATTTTCATTTTCCGCACCCCCTAATGCCCTTATACCTTATTATTATTATTTGTTTGCAAATAGCGCTTTATAAAGGTCGCTTTGCAAAAACGGCCTTTTTACAAGGCGAAAGTGCCTGTTTCGGCCTTCAAAAGTGCCTATTTCGCAACGCGAAAAGGCCTATTTCAGAAAGTAATGCTCACAAGGTGGCCGACAAGCACGGTGAAGACGGCAGGATGAATGTATCAGAATTGTAACTTTCTGTTTACTTGGTTGAAAAATCATGATATTACTTTTGCAGTGTATTTTAAAACATACTGTAGCTATGAGTAAAAAGATTGCAATGGTAATAGCCCTGCTGATGATGGTTGTAGCAGGCTATGCAAAGACAGAAAACGGAGAAAACAACGACACCAACACGTTTGCTTTCTGGGCTGTATCGGACAACGCCAACTCGGTAGACGAGCTCTTCAAGCAACTCAAGGACCTTACATTCACATCTGAGCAACTTGTGCCAGGCGACCCCATGAAGCGCACCGTCATCAACAAGGGCAGCATATACAAGGCTGTTTGCCACGTGAGCAAGAGCCTGAAGGCCGAAGTGAAGGACGGAACGATGAGCGAAGACGAATATAACAAGACCATGGCTCACGCTCTGAGAGTGGGTATCGCAGCCTTCTATGCCGACGACAGCAAGACGTTTGAGGATGCCTTGAAAAACTCAAAGAAGAACTTAGACCAGGAATTGGCCATCTTCAACAACACAACATTGAAAAGATAACAACTCCAATGAGGTATGGACGAAGAGCCCATACCTCTTTCCTTTTAAAAACATTTATTGCTGTCCGCTAAAACTTTTTTGATAGTACAAAATTAGGGCTGACACTT
>SAMEA3663095__coassemble_777_pt1 | contig 79766 bp, 68 predicted proteins | sample SAMEA3663095__metabat2_high_PE_003 | metagenome-assembled genome bin SAMEA3663095 (sample SAMEA3663095) | pig gut metagenome | biome: pig gut; feature: pig-associated habitat; material: faeces | place: France | collected 2012
TTAGGTTTTTTATCTCAACTGGCTTATAACTCGGGAATTTTATCTAAATTTGTATATATATTATAAGAGTAAGAGTTTACAAACATAGTCATTCACCCTCAAATAGAAATCATCATGGCAGTAGCAGCCCTCGTTTTCGTGTATGTGTTCATCATCACGTTCATCATCGTACTCGCTTACTACCTTCTTGTAGGCATCCTGAAACTCATCGGCTTTATTCTGATGTCGATAATCATCTATCTCGGTTTCTTTCTCCATTGGCTCATCGAGAAAGTCTACCGCAGTATATTTCCCCGAAGGGAAAGGGTGAGCAGGAATTAATTTGTTCATTTTTTTGTCTTGAGATTGTAGGAGGGGCATTCCATCGCGGAGTGCCCCTCCTGTCGTTGTTTAATCTATTGTCATCGTATGAAATCTACTGTTTCTTGGCTTCTGCATTGAGATGAAGCAGGTAGTCGTTCAGGTCGTTGTAGCCATCAAACATGAAGGAGAGGTCAACGGTGCGAGGTGCATAGAGACCGAGGATGGTCTCCGTCGCTTTCCGTCCTGCCTGGTCATTGTCGAGATAGGTGAAGATGCGCTCTACATGTGTCATTTCCCTTAGTGCCTTTCCGAGATTGTTGACAGAGTTAAGAATGATGTAGTGCGTCGAGCCATAGCTTGGCAGCCGCAGCCTGCCCATGGCTTGCAGGACACGGAAGGAGAGGAAGTCGAAGAAGCCCTCAAAGACGTGGCAGCAGGAGGTGTCAAGTTCTTTAACTTCCTCACCTTTGAGGATGGTGATGTCCTTGCGCCCCATGCAGCCCTTGAAGTAAGGGTTGCGAAGCTCATAGCCGCCGGAGCTGTTGGGGAAGCCAAGGGCGAAGTAGCGTTTGCCATGAATCTCATAATGTACCTCACAGCAGTATGATCTGCCAATCTCCAACGGGATGCCACGCTTAACCAAGTAATCTACCAACGCATGATGAGTCAGCGGTTGACTTTGGATATTCTTCATTGCCGGTTCCTCTTTTCGCTTGACAGATGGAGGTCTTGCGGGTATCGCGCAGACAGGGATACCCGGCTGGGTCTCCATGCGCTTGAGGATGGCAGCGATGTCGTCGGTGCCGAACAATCGTTTGGCCAACGGGATGATGCCTCCGCCAACACCCTCGCCGAAATCATACCAAAGGTTCATCTCAACGTTGACCTTGAAGGACGGTTTGCTCTCGGCTCTGAAAGGAGAGAGATACCATAGTTTGTAACCGCGGACTTGCGCAGGATGGAATCCCATGCTGGCAAGAAAGTCCACCAGACTGATTTGAATTGCTTGTTCTATGCTCATTTTATTTGTGGGTTGAGTTTATTATATATATACACCTTAAACTTAAACCTTAAACTTAAACCTTAAACTTACTCGGCAGTGGAGAAGTTGTCGTGATAGTGATAGCCGTCGGGGTCCTTGGTGAGGACTTCTTTCTCCATCAGCCTTTTCACGAGGGCTTTCACGGCATTGGTGCCTCTCTTGTAACCTTTCCCGGCATAGACCATTCGGAGCGTATCAACCAGTTCCGTGTATTTAGCCGGTGGCACATGGCTACCAAAGTACTCACCAAGTATTTCCTGGTGGATGTCCTCGCTCAATGAGGTCAGCGGCACGTCCTTGCTTTTGACGACGGTCACGTGGTAGCCATCCTCCAAGACCGGCATAGACTCTTCGTTGATGCTGAAGGCGAAAGAGGAGAATTCCCGGTCACGCATGTGCATCGGCCTGACCTCGCTGATGTTGGTGTTCTGCTTATCCTTGCTGATGACGAGCACCGTCTCCGCCTTGTTTTCGAGTTCGGTTCCGATATGTCCACGGGTGTTGTTGTCGTTCTTGTTGAGGTGGAGCACACAGTGGATGTGCAGGTTGTGTTTGCTCGTCCACGCCATCAACATGGTCATGACATCGGTGGCTTCCTTGGCGTTGTTGATGTCGTACATCAGGTCACGGAGACCGTCAATGATTACAAGTCCGTAGCCCTTGCTTTTGCGCAGCGCGTAGTCGATGAGACTGATACGCAATGAAGGCGTATATTCGCGCAGTCCTACAAATGTGATGCGGTCGCAGTCCTTGTTGGTCGGCAGCCCGGCCAGCCGCAGAATCCTCGACAGGACGTTGTGGCAGTGGTAGCGGCTCTGCTCCGTGTCGAAATAGAATATCTTGTCCTTGCCTTTGGGAAGGCACGCTCGGTAGTTCAGCACCCGGTCGTTCTTCAACGCCGCCGCAACGATGGACGAGATGTTGAACGTCTTCTTGCTCTTCGCCTTTCCCGTCGAAGCACTGAAGTTGCCGAAGGTCGCGATCGTGCAATCGTCCACCCATAGTATCTGCGGAGGATTGTCGGGACGCTCCGATGCTTTTATCTTGCCTTGGTTGAGATAGGCTTCCAATTGCTTGTCGGAGAACTCGCTCTTGAAGAGCATGCCCATCTGGGTCGTGTCAATCGTCTGTTCCTTGTTCTGTTCCATAGTCTTCCTTGTCTGCCGCTCCGACCTTGATGGTCGATTTCCTTATCATTTCCCGAAGCTGTTCCTCCGTGTATGCCTTTCTGCCACGGTGCCGGTTGGTGCCGTGTCGTTCTATTCTTCTTGTCATAGCCTATATGCTAAGTCTTGATTTATTGGGCTTGCGCCGGTGCGAAGCCATGATTTCATCGTTCATCTTTTCAAATGGAATTCCTTTTCTGTAGGACTCCAGCCATACAACGACCTCGTCCTTGAAGAAGGTGAGGTTCTTGCCGACCTTGACACAAGGAAGGCCGTTGTTGTCAATATGGTAGTACACCGTCGATTTCTTCATGCGTGAGAAGGTCACCATGTCGTCGATGTTCATGGGCACATGAAGGTCGGGCGGAGGCGTAGCGGCTTCCGTCTGACGTTTGTGAATGCTGTGAATGTCGGAAATCATGCCCTCGAGTTTCTCCATCCTCACGAGGATGGAGTCGAGGGCTTGGGGAATCTCATTGAATGTTGCTTCAGTCTTTTCCATTCTTTGCTATGATTAAAATGATGGCGCAAAGGTCGGAAAAGAATCAATGCTGACCAAATGGTTACGCTGGTCAACAGCAAGTAATCATCTAATAATCAGAAGATTCATTCAATGGCTGAGAGGAATCAGGAATTTTATCATTAGGATAGTGGAATCGGTAGTCATCCTTGCTGTCCGGTTCATCGATTTTGATGGTGAACTGGTTCTCGGGAGACTGTTTCAAGGTTCTTCGGATGGTCTCTACTTCCAGGTCCTTCATGGCGACCGGGAAGCAATACTTGGCAAACTCCGCGCGTTTGACACCGCTCCAGCCCAATCGCTCACCAATGTTCCATACGAAATGGCGGATGTCGAAAGATGTAAGCCGGGGGGTAGGTTTAAGTGGAACAGGCATGAATTGCTCGTCATCCGAAAGATGCCAATGTCGAATGTTCTCGAAGAGCAAATCCAAGGATTTGTCATCATCAAGAAACGGAACCATGACGATGTCGATGTATTCCTTGATGGCCTCACGTCTGTCCGCCTTGTGCTGCTTGCGCTTCTGCTTGAATTCCATGCGGAGCTCGTCCCTCGACTTGCGAGACTCAGAAGACTGTGGGGGAGCCTTGCCATCACAAGCAGAGCCGTGGACATTGCCCCAAACGAAGGAACGGTGGCGGGCAATAAGGTAGCCGGATATCATAGCCAGTGGTATTGCTATGACGACAGCCCAACGTACAGCCAAGGTTGCGGCATCGCCTCTGCCGTGGAGGTAGTCGTGGGCAACAAGACTGTTGCCCATGACAAAGGTGGTTAACAACAGCAACGAAACCGCCACTGTGAGGATGAATTTAACTTTGTTGTTCATGTAACTTATTTATTTTGGTGATATGAATAGTCGCAAGACCAACGGCGGCAAAGTTAATAAAAATTTTTAAACGTGCATATATACTATGTTGCCAAGTTTATGACTTTTTGTGCAAACGTTGAACATAATTGCCTCTGATAGTAAGCACCTTGCATATTCATGCACGTTAGTTGTAACCTATGAGTTTTCGTTTTGCTTTTTATCATTATCATCGGAAGTCTTTACATTCGCATCCTGATGTAGAATATTGAGCGAAATCTTGTCAGCCGCCTCACGGCTCTTCGGGTCGGCGTGGCGGGCATAGCGTTGCGTAGTGCCAACATCCTTGTGGGCGAGCAGGTGCTGAACGGTGTAAAGGTCGGTGCCGAGCTCTATCTGCAACGATGCATAGGTATGGCGGAAGGAGTGGAACGTGATGTGCTTGGTGATGCCGGAGCTCTTGATCCATTTCTTCAGTGGATGGTTGAACATTTCTATGGTGAGTCCGGGGAACACCTTGCCCTTAGAGCGTGGCTTGATCAGCTGGAACGTCTCGTTGCTGATGGGCACGTAATTGCGCTGCTGAGTCTTCTTGCTGATGAAGTCGAGGTAGAGACCGCCGTCGGCATACTCGCAGACCTCATCCCAATCGAGCTTGATGATGTCGCTGCGTCTCAGTCCCGTCAGGCATGAAAAGAGAGAAGCACGACGGATGATCTCCTGCTCGCACGGTGTCTGGCTGAGCGTCTGCAACTCGGACAGTGTCAGCGAGTCCTTATGGGTCGGCACCGACTCGATGCGCTCAAGGAAGTCGTTGGGATTATTCTGGATCATGCGTTCGCTGTACGCCACGTTGAGAAGGGCACGGAACGTAGACCAGTAGCCTGCCGCAGAGTTCTGGTTGATGGGTTTTCCCGTCCGCATGTTTTTCGCATTGAGTAGGTACTCACGGAAGCGGCGGCATAGGTCAAGGTCCACCTCGCCGCACGTGCAGTGTCCATCGACGAACCGCTCAAAGTGCTTGTAAACGAAGTCCCACTTTTCGTTCTTGTTCATAAGTATGCGCTTGAAGTAGGCGAGGAAGTCACGCTTGCTCGTCGTCTGGTCGAAGAGGTCGTAACGCTCGCTGACCACGCTCTCATACCGCTGGCAGCGGATCATCTCAGCCTTCTCGCGCATGCGTCTGTTGAAGGCACGCTCCATCTTGTTCTTGGGATTGGCATAGATGTAAATGCCAAGATACTCACGGCGGATAATTTTCATCGTTACCTTGTCACGGACTCCGGGATAATAATCCAGGTAAAGAGAAATCTTGTCATGGGCAAGCTTGCGCTCGCGAAGGGTTACATTTTTACAGTACTGCATAGTCTAATTGTTTTAAGTTGTTATTATTTTCTTTGAATTGCTATCATTTGTTTTTGGTGTGCAAAGTTCTGAATTCCGGGCACACTGACCAAACGGTGACGCGTGTCAGCAGTCATTAAATTAGCTTTTTCCTCTTTTTTCCTTAAAAATCCTGTCAATATCGCCTTTGTTAAAGTACGAGAACTGCGCTTTGTGCACTTTTCCGACCTTGTAATACTTCACCGTATTGTACACCGTGGTGCGTGTCACACCATATTTCTTCATGATTTGCTCCACAGAATAGTACTTGTCACGGCTCTCGAAATCATCGCTTTTCACCTTGTCTATGTCCTCCTTCGAGTAGAACACTTTCCCCTTGACCTGTTTGGTTGGAATCTTATGGCGGTAGGCAAAGCTGCGCCTGGCCTCAGGGGTCATCATATAGAGTTCCTCCATGTCCTTGGCACTTATCCAAAGCTTCACCCAAGGTTTGGCCTCATATTTGGCAAAGGCCTTCTCGATGACCTCGGAGGGGAAGTAGTTGTAGCCGCCGATGGACTTTTTCTCCTTGATGTTCATGGCGCGTGTAATATTCTGCACATGCTTCACCGTCATGGCATACTTGTCGGCGATCTGCTCGATGGACACATATCCTTCGGGGATGCGTGCCTGTCTTTCTTCCTCCTTGCGCTTCAGCAGGGCATCGATGGTGGCGTCCTCAATAGAATCGTTCTTCTCTATGCGCCCATCATTTCCGCGGTGCCGCATGATCGCATCGAACTCGTCCTTAGCAATCAGAGTAAACTTTCCCTCCTTGGCCGTCGTCAAGTGGTAGGCACGGGTATAGTAGCTTATCTGATCCTTTGACAAGCCATAGATTTGCTTAAGTTGAGGATATGTATAGTACTTCTCATCTTTGAGCGGGTCTTTGAGTTTGTCTATCTCCTCCCTGCTGTAATAGACCTTCCGTAGAATGGTCCTTCTGGATATGTTGTGACGTTTGACATAGTTCAACACGGCAGAATGGGACATGCCGAACTTCTCCATGATTTGTGGGATAGTGTAGTAATCACTGTCAGAAACGGTTTCCGTCAGTGCAGCGAACTTTTCATTCACAACCTTCTTTGGGAAGAAAGAGTTTCTTCCCTCAAAAACAATAGGAATATTATATTTATTAATCCGCGTTCTTACTGCCTTGCGTGAGATACCAAACTTCTCAATTATCTCCCTCATTGTGTAATATTCACTTTCGGTCTTACGCCCGTACTTCTTTTTCTTAAAAGTGGGAGCATTGTCGAAAAGAGAATCAAGGTCAGATCGGCGTATCACAATCCTGTTCTCACTCAATTTCACAGCCTTAATGATACCTTGGTAAATATACCTGTAGACGGATGTCGATGTCGTCCCGAGCAATATAGCAACATCTTTGGGTGACAGAAATGGCTTGTTGCCTATCAAACCAATTTCCGGCACTTGACATTTCGTCGTTTCCCCGACTGCATTCACCTTTTTGGCATTTGACCTCTTAGCGTCACGCCTGCAACTTGGGCTACAATAACGTGTACCAAAGTTGTGCGCAATGAATGGCTTTCCACACCAGCTACATCTTCGTTCAATGTCCATGATTAGTCAAATTTTAGTTTACAATTCTTCTACAGCCAACAACACGCATCCACAGGCATCCACAACTTTGTGCCTTCGATGTCATTCCGCGTGATACGGCATTTTTGCGGCTTCCACAACTTTGTCCTTTCAATGTCGCTTCCACAATTTTGTATGGCGCGTATTAGAGGGCGTTGGTACAACCGCGGTACAAAGATAACTAAAATAACTGGGACCAATTTGGACCAACTCGGAAAGTGTTAAAAAGTAGGTGCATGAAAAAACCGCTGAAAATCAGCGGTTTAGTCTAAGTTGCTTCAAATTGGTTGAAGTTGGTAAAGTCGTAAAAATGGGGTTTCACTTTCCGATACAGAAGTGAGAAAATATTTCATTTAACGTGTCCTGCGGAGTTATTTCCTCGCCTGTTATGGCAGCCAAGTCAGCCAGCACGGCACGCAAAAATTCAGCTGTGAGGTCACCGCTGAGCTCATCTTGTAAAGCATTCTCCACAAGAGTCAGGTTATGGTGCGCACTTACTAGACACTGGTAATGTCTTGCAGAGGTAACTATTACCGAGTGCTCACTTATGTCAGGCAGCTGAGCTTCTGTATATATGGTTTCACGCAGCCTGTCCATATTGATGCCTCTCAGTGCGCTCACTGGTACAAGAATCATGCCATGAGGAGCTTTCACTTCCATGCTTTGTATATCCTGCTTATTGACCACAAGAATGATGTGGGCCTTACCAGCGGCGGCGTGCATCTTTGCAAAATCTTCCGACGAGGGCTGTTGGTCTATAACCCAGAGAATGATGCTGGCATGTTGCATCTTATCATAGCTCTTGGTTATACCCATCTGCTCTACCCTATCATTTGTGCGACGAAGTCCAGCAGTGTCTATCAGCCGAAATGTCACCCCCTTAATGCTTATGGTGTCTTCTATAGCATCGCGCGTAGTGCCATGTATATCACTCACAAGGGCTCTCTGCTCTCCCAGGAGCTGGTTGAGCAAGGTAGATTTTCCCACATTTGTCTTTCCCACTATAGCCACTGGGATACCGTTTTTCAGAGCCTGACCGGTCTTGAACGAGGCAGCCAGTTCCTGCACCTGGGCATCGATGTCATGCGCTAACTGCTTTAGCTGCGTGCGATCAGCAAACTCCAAATCCTCATGGTCGGAGAAATCGAGCTCTAGTTCAAGCAATGAAGTCATCTTCAGCAACTTGTCCCTGAGCACCTGCAGTTTTGAGTGTACGGCTCCCTTCATCTGGTTTAGAGCTATTCTGTAACTGGCCTCATTAGAAGCTGAAATGATGTCGGCCACAGCCTCAGCCTGCGAGAGGTCCATTTTTCCGTTAAGATAAGCACGCATAGTGTATTCTCCGGGCTGTGCCTGCCGGCAACCTGCCTGTATAAGAACATTCAGCACATGGCTCAGCACGATGGCCGATCCATGACATGACAGTTCGGCTGCGTCCTCGCCGGTATAAGAGTGTGGAGCCTTCCACAAGGAAACTATCACATCATCAACCGTTCTACCTTGTGCATCGTGCACCTCTCCGTAATGTAAGGTATTGGGCTTTGCCGTAGTCAAATCCTTAGAGAACACCTTACTTACCGTTTGCCACGCTTTGGGGCCCGACACCCTTATCACGCCAATTGCTCCACCTGCTGGGGTGGCCAGTGCGCAAATGGTGTCCTGCCCCACTACACTTCCCGTTATCGAGTTCTGCGTCATCTTTAAATCCGCTCCAAAACTAGTTTTACCAATCCGTCTATAGAGTTCTTATAATTCTGGTTGGCCTCATGCGACAGCCTGTTGGCAATAACCATACAACAGGTCATGGCCTTGTGTCCCATCAGGGCTGCCAGTCCCTCAAGAGCCGAGCTCTCCATTTCAAAGTTCGTAATTCTCAGTCCTTTATACTCAAACGACTCCAGCTTCTCATTAAGTTTGTCATCCATAAGGGGCAGTCGCAACCGCCTTCCTTGCGGACCGAAGAAGCCTCCGCAGGCCACAGTGATGCCGTGCACCATATCGGTGCCTGCCACTTGGCTGAGCAAATTCTCATCACTCGTGGCGACATAAGGATTGCCCATCACCATTTTCCACCCTACATGTTCCTTGAAAGCCTTCTCAACATCCAAGTCAGAGGCTTTGTCTCTGTCGCGATAGAAATTGAGCAAGCCGTCGAAGCCAATGCTTTTAACACTGGCAACGTATGTGCCAATAGGCGTAAATGGCTGCAAGCCACCACATGTGCCCACTCTGACGAGCGTGAGCTGCCTATGCTCATCTTTTTCTGTCCTACTATTGAAGTCTATATTAGCCAAGGCATCAAGCTCGTTCAGCACGATGTCTATGTTATCACACCCTATGCCCGTGCTCAGAGCCGTGATGCGTTTACCTTTGTAATATCCCGTAACGGCATGAAACTCACGATTGCTGACCTCATACTCACGCTTGTCAAAATGTGAAGCCACCAGGTTCACTCTGTTGGGATCGCCAACCAAAACAACCTTATCGGCCAGCATTTCAGGGCGCAAATGAAGATGGAATATGCTTCCGTCATCATTGATGATCAACTCCGATGGTGCAAAATATCGTTTTTCTTCCATAGTCTTGTCATTTAAGTTTAATACTAGATTACAAAGTTAACAAAAAAAGTGAATAATGCAAGAAGTTTCAATGCAAAAAGAATATAAAATTGGTATATCATCTCAACCGTTACAACGCGGTCGTTCAGCTTACTAGAAAAACAGACTTGTCAGGCAATATCTTTCGTACTTGTCTTAAAGTTTGTCATTTTCTTAAAGAAGATGCTCACGTTGCAAGAGATTTTTCGTATTTTTGTATTCTGGATAATCTAAATTCATTTATTATGTCAAAAGCTATTATAACCTACTATGGTCACAGTTGCTTCAAGGTAGAAGCTGATGGTTCATCCGTGATATTCGACCCGTATGAGAACGGGAGTGTGCCGGGGCTACAGTTACCCGATGATATCAAGGCTGATGCCGTGAGCTGCTCGCACCAGCATGGTGACCACAATGCCGCACATCTCATCAATACTACAGGCAAGAAGCTCAGCTTCGGACTTAGCAAACTGACAGTACCTCATGACCATCATCAAGGTGCTCACCGCGGACTGTCTGACATTACTTTCGTGGAATTGCCCGACTTGACCATCGCACATCTGGGCGATTTAGGGCGTTTACCGACCAAAGAAGAATACGACAAGCTAGCCAAGGCTGATGTAGTGCTACTGCCCTGCGCCGGCTATTTCACCATAAGCTCTAAAGAGGCAGCCGAGGTGATTGATCATCTCAAGCATCCTTGTCTGAAAATACTTATGCACTTTCGAGAAGGCAGGCGAGGCTACGACGTACAGGAAAGCATTGACGACGTCATGAAAGACATCAAAGGGGTCAAGAGACTGAGCACATCAACCATTACCGTTGATAATGCGAACATCCAGGATGAAATCATCACCCTCGAACCCAAACAATGAGAGGAGTGATATATTTGCTCTTTGCCTGTGTCCTGGTTGGTTGTGGAAATTCTTTACGCTCCAACCAGGATGCTGACCATTCAGACTCTGCCATGACGATACCGGAAGTAGTAGACACGTTTTCTGCTCCCATAAAAGAAAACACATCCACGCCACCCGCCGAAAATGCTGCCAATCATGGCGCTCCTATAGGTGTTACTTCTATCAACAGCGACAAATACGATGAAGGCTATGATCAAGGTTATACCGACGGTGAGGAAGACAGCTACACCCACAGCGGCTATCAAGCCAGTTTCGATGGCTCAAACTCCTTCTCAGGCAAAGCGGCCTACGACTATGAAGATGGCTACGAGAACGGTTATGAGAATGGATATAACGATAATGTAGAATCGGGCGAGGAAGAATAATTTGCTTATCCCCCACCCTTTTTCCTTCTTCTTTTTGCTATAGCAGAAGCCTTACCAAATAAGCATTTTCTTTGTTATATCACACAAAAAGCATCCCAGCCCCGTATAGAAAAAGGACTGGGATGAACCAAATACAACCTTCAATAATACAATTACATTACAACAATTTATCACAAAAGGGTACGTTACCCCAAACAATTATTTTGCAGGTTTAAGCACAATGACAAAGAGATTCACGCTCTTGTCCTTGGTTATGGTTACAGGCTGCGATACCGTCGTGGTATATGTGCTACCCGTAGCCACAATTTTCTCGCCATTCAGCTTGACAGATGTCGCCGAAGACAAGGGTCATCTCCATTGGCTGGTGTATGTTAACAGCCACCGATGTTGTAGACTCCATCTTCACGCAGGTGGTATAGCTCTTGCCTCCCCATGTGGCAGTGCCCTTGGAGGTAGAATAATTGCCCGTTACGGTGACAATATCGTCAGACGGTTTTTTGCCTTCAAAGCTGATAACCATCTCTCCCTCCACCTTCGTGGTGTCGGTTTTTGTGGTATCTGTTGTTGTTGAGTCACCGGGCACTACAACGCTTCCACCTTCAAAAAATCCTACCAAAGCCGACTTATAACCATCTATCTTGCCAGCCAAAGCGGCATTCACGTTATAGTCAGCATCGTCCTTGCTGTTGTTAAAAGCATACTGTAGGTCGCCATGTCCTAAGCGTCCTGCGCCCTTAGCGCTGGTTACCTTGGCTGGAACCTGCTGCGCGTCGTCAGGCGTATAGCTGTACATCAAGTCGCTATTGGTATCAAAATTGTTATAAGTATTACCTCCCGACACCGTATTCACCGTGGCCGGCACTTGCTCTTCGCGTGTTGACGCGTCATAATAGTCGAACTGCGTGTTATTCTTAGAATAAGCCACAGGCAGATAGTTAGATGACGTGCCCTGCTCAGCCAGCACGTTGCCATAGCCTTTTATCATGCCACCCTGCTCACCGCTGAAAGTTCCTGTGCCCTTGGCGTCGGTGCCTTGGCCTGAAATCAGGAAGGGATCGTGTGCGTGACGGAAGTAATTGGCCTCAGCAAAGAGGCTTGAACCCATTGTGGCACCCATGCCATACTTGGCAACACCGTCATAATAGTTGTTGTAAAGGTGCACCGACATGGTTCTTACACGTGCATGGCGTGAGTCAGAATGGTCGAACCAGTTGTGATGATAAGTGATATAGTTAGGTCCCGACTCCGACTTCATTCCGCACATAGACGATTTTCCGGTGTCCCAGAAGTGGCAGTAAGCCACCGTGACATACTTCGAGTCTGATTTCACGTCAATAGATCCGTCGCCCTTGGCATGGTCTCCCGAACCTTGTTTCCCGTAAAATACGTCTATATTATGCAGCCAGATATGCGCATTGTCGGTATCTAGCGAGATGCCGTCGTCCATGGCCCTTAGGATGCCCAAGTTGCGCATTTCCAGGCTGGCAGTGTTGCGCACCAAGAAGCCGAAGCCCTTGATAGTAGCATCATCGCCTATGCCCTCTATGGTGATGTTCAGCTCGCTGTCGGCCTTTCTGCCCTTTATCTGCAGTCCTTCTGCCGAAGAGCCCGTTGCATCAAGGTCGTCCCGTTGCAGCAAACCGATGATGCGCACGTCAAGAGGTGTGGTTACGTTGCCCTTTTCGTAGGCCGCCAGAATAGCCTGCAAGCCCGTGAACACACCGCTCGACAGCTTGGCTGTCACCGTCTTGGCCGTCTTGGCCGTTACATAAATCACCACAGCGCCACTCTTCAGTGTGCCATCGTTGTTATAGGCTCCCACGCCCTTGTCATACTTAAAGTGTGCAAAACCCTCTCTGTTGTATGCAGTCACTTGCAGGGGCTGCGTCTCAGTGGCCTTGGCCGTAAGCTCCGAGCCATCCACCACAGGCACCACACGCAGCTTGTAAGTACCGGGCTTCAGGCCTACTACATCAGCCCGGCCATACTGACCATAGTTGCGCACCAGTTGTTGATCTATCAGGGTGTAATCAGAATAATTGCCTCCGCTCACATAAACATGGTAAGACGTGGCTCCAGAGAGCAACGACCATTTGGCATAAGCACTCTCCTGCCATCCCTCAGCCTCTATAATCTTCAGCTTAGAAGCATTCTCAAAACTTATTCTCTTGGCGCTGAAGGTCTGGTTTTGCGGCTGCACCGATACATTGTTGCCCGTTATGCCTACCGATGTAACGTCTGTTGTGCTGAAAGAATGCACCTTACCTTCGGTATCGGTTATCAAAAGCTTGTTTTGAGCCGTCGCAAAACAATTGACAAGCAGGGCGGCCGATAGCAATATTATTGATTTCTTCTTCATGTCTTCAGATTTTATCGTTTCACAAACTTAATGGCTTTCTTTCCCACCTTGAGCAGATACATGCCACCCGGCAAGTTGCTTATGTCCTCATTCAGTGTGCTCTGGACAGCTCTCGTCTGCCTCATCAGCCGGCCTTGAGCATCATATATGCTCACCGTTTCACCTGCGGTCAGGCCGTTCACGATGAGCTTACCGCCAAGAGTAGTTTTTAGCAAGTAAGACTCCACACCGCCTACGCCCGTAGCAGTATCAAAGACAATGTCAACGAGCGCCATATCGGCACTCATTTCTGTTCCGTCAGCAAAGTGCAAAACCACATTGTCGCCCTGAAACGTGAGTTGTGTGGCCGTCTTCTCTATTTGCTGCCCATTCACAGTAATCTGCTGTTGTGCATCCGCATTCATCGGAATTGCCAAAGCCAATAGGAGGCTACAGGTTAGCATGATTCTTTTTCCCATTTTTAAAAACATTATAGGTTTAGAGTTTGTTTATTCCAACACTTAGTTATCGCGTACAAAGATAGCAAATATCTAAGGTCTTTGTATCAAATTTTACGGTATATTTTACGCAAACGTTTACGCCGACCAACAAGATAAAGACACTCAGGCACGACAGACGTGTGAAGGTACTTATTGAGAAAAACATACATCTTACTTATGCCTTAGGGCAAGATGCTGTTCGTCTTTTTCCTCGTTTATCACTTAGGCATCACGTGCCAGCTGTCATTAGTTTGGCAATTAGTACGGTCCTACCGGCATACTATGGGTCGCGTGCTACCACGTACAGCTATCTTATTGTCATGCAATGAGTTATACAACGCCAAACGGGCTCTTTGCGAAAAGCACGTTTTTACAAGCCGAAACAGCCGTTTTGAGAACGCGAATAGGCCATTATTGAAAGGCAAAATAGGCATTATGGCAAGCATGGGCGGCTTGATTGCTGCTGATTACATCATTTTTTCACAATACGATGCTAAACGTTTGGCCACATGATAGCGACTGGGCGATGGGCTCAGGTGCCATACTTTTTTGTCACAATGAGCTGGAATATTCTCTCCAGATAGACATATCGGCAAAATCATCGATAACAGTGAGGCTGCTAGAAAGACCCTCTCAGAAGCATGTAATGTGGGTAACTGCAATTTATAGAAAACGTTCAGAGGCTATAAGAACGTGCTGTCATCAAGAAGTTTTAAAAAAAGATGCTGTCAGCATTATCAGCCTACCCTTCCACACAAGCTCCTTGAGCGAGAAGATCTTCCGTAAGGCCGTCATAGTCTTCCATCCTTGACAGCATGAAATTATCTTCCAGCCATGCGACCATCAAGAAAATCCATTTTCAGTAAGCTATAAATACAACGAGGGAGGCGCTCTAACGAGCGTCCCCCTCTAATGATTATCAATACAAATACTTTCTGATTGCCAACGTTATAGCGCTAAAAATCACTCTAGCCTCTTGGTGATTTTTCCGTCATTGCCCAGCCTCAATTCAATAGCATAGGTGGTAGAGGCATCGGGTATGCCTATCATCACGTCGTAATAGAGCGCACCCTCATCAGCATGACTGAAGCTCATGTCTCGCAGGATGCAGCTTTGCAGGAAACCGTCCGGCACAAGTTGCGCAAACTCCTGCTTCCTGAAGTCGTGCTCATATACTATCTTATTGCCACTAAGCACAATCAGTCTTGCCACATTGTCGAGATACATATTATCTACCTCCACGCCCCAGTCGTTAAAAGTAGTCTTAATAACTCTGTCGGAAGTAGACTCTATGTGTATACGACTTTTGAAGTAGCCCAGCGATGTACGTGCCGTGGTGTCGGCGTCTTCTGTTCTGAAAATGTTGAGAGCATAAGGGCGGTTCTGCGCGAACAACTGCTTGAGCGACATGTCGGGTGCCTTGACAAAGAGAACCGAATCACCTGCCTGGTTGCGAAACTTAAAAACGTGTGGCGCCTGCTTCATGATGAGGTAGCGAGCCACCTGCTGTCCTTCTAGATAAAGGCTGTCACCATATATCCAGAACTTGGCCGGCATGGATGTAGAATCGGCATAAAAGATGCTGTCGCCTTTGGCCATAAACACTGGTGTCTCGCCGTCTTCAGTGAGCCATATGCCTTGTAATAAGTGCTTGGCCTGCTTGTCTTCGTGCTGCCGGGCATATTGATTGCTATTGCCGCAGGATGCCACAAGGGCTGCCATAACTAGCAGTACGATGAGGCACAGCTGATGATTGTTTCGTATCATATCGCTCTAGTGTGTTTCTTTCGCTTGCAGCCCTTTCTCTATGCATGAATTATCGTAGCCGGGCTGCAACATGTGTGTCTTTTATTCGCGGCTCTGTGGCCCGGAAGGGGCGCAGAGAATTACTCAAACACCTCTGCCTCACCGAGGCTCACGGCCCGCTTCAAGTCTTTTTCTGAAGTAAGCACGTCGTTGGGATTGATGGGCCACTCAATGCCAATGGTGGGATCGTTCCAATGTATGCTGGCTTCGCTCTGCGGAGCATATACATTGTCCACCTTATAAGTGAAGATGGCTTCGGGGCTCAAAACCAGGAATCCATGCGCAAAGCCTCTGGGTATAAACAGCTGGCGCTTGTTGTCACTGCTTAATTCTACCATGACATACTTGCCAAAGGTAGGCGAACTCTTGCGCAAGTCTACAGCCACGTCGAGCACTTTGCCGGAAACAACGCGCACAAGCTTGGCCTGAGAGAACGAACCTTTCTGATAATGCAGCCCGCGGAGCACGCCGTATGAGCTCTTTGATTCATTATCCTGGATGAAAGACACGTGATGACCGATGTGAGCATCAAAATCTTCTTGCTTCCATGCCTCAAAGAAATAGCCTCTCGGATCGTTGAAGACGCGCGGCTCGATAACCCATACGCCGTCTATCGCTGTTTGTTTATATTCCATAATTATGTAAAATATTATCGTCTTGCAAAGATAGTAAAAACCTCACAGATATTAAAAGAAATCCTAAAAAAATGCATCTTTGCCCCGATTTTTGGAATGAATGTTTGCATGAATCATTATTTTGGGCTAATTTTGCATTTGTGATTGAATTTGCCAGACATATAGAAATATTATTGCTAGATAATGATTGCGTCATCATCCCCGGTTTGGGAGGCTTCGTGGCGCATCATATTAGCGCGCGCTATGACGAAGACGACGGACTTTTTCTGCCGCCTTATCGCACGTTGGGCTTCAATCCGCAACTCACGCTGAACGACTCGTTGCTGGCGCAATCGTATGCCGATGCTTACGACATCAGCTTTCCTGAAGCGCTCGACCGCATTGAGCAGCAAGTTGAAGAACTTACGCATATCCTCAACGAGCGAGGCTCTTACGAGTTGGAGGGGCTGGGACGGCTTACCAAGGACATTCACGGCCGCCTTACTTTCAAGCCCTATGAGGGTGGTATACTCACGCCGGGATATTATGGACTGGGCTCGTTCGACATGGCCAAGCTGCAACTTGCGGCTGCACCACTCGCTCAAGGTGAGAGCGAAGAGCAACAAGAAGAGCCCGCGCACAAGGGTGGCTTATATATAGAGGTAGACAAGCACACCGGCAAGAAGCGGGTGAGCATAAGCTTGAACGCGTTGCGCAATACTGCTGTGGCTGCCGTACTGGTGACTTTCATCATGCTCATAACAAGTCCGCAGGGCAGAATAGAAAATCCAACTGCTGACACCAACGTGAAAAGTGGCATCTTCTATAATGTGATAGACAGCCACTCCGACCAGCCCAACGTTACCGATTGCACGGCAACTCCACTATATCCTACCCGAGCAAAAGCTAAGGTAGAAACGCGTAAACCAGTAACAAACGAGCTGAAGCGCGTTGCTACTCAACCTACTTACTCCATCGTATTGTGCAGCCATGTGCCCATGGCTGGAGCACGCTACTTCATGGCTCAGGCAGCCAAAAGCGGAGTTACAGACACACGCATATACAGCGAAGGTAGCCACCTGAAGGTTTTATACGGTCATTATGCCTCAGCAGATGAAGCCCAAAAGGCGCTTGAGGCTATGCACGGCAATTCTTTCTTCAGGCAAGCTTGGGTGCTGGCCGTGAACGATTAATACGGGCATGGAGACTAGCTGTGAGCAGGCACGAAAATAAATAATTCATCATTCTTAATTTGTTACCACATTGAAAAGAGTAAGGTGTCCTAAATGCGACAATTATATCACTTTCGACGAAACCAAATATCAGGCAGGACAACGGCTGGTGTTTGAATGTCCTGAGTGCGGAAAGCAGTTTGCCATACGCATGGGCACGTCAAAGCTCAAGGCTACGCGCAAGGAAGAGAACTTGCAGGAAGAAACTGAAAACGCGCCTTACGGATGCCTGATTGTGATAGAAAATGTCTTTCATTATAAGCAGGTTATACCTCTTCACATGGGTGAAAACGTCATCGGAAGGTACATGAAGGGCAACCCCATCAACTGTCCCATAGAGACAGTAGACCCTAGCATAGACATGACGCACTGCGTGATAAACGTGAGTCGTGACAAGAAGGGACAGTTGAAGTATGTGCTGCGCGATGGGCCCAGCAACACGGGCACCTTTGTAGATAACGAAATACTGGGCGACCGAGAGCGTAGGCTCATAGGTAACGGGACCCTCTTCACCATCGGGGCTACAAGCATCATCCTTAAGGCTCCAGGCGAAGACGATTAAAGACAAGGAAGGAGCACATAACACATGCAAGCAATATCATTCTCACTGGCCCTTCTATCGGCCTTCATGCTATGCACAGTGGCACGCGCGCAGAAACAAGGAGTAATCATCAGCATGGAAACAGGTGCGCCCCTTGCCGACGTACACATTTACACCAACAACAACATCCAGACCACCACCAACTATAAAGGAGAGTGGAAGATTCCCTACCCTTTCACGAGTCTCACCTTCTCACATGGACATTACGTTCCTCTCACACTCAACGCCAGTCAAATAAGAGATACCTTGGCCCTGCTGCCTAAGTTCAACACCTTAGACGAGGTAATCATCTGGGGCAGGAAGCCTAAGATAAACTTTGACATCAACAAGCTTATCGATCATAGTTTCGACCTACCCAATCCAGCACAAGGCTTCGACTTCTTTTCGCTCTTCAGAAAGAAAGGAAAATTATCGAAGAAGGAGCGTCAAAAACACGACGAAATCATCAATAACTATTAACACCCTGCCCATTCATGACTCTACAATACATCATCCTGACTGTCGTTCTATCAGTCTGCATCATAGCTGCCATAAGATATTTTTGGTTGGAATGGCGCGAGAATGTACGTTATCGCAACTACGGCTGCGCTGGTTGCGCCTTTTATGACACATGCAAGCGTAAGCGAAAAATAACCAAAAAGTAGGCCACAAGCCCTCTAGGCTTTATAATACGGCAAGCAACATAGCGCTCATCACCATTTGTCATCAATGATAGATACTGTTTTTCATGTTAACATTGACTTCCAGTTAGGCCTTTTTCCCGCTTTAGTTTCTCTTTAATTGTCTCTAGATTTAGCTATTTGCGCTTGGTCACCTTGATGAGCAAAAGACCAATACCCGTCCACACCAATTCTCTAAGTCTGACGATGAGCGCCACAAAAACAGCAGCACTGGGTGTCATGCCAAGCTTGGTGACCGACATATAGAAGCCTCCCTCGCGGCCTCCGAGCTGCAGAGGCATAAAGAACAACATATTGGCAAAGAGGGAGGTAAAAGCCAAGATGAGTACACTGTTTACGAAGCTAACATGGGTATAGAGCACCAGAAGCACGAAATAAATCTCGAAAGCCGAACACACCCTGCACAATAATTCCAACATTACAACGGCCAGAAACACACGTGGGTTCTGTCCGTGCAAGGCTGCTATCTGATTGTCTATGGTTTGAAGGCGCTCACGGTGGTTGTCGATAAAGCGGCGAGCCCATTTACCTGCCCAGGGAAAATGGCTTAGAAGATTCATTCCTCGCACGGCAAGCCCTTTCTTATAACCTGAGAGAAAGAACCATACAGCCAGCGAGCAGAAGGCCACAATGAGGGCAAGAAGCAGAGACATGCCCAGCGAGAGTGGCTGCGTTATCACATAAAGCAGTGCGGAGAGCATCCAAAACCAGAAGTGGCTGAAGATATGCGTCATGGCATAAAGAATGACCGACGAGGAAGCCCGCTCAGTGCCTATGCGCGGAGCCAACTCCATGATGCGGTAAGGTTCGCCACCCATAAGTCCGCCGGGCGTGGCATAGTTGAGGGCAAAGCCCGACACGGTTATCTTATAGAGCCACAGAAAAGGAACATGCGACTTGTTAGACCTACCGTGTTGCATCTGACTCTTGATGATGAGATACCATGCCGTGGTGTTGAGGGCATAGAGAAACACCCACAAAAGCACCACAGCAAAGAACCAATAGCCCGCCCGGCTGATGCCCGCCAGCACCTCATGCAGATTGAGGTTGGTGAGCATGACGGCAAACACGGCGATGCCGAAAAGAAAAAACGCATTCTGATATTTCTTCTTCATAAGAGCTCAAGCACCGAAGATAGTCATTGACATGATATAGAAGCTACTCAGCAGCGTTTGCATCACCCTGCCCAACTTGCTTCTGGGGCTTGGCGACAGCCTTGTCTTTTGCCACACGATCTTCGCGTTTTTTAGGTATGGCAAACCTCACCTTGTCACTCTCATCACGCTTCTCATGATAGAGCTTAGGCAATGGCGAGCTAAGGGGCGCGTCAAACTCCCGACGGTTGCGGTAGATGTCTATGGCCAAGTATATGGCGTGGCGCATGGCTGAGCCATCCATCATATTTTTGCCTGCTAGGTGCAGCGTGCTGCTCAGTTCGGGAGCGGTGCGAACCAAGGGCAAGCCGGCAGTGAAGTTCACTGCATAGTCGGCTGTGAGTGCCCTGAAAGGTGCCAGCCCCTGATCGTAGTACATGGCCAATATGCCGTCAAAAGTGGTGAAGCTGTCTGTGCCGAAGAAGCCATCTGCTGCATAAGGGCCGAAGGCTTGCACGCCCTCTTCCACCAACTCGTTAATGGCAGGTGTTATAATGTCCTGTTCTTCAGTGCCCAGCAGTCCACCGTCGCCGCCTTTGGGGTTAAGCGAGAGCAGGGCAATGCGCGGTCCGGAGATACGAAAGTCGCGCATAAGGCTGTCATTGAGCGTCTTGACACTCTTTTTCAAGCTCTCCTTGGTTACACATTCTGCAACTTGTTTAAGAGGCAGATTGCGAGTGGCCAGCGCCACACGCATGTGCTCGTTGACCATAACCGACAGCCCCTGTCCGTCTGAATCGAGGTGATCCTCTATATATCGGCTCTGACCACTAAAGTGGAACACGTCGGTATTGTCGATGGGTGCCGTGACGAGAACGTCTACCAAGCCTTTCTTATAATCATCCAAAGCCCTGTCTATAGCCTGCAATCCAGCCTCGCCCGACTCCTCTGCAGCCTGTCCCAGCTCTACTTTTATCTCCTCGTCAAATACCGTGAGCAGATTGATGCGCCCGGGACGTGCCTCTTCGGCCTGATGTATGATGGAGAAGTTGGCCTGAAGGCCCAATGCCTTGAGGTGATAAGAAGCCACCTTGGGCGAGCCGTAGATGATGGGCGTGCACATATCGAGCATCTCAGGAGCGTCGAAAGCCTTGAATATCATCTCATAGCCCACACCGTTAGTGTCGCCGTGAGTGATTGCCACACGTATTTTTTTGTTATTGTCTATTGTTGCCATTATGGTTGTTTTTTGTTGTTTCCTTATTTATATGTATTGTATAGAGGGCAGCCTCCAACTGCTTCACCAGATTGCGCTTAGGCATTTCGGGAGCGTAGACAAAGCCTTCGGCAATGATGCACCGCCGTCCTTGGCAAAATAGGTGTATCACATAAGGCCCTCCCATGGCATCGCCTTGCATCTGCCACAGTCCAGCGGCCAGGTATCGGGATTGTCCAGGCTGTGTCAGCAGCCTGTCTATAGTTGCTGTTTGCATATACATACCCTTGCGCTCGCCGGGCAGATTAGCCCACATCACGCTGTCTCTCACATGTTTAATCCATGCTGCGTCTATATTTTCCGGGCACATCACGGCATACATACAGATGCTTTGCATGCCTGTTGTCGCATTATTGGAGAGCCAGACGAACTGTCTGCCCAACTTATACGACTGCATGTCTTGCGGCACAAGCATCGTCACGCCAAACATACGAGTCACTCTTTGGGCTGCCGAAGGATTGTTGTGCTGCCGAAGGAAATCCATCTGCGCTCTCGTCTCCATGGTGCTGAGCAGCCCCACGATGTGCTTTCGGTTATTCATCAGAAAAGGCCTAAGCGCCTCGACGGAGGGTGCAGACAGATGTATAATCATCTGTGGCCGGGCGTAGACGTTCTTCTCGTAGGTCATGGCGGGCCCGTTCAGGGTACTGTCTATCGTGAGTGTCACGATGCTCCGCGCTAGTCGCGACTGACTATTGTAGTGAGTCTTGTCGGTAAACGACAAGTCAAACAGTGGCTCCGGCTGCGGCAGTCCCACCACGTTCTGCGTGAGCACGTCTGCCAGAAGGCCCAAGCTGTCGCCCACCACAAGCACCTCATAGGGCTTTCCGCCACTCTTGGGCAACAAGCCTTGCCGTCCGCAAGCAGCTAGCAAGAGCACCAGGCAGACAGACAGAACACTACTGACGCGCATTGGCTGCCTTTCTGGCGGTGCTGAGCAATCCGCAGGCAGCAAAGATATCCTGCCCGCGACTGGCACGTATAGTTGTGAAAACGCCCTGATGGGTAAGGCTGTCCCTAAAGTTCACCATGGTCTTGTCATCGTCACCTTTAAGATCTACACCCGGTATGGGATGAAAGCGTATCAGGTTCACCCTACAGTCTATGCCCTTGAGAAGCTTCACAATGGCCTTGACATGCGCCGGAGTGTCGTTTACGCCACGAAAAACGATATACTCGAATGAGAGTCTGCGCTGGTGAGAGAAGTCGTAATTGCGCATCAGGTCTATTATCTGCTCTATGCTCATGCCCCTTTCGGCCGGCATGAGCTGCGCGCGCTGTTCAGGGAAGGGTGAGTGCATGCTGATGGCCACATGGCACTCGCTCTCGTCCAGGAAGCGTTTGAGCTTGCCTTTAACGCCCACCGAACTCACCGTGATGCGCTTAGGGCTCCATGCCATGCCATAGTCGGCAGTGAGCAGCTCCGTAGCTCTGAGCACATTGTCAAGGTTGTCCATGGGCTCACCCTGCCCCATAAACACGATATTGGTGAGGGTCTCACGCTCAGGCAGAGCGTAAACCTGATTGAGTATGTCGGCTGCCGTAAGACTGCCCTCAAATCCCTGCTTGCCCGTTTGGCAGAAAAGACAGTTCATCTTGCATCCCACCTGCGATGAAACACACAACGTGGCACGGTCTTCTTCGGGTATATACACCGTCTCTACGCACTTTCCGCTGGCTGTAGGGAATAGATACTTTATGGTACCGTCCTTAGAATGCTGAGCCTCCAGAGGCTCCATAAGTCCCGTGCAATAGGTCTCAGAGAGCTTCTCCCTGTCTGCCTTTGAGAGGTTGCTCATAGAATTGATGTCACGAGCCCCCTTCACATAGAGCCACTCGGCTATCTGTTTTGCCCTGAACGCTGGCATACCCAACGCTGTTACGGCCTCTTTCAGCTCGTAGAGCGTCATACCCAACAAGGGCTTCTTGTTCGTTTTCATACCCATAGTAAGATATATTTTCCGTGCAAAGATAATAAAAAAAGCGGAAAGAATATTTTTTTCTTTTCATTTTGTACTACCTTTGCATCGATAAACATAGAATATTCATAAAGAATGAGAGATACCATCGACTGTTTTCTGCCATGCGATGACCTTGAAGCTGTGGCAGACACCCTTTCGCAGTTACATGAAAGCCACATCGTGAGGCGCGTCTGCCTGCTGGTGAGCGATGCCTTTGCCAAGGCTCACCAAGCCCCGGAAGGCTGCACGTTTATAGTAACCGACAGGCCTACATCGGCCAATACCATTATGAGCCTGTCTGACAATGCAAGCTCAGGTTATGTCTTGCTAGTTCTGAAAGTGGCATTATTACGCTTCGGATACATGGCTTTTGAGCGGCTAAAACGTGCTGCTGAGGACGTAAAAGCGGCTATTTTGTATTGCGACAGATATAGCATAGAAAACGGTGTGCGGCACAATCATCCCACAACAGACTATCTGCCTGGCAGCGTACGAGACGATTTCGACTTTGGCCCTGTAGTGCTCATCAATACGGCATTGCTGCATGAATATGCCGAAACGCATCAAGACAGTACACTCAGCTATGCGGGATGGTATGACCTGAGACTCTTCTTGAGCCGGAAAGGCTGCATCTTCCATCTGCGTGAAAAGCTATACACAGAGGTGGAAACCGATCTGAGAAAGAGCGGTGAGAAACAGTTTGATTATGTAGACCCGCGCAACAAAAACGTACAAAAGGAGATGGAGCAGGTGGTAACGGCCCATCTGAAAGAGCTGAACGCCCTGATAGACACCACTATGTATGAGAAGCCCGACTTCAACGAGCAGTCTTTTGCTACAGAAGCATCGGTCGTCATTCCCGTATATAACCGTGAGAAGACCATACGCGATGCTGTCATGTCGGCACTAGGGCAGAAGACCAACTTTGCCTTTAACGTCATTGTGATAGACAATCACTCTACCGACGGCACGACGGCCATCTTGCAAGAGCTGGCAGAAAAGCATAAAAGACTCATACACCTGCAGCCTGAACGCGACGACCTGGGCATAGGAGGCTGTTGGAACTATGCCATCAACGACGACCGCTGCGGCCGTTTCGCCGTGCAGCTGGACAGCGACGACCTTTACTCATCGCCCAAGACACTGCAGCAAATAGTGGATGCTTTTCATGAGCAAAAGGCTGCCATGGTGATAGGTGCCTATCGCATGTGCGACTTCAACCTCAACACGCTGCCACCCGGGCTGATAGCTCACGATGAATGGACAGAGCAGAACGGGTGCAACAACGCCTTGCGCATCAACGGACTGGGAGCGCCAAGGGCTTTCTTCACGCCCATTGCACGGCAAATACAGTTTCCCAACACAAGCTATGGCGAGGATTATGCCATGGGGCTCATGCTAAGCCGAAGATACAGAATAGGTAGGATATTCAAGGAGCTGTATCTCTGTCGCCGCTGGAACGGCAACAGCGACGCTGCCTTGAGCATAGAAAAGGTAAATGCCAACAATGCGTATAAAGACGGACTACGCACTATGGAGATAACGGCCAGACAGCAGATGAACAACGGCAAGACCGACCTAATGGCTGACAATCAGTTGCAACGTTTCTTCTACAGGCAGTTAGAACGGTGGAACATTGGTAAACGATATAAGGATTTGCGAAACGCGAGGAAGAAGGAGGTCAGCCTTGGGCAAAACATATTCGTCATACAGTTCAACCCCGCACGCATCGTTAGCACGGGAGCCAACATAGACAAGAAAGCCATCAGCAGCCGACCCTGCTTCCTTTGTGAGAAGAACCGTCCCAAGGAGCAGATGAAGAAGATGATAGACGATGAGTTTGAACTGCTGGTCAACCCCTACCCCATTCTGCCCATGCACTTCACCATACCGGCAAGGAGGCATCGCCCGCAGGCCATCTGGAGCAACTATAGCGAGATGCATAGGCTACTGGCTACTTACGCCGACCTGATGGTGTTCTACAACGGGCCCAAGTGCGGAGCAAGTGCCCCCGACCACCAACACTTCCAGGCCGGCACGAGCGGACTGCTGCCCCTACAGACGGAGTGGCAGAGGCTGAGTCACAACCTGACTATCATATATTCGCTTAACGATGATGAATATATGGCCACCATCAACGATTATCCCTGCCCCGCTTTTGTCATCAAGAGCCAGACAGAGGGCAGCGACAAGGAACTTTTCAGAATGCTCTATAAGGCATTGCCCATGCAAGAAGACGACACCGAACCTATGATGAATATCGTGGCATGGAAGCAAGATGCCGACTTCATCAGCGTGGTGTTCCCACGCAGAGCCCACAGACCGCAATGTTACTTTGCCGCCGGCGAAGAGCAAATGCTTGTGAGCCCCGGAGCCTTAGATATGGCTGGCCTTATCATCACGCCGCGTGAAGAAGATTTTAAGCGCATTTCTGCCACGCAAGTACAGCAAATACTTGATGACGTGAGCATCACAAGCGAGCAGATGAATGAGGTGACTGAAAAGATAAAAGCAAGCCGAAGCTGCAATGCACAGGCCTTTGTGGGCATCTATGACAAAGAACCCACCGTGCAAGTGGGCATCGTGAGCGCGCAACAAATACACTTCACCCTGAATGGAGAATATGAAGCAAAAGGCGAACAGATAACAGGCGAACAGATGGTTGAATTTTCTGAAGGCGGCATTCTGTGGAATGGTGTGCCCTATCAGGAACTGCGATTTACACCCAAAGGAAAAAGCTCATCGTTCTCACTCTATGACGTGACCATCGGGGTGGACTTTCACTGGGAGCGAAAGGAAACACAAACCTTCAGGGGCACACTTCATCTTGTAGTAGAATCTGACAAGATCTGTGCCATCAACGAGCTGAATGTAGAAAGCTATCTGGTGAGCGTCATCTCCAGCGAGATGCGCGCCACATCATCACCTGAGCTGCTCAAGGCTCATGCCGTTATATCGCGCAGCTGGCTCTTGGCCCAAATGCTCAAGCGCAAGGCGGCTCCAGAGGGTAGCAACAACTTCTTCTCGTTTGTGAAAAAAGATGATGAGCTGATAAAATGGTATGACCGTGAGGACCATACGCTCTTTGATGTTTGTGCCGACGACCACTGCCAGCGCTATCAGGGCATCACAAGGGCCTGCTCGCCACATGTGGCCGAAGCCGTAAAGCAGACAAGGGGGCAGATACTCACATCAGGAAACGAGATATGTGACGCACGTTTCAGCAAATGCTGCGGAGGCATAACCGAGGAATACCAATACTGTTGGGACAACACCAGCAAGAGTTATCTTCGGTCGGTGAGCGATACTCCCGAGACAATTCATCCCCTGCCCGACCTCACCATTGAGGAAAATGCAAGAAAATGGATATGCACTGACCAACCTGCCTTCTGTAATACGCAAGACAAGGCCATACTGTCGCAGGTGCTGAACGACTATGACCAGGAAACAGCCGACTTCTATCGCTGGAAGGTGGACTACACGCAACAGGAGCTGGCTAAGCTGGTGAATGAGAAGACGGGCATAGACCTGGGACAGATAGTAGACCTCGTGCCACTGGGAAGAGGAAAGAGCGGACGTATATGGAGATTGAAGATAGTAGGCACCAAGCGCTCATTCACCATTGGCAAGGAGCTGGAAATAAGACGGGTGCTCAGCACCACACATCTCTACAGCAGTGCTTTCGTGGTAGATAAGAGCGACATACAAGATGGTGTGCCACAGCATTTCAAACTCACAGGAGCCGGATGGGGACATGGCGTAGGCCTGTGCCAGATAGGAGCGGCCGTGATGGGAGAGAAAGGTTATAAGTATGACCAGATATTGCTGCACTACTATCAGGGCGCCGAAATCAAGAAGATATACAAATAAACGTTTCCGATAAGGAAGCCATGAGCTGACATTTATTATATGGAAAGAAAAAGAACATCACCGTGGGCGTGGATACCCACACTTTATTTTGCCGAAGGGTTGCCCAACGTACTGGTTACTGTGGTTAGCGTAACTATGTACATGCAACTGGGCATGACCGATACAGATATAGCCCTTTACACAAGCTGGCTGCAACTACCGTGGATCCTCAAGTGGGCATGGAGCCCCTTCGTAGACTTATATAAAACCAAGCGGTGGTGGGTCATCACTATGCAGCTGCTCATCGGTGCCTCATTCGCAGGTATAGCTTTCACACTCAACACCGAACTATGGTTTCAGGGCACCATGTTCTTCTTCTTTGTCATGGCTTTTATGAGCGCAACACACGACGTAGCTGCCGACGGCTATTACATGCTGGAGCTGGACAGCCATGAGCAGTCACTCTTTGTGGGCATCCGCAATACGTTCTACCGCATTGCTCTTATCTTCGGACAAGGTGTACTCATTGCCCTGGCAGGCATACTGCAACTCTATTACAGAGACATGAAGGCCTTCACTTGGTCGCTCGTCTTCTATGGCATTGCAGGCTTGTTCATTGCCATCTATCTCTACCACAGTGCTTTTATGCCCCGCCCAGCCGATGACGTACCACACGCAACAACCAAGCATGACGTTGTAAACGGACTGAAGGAAATGATAAAGGGCTTTGTGACGAAAGTGCCCTTGCGCACATTTGTCTTTGCCATGCTGTTCTTGCTGTTCTACAGATTTCCTGAAGCTATGCTGGGAAAGATGGCAACCACCTTTTTGCAACGACCAGGCTCAGAGGGCGGACTGGGGCAGTCACCTACAGAGTTTGGACTGGCATACGGAACCATCGGACTGATTGGTCTGCTGGGCGGAGGCATTGTGGGTGGATGGCTTGCCGCACGCGACGGACTGAAGCACTGGCTGTGGCCCTTTGTGCTGGCCCTTACGCTACCCGACTTGGTGTATGTGTATATGAGCTATGCCCTACCCACCCAACTGGGACTCGTGAGCCTGTGCCTCTTCTTTGAGCAGTTCGGCTACGGATTGGGCTTCACCGCCCTCACACTCTATATGCTCTATTACTGCCAAGGCAAGTATAAGACATCCCATTATGCCATCTGCACGGCCATCAGCTATCTTGGACTGATGGTGCCGGGCATGTTCTCAGGCCGGCTGAAAGACGCGCTCGGCTACCGCCACTTCTTCATTGCCGTGATGGTGTTCTGTGCCATAACGTTCATTGTGACGGCATTCATCAAGATAGACCCCAACTTTGGGAAAAAAGAAAATAATGTGCAAGAATGAGTAAGGTTATGTCAATGGGTGAGCCTGAGGATATATAACCTTGTGACAAGTTCAATGACTGGCACTACTGAATGTCCGCTAAAAACAGCGGACATTTTTAGTCTGCGACTTTCTACAACTATCAGTCAGGGCTTACATAGAGTATATATCTGCATTTACATTACCACATGGGCCAGATATACATAGCCTTTCTGCCATTCTATAATGCCGCTTTTACATCGCAAAAGCAGCTATATTGAACGCCTAAATGGGCTATATGAGTGATGAGAGTGACTACACTGACAAAGATTTTACTAAAACAACATCCCACCCATTCCACCCAAAAGGAAACCTATTGATAGACAGCATCTTGTAAGAAAAATACCTTTGAAGGACATTCCACCCACATTTCACCCATATCTCACCCGTCCATGTCCGTTATCATCCATTAAATCAGAATTTATATAAACGTGAATAGCTATGCTGAACATAGATGCATGAGCTAAAGCGTGATGAGACTGCCACGGGTGGCCATCCGCTCTTATCTTGTGGCAAATAAAGGTAGAAAGTTGGAATGAAGCATTTGGCAGAGTGACTGCCTATATAGAAGATGACAAGAAATTGATGTTGGTTAAGGAACAGAAGGACAATTGGGCATACTTTTTGTATGTTACTACACCGAAGAATGTGTTAATGAAGAGGAAGGAAAGAATATGGCAATGAGACAACTGAAAATAGCCGCAAAAATAACTAACAGGGACAACGCGATAGACAAGTATCTATCTGATATAAGCCGCACGGAGACGATTTCGCCGGAGCGGGAGGCTGCATTGGCAAGACAAATACACAAAGGTGGAGAAGAGGCAGAGAAATCCAAAAAAGAACTTATTGAGGCCAACCTGCGCTTTGTGGTCTCGGTGGCAAAGCAGTATCTGGGCAATGGCTTGTCGCTGGCCGACTTGGTAGACGAGGGCAACATCGGCTTGATAAAAGCCGCTGAGAGATATGACGAAACGAAGGGATTTAAGTTTATTTCGTATGCCGTATGGTGGATACGCCAGTCCATCATAGCTGCCATAGGGCAACAGGGCAGAATGATTCGCCTGCCCATGAACAAGGCCGACGCGCTGAACAAAATATCGAAGGCAAAAGAAGCCTTTATGCAGGCCAATGACCGTAAGCCTTCAGAGCAAGAGCTTGAGGCCTCTACGGGTATAGACTATGACGACATCAAGAACAGCCTGATAGCCGATAAGCATGAGGTGAGCATCGACCAACCCATAGGAGACGAGGACAGCAACAGCTTGAGCGACATGCTGTCGGGCTCGAATGAGTATTCGCCAGACCATCATGTTGACATGGAATCGATGAAGGAAGACATCATTCAGGTGATGAACAGCAACTTGAGCGGACGTGAACGCAAGATTGTGAGTGAAAGTTTCGGACTGTGTGGACCAGAGAAAGGCCTCGACGAGATAGGTATGGAGATGGGGCTCTCAAGAGAGAGAGTAAGACAGATACGCCAGAAGAGCTTAAGAAAAATGCGTAAACGTAACGGACAAAGGCTTCTGGCAAAATATTTGGGATAGATGATAATCAAACGAATTAACGGTTGCCAATTCAAAAGAATTTGACAACCGCTTATTCGTTGAAGTCAGCTAAGACGCTAGTAGATAAATTCATCATAATTAATTGTACCAAATTTCACCACCAAGGACTTTCTTCTCGGCATCGGAGCTACTACTTGCCAAAATATAATCCTTAAAAATCTGCTCCTTCTCGTTCTCTTTCATTGTCTTTTCCTTTCTTTTCTTTAGCGTTAATAATAAGTTTTTCTTTATCTCGTTACAAAGGTAGCAAATAAAACGGACATTGTCAAGAGAAAAAACATACGATATAGTATGTTTTTCACTTTTTTTAATAATAAAATCTACTTAAACGGGCTATAAAACATAAAAACAGAATTTAAATACGTTTTTCCACCATATTTCTTGAGCAATCGATTGTCTTTATTACAATTAATTTTGTGGATTTTTATTATCTGTGTTTGGTAAAAAAGTTTATGGAGAGCACGGTTACCCGTTAACTCTCCATAACTATATAGAGTGGATATTAGTTTTTAGCGCTGACAGCGGCACGCTCAATGGCTAGCCCTTCTTTATAATGAGCCATCCATTGGTTGAACCCTTCCACCTCATGTGGATCGGGCTCTACCACCAGGCCCTCGCTATGGGCAAACACCCGGGTTTGCAAAAAGTCGGCCAATGACTGCCCTTGCTCTTTATGCCTCATGTAAGAAGCCAGCAGAGCTATGCCCCATGCGCCTCCTTCGCCGGCTGTCTTCATAACCGAGATGGGCGAGTTGAGGGCTGCCGCAAGCACACGCTGTCCCACACCCGGTGTCTTGAAGAAACCTCCATGACCGGTGAGCTTGCTCACTTGCACATGTTCGTCGTTGAAAAGTATGTCGTTGCCGATCTTCAACACGCACACTGCGGCATAGAGCTGAGAGCGCATGAAGTTGGCCAGGCTGAACTTATCTGTTGCCGAACGCACAAAAAGAGGACGCCCCTCGGGCATATCCGTAACGGGTTCGCCGGAAAAGTAATTATAAGAAAGCAGTCCGCCACAGTCGGCATCGCCCTTCATGGCCTCATTGAAAAGATGGGTGTATATGTCGCCCATATCTACTTTCATGCCCATCATCTCCTGATACTGCTTGAAGATGGTCACCCATGCGTTGATGTCAGATGTACAATTATTGCAATGCACCATGGCTACAGGACTTCCGTCGGGCGTCGTCACCATGTCTATCACCTGATATGGCTTGGAGAGATTGTGCTCAAGAACAATCATAGAAAAGGATGATGTGCCAGCCGACACATTTCCCGTAAGGGGCTTAACGGCATTAGTGGCCACCATTCCGGTGCCTGCGTCGCCCTCTGGCGGGCATAAGGGTATGCCTGCTTTAAGATGACCTGAAGCATCCAGAAGGCGTGCTCCTTCTTCGGTAAGGGCTCCTGCGCCCTGGCCGGAAAGTAATATCTTGGGCAGAATGTCTTTGATTTTCCATCCGAAGTGCTTGGGCTCTATGAGCCTGCTGAAGGTTTCCAGCATGGCGCTGTCATAGCCTCGGGTAGTGGAGTCGATAGGGAACATGCCTGAGGCATCGCCTATACCCAGCACCTTCTGCCCTGTGAGCTGCCAATGAATATATCCGGCAAGCGTGGTGATGAAGGTTATATCTTTTACATGAGGTTCTTCGTTGAGTATGGCCTGATAGAGATGAGAGGCGCTCCATCGCAGGGGCATGTTGAAATGAAACAGCTCTGAGAGCTTCTCTGCGGCCGCTCCCGTATTGGTGTTGCGCCATGTACGAAAGGGAACCAGCAACTTACCTTGCGCATTGAATGGCATGTAGCCATGCATCATGGCACTTATGCCAATAGCCGAGAGCGTTTCTATTTCCTCAGAATATAGCTCTTGAACATTCTCACGCAAGCTGGCGTAACATGCCTGCAGTCCATTCCAAATATCTTCCAGGCTATATGTCCATAACCCGTCTACCAATTTATTTTCCCACTCATAGCTACCCTGAGCTATGGGATTGTTGTCGTTGTCTATAAGGACAGCCTTGATGCGCGTAGAGCCAAACTCTATGCCCAGCACAGCCAGTCCCTGCTTGATAGTTGTCTTAGCGTCCATAGTTGTTTAATTAGGTTATTTTTGTTGACCGATACAGCCGCTTGTACATGCTTATGGGGCACCTTGTATCGGCTAAAAAAGTGTTTTGAAAATTCTCAAGGGGGCTCATCAGCCTGCCCCATCACTTATTTATGCTGTCCGTAATAGGCATGAGGCCCATGCTTTCTGCTGAAATGCTTCTCTACAAGGAGCGGATTCATCGTAGCATGTGGATTCACCTCCTGAGTGATGAAGGCCATCTTGGCCACCTGCTCAGTAACAACTGCATGATAGACAGCCTCATCAGGTGTCTTACCCCAGGCAAAGGGTCCATGGTTCTTCACCAAGACAGCGGGCGTATGAACATAGTTTATCTTGCTCTTTTCAAAACGGTCTACAATCACCACGCCCGTGTTCTTCTCGTATTCTGCCATTTGGTCAGCTGTCATGTCGTCAGTACAAGGTATGGCATCATGAAAATAGTCGGCATGTGTTGTGCCTAAGCTGGGAATATCCTTGCCAGCCTGTGCCCATGCTGTGGCATAGGTGCTGTGTGTATGCACAATGCCGCCTATCTCAGGAAATGCTCTATAAAGCACAAGATGTGTAGGAGTATCACTCGATGGGTTGAGGTCGCCCTCGACAACCTTTCCGGTAGCCAAATCTACAACCACCATATCAGATGCTTTCATCACGTCATAGCTCACGCCGGAAGGCTTGATGACCACCAAGCCACGCTGCCTGTCGATGCCTGAAACATTACCCCAGGTGAAGATAACCAGATGATGCTTCACCAAATCAAGATTTGCCTTAAAAACCTTTTCTTTTAATTCTTCTAACATATATGCGATTAAATTAAAAAGAGCCGCACCCTGCGATGCGGCTCAATAAATTGTTTGATTACCAAAGCAAGAGGTATAACAACACTACGATGCCGCATATTCCGGCAGAGCCTATCGTAAAGCTCCGGCTCGTAGAGAATATGTTCAGCTCTATTGGCAAAGCTTTCGGGTCGCGAACCTTGGCCGTGGCGTCACTATAAAGCATGATGGCCACAGAGAAGAGCAGCGCTCCGAAGAAATAGAATGCCTGGAAGCCTATGTCGTTCAGGTAGGCCAGGATGTTGGAGTCTGGACTTGCCGTCGGGTCAACAACATGGGCTATCGTCACGATAAGGGCAACCACGATGCTCACGGCAGCACCAGTGAAGAGCACACGTGCCCAGAAGAGCAGCTGATGCTTGTCGGCACCGGTGGGCTGCTCGCAACCTACCTTCTTATTATCTATATAAGACATGATGACAAAGAAGAGCATCAGGAAAATGAACACATAGCCTGAACGGAACAAGAAGGCAGTGTCTGGCAGCATCACCTTGCATACGATACCAGCAGGTATGGTCAGAATGGCCGTCCACACAGCCGCATTGGCCGAGGCACGCTTCCACAACAGGCCCATACCAAACACGATAACGATGCCAGGATAGATGAAGCTGGAGTACTCCTGGATATACTGGAAGGCCTGATCCAAACCACCAAGAAGAGGCTTTACGGCAATAGCAGCTATCACAAGTGAGATGAGAGCCACCAATCTACCCGTATTCACAAGCGTCTTGTCGCTGGCGGTCTTGTTGATGTACTTCTTATAAATATCCATCGTGAACAAAGTAGAGGTGGAGTTGAACATTGATGCGAGCGAAGAGATGATGGCAGCAGCCAAAGCAGCAAACGACAAGCCCTTGATGCCCACAGGAGCAAAGTTGTGTATCAGCCAAGGATAAGCCTCATCGGCAACATTTATCTGTCCTTGTAAGCCAGAAAAATCGCTGATGTTCTCCATGATGTAATAAGCGCAAACACCAGGAATAAGCACAATGAAAGGAATAAGAATCTTCAGGAAGCCGGCAAAGATAAGGCCCTTCTTGGCTTCGTCGATACTCTTGGCTGCCAAACCTTTCTGAATGATGTACTGGTTGAAGCCCCAATAGCCCAAGTTGGTAATCCAGAGCGAACCTACCACGGCTGCTATACCCGGCACATTGTTATATGCCTCTGCATTGTGACTCTGCTGGATGATGAGGTGGAAGTGGGTGTCTGTGGCATGAGCGCCGGTCGTGAGATAGGTGTATACCTTATTGAAGCCATCCAAGAATGATCCGCTCTCGCCTCCTACGGCCTTCAAAGCAAAATAAGCAGTAACCAAGCCACCGCCAACAAGGAAGGTGACCTGCATGACATCCGTCCATGCAACGCTCGACAAACCACCGTAAATGGAGTAGACGCCGGCTATGAAATAGAGTCCTATGATGATGAGCATACGCACAGAAACGGTCATGCCCATGATTTCAACAGATATGCCCTGCAATCCCAGTATCTGCTCGATGGCAAGAGCGCCGAGCCAAGCCACAGAGGTGAGGTTTACGAACACATAGAGGAAAAGCCACAGAATGGAGAAGGCCAAGCCCACACCATCGTTGTAGCGGTCACGAAGGAATTGGGGAATGGTGAAAATCTTACGCTCCAACATCAGCGGCAAGAGAAACTTGCCCACGATGATAAGGGTTACAGCGGCCATAATCTCATAAGCGGCTGTGGCGATGCCATCGCGGAAGCCCGTACCAGACATACCTATGAACTGCTCTGCCGAGATGTTGGCTGCAATCAGTGAGGCACCCACAGCCCACCAGGTGAGCGTGTTGCCTGCCAAGAAATAATCGTTGGCACTCTTTTCCTTGCCGTTTTTGTTACGGCTCAGAAACCATCCCAATCCTATCAAGAGGATGAGATAAAAAACAAGAATAAACATGTCGACAGTGGCAAATCCCGACTTGCTTATCGCATCTAAAACTTTACTCATTTTGTTTTGAAACTTATTATTTTTTGATTTTTATATTTTCATTAACAATGATCATTATTCTCAACAAACCGTCTTTAGTCACATCTTAGACATCACCGAGAAACGGAATGCCAAATGGCTGTAGTATTTCTGTCCGGGCATGAGGTAAGGCGAAGGCCATCCCTTTACTTTCTTGGTGAATTTGTTAGGACTGTCGGGGTATTTCTGGCTCTCCAGACACACGCTCACATGCTTAGGATATTTGATGCCATGCTTGCATGAGATGCCTGTGCCCTGGAAGTTAGCCGTATAAACTTGTACGCCCGGCTCGTTGGTGAACATCTCAAGCATGATGCCCGTGCGCGGACTGAACAGCCAGGCGGCCACCTGCGTGTCATCGCCTTTACCGTTTTTATAAGTGTTCAGGCACCAGTTGTGGTCATAGCCCGTTGCGTTGCGTATCTGGTCGAAGGTTGTGTCGCCTATAGTCTGATTGATGGCATGCGGTTTACGGAAGTCCATGGGCGTGCCTTGCACCGGTTTGATGTCGCCCGTAGTCATATAAGTGGGGTCAGAGGGCGTATAATTGTCTGCATTGAGGTACAACCACATATCCATTCCGTCTTTCGATGGATCACCGTTCAGATTAAAATAGCTGTGATTTGTCATGTTGATTACTGTCTCACGGTCGCTTGTGGCAGTGAATTGGCAGTCCAGCGTATTGTTGTATTTAACAGTGTAGATGGCTTCAGCCTTCACCTCACCGGGGAAGCCATTGTCGCCATCGGGCGAAGTGAGTGTCAGCACGAGCGACGAATCGCCCACCTGCTTGGCATCATACACCTGATATTGCCATCCTGTAGGGCCACCATGCAGACAATGCCCGTTATCGTTGATGGGCAACTGATAGATTTTGCCTGCCACAGGGAGTTTTCCGTGATCGATGCGGTTGGCATATCGGCCGATGGTAGCACCAAAGTCGCTGGGTGAGTGCTTGGCATCGGCATATTGTCTGATATTATCATAACCCAAAACAACATCGGTTGGCTTGCCGTTCTTATCAGGAACGGTTATAGACACCACACGCCCGCCGAAGTTCGTCATACAAACTTCCATTCCATGGCCGTTGGTCAGTGTGAAGAGCTTCACCTGCTTGCCTCCTATAATTGTATCGAAGTCGGCTGGGTTAAGCCCCGAAATAGTCTTTTGATGTTGGTTAGCTGTGCTGCATGAACCTAGGAACATTACGCCAATGGCAAGTCCTAAGGCAAGGGTTTTACCTGTATTTTTTTTCATGACTAATTAGTAATAAATCAAAAATAGTTATTTATTGGCCGTAAAGTTACTATATATTTAGGACTTGACAAATATTTTGCGTTTTTATTTTTAACAATTCGGCCAACTTTAACAAAAGAGGGCGGGAAATGTAAGTATTTCTCACCCTCTTTTATAGCAAACCATTATAATAAGCCAACTATCTCAGCATGATCTGAACGTCATTCTTACGCGATGCTGGCAAAACCTTTAGTTGGGTTATTTTACCATCTTTCAGTGTAGCCTCAACTGTGGTTTGATAATTGGCATGCAACTTGAAGTGTATGTTCCATTGGCGTGGCCATGCCGGGAAGAGCAGTATCTTGCGCCCCACATCCTGCAAAAGCATCTCCTGCAAGCCTATCATACCTGACCCTCCCCAGTTATGATCGGGCGACCAGTCGTGCCCTGGTCCCCAGAAAGCGGGGAAGCGATAAGCCCCATCCGAGAGCTTCTTGCGCGTGAGCTCGGCCGCCTCTGCTGTCTGTCCTAAGCAAGCTGCAAAGATATTCAGCTGTTCCCAACCGGCCCAACCCCAAAATTTCTTGACGTAGGGATCATACTTCCATGTGTTGAGGGCAATATCCAGCGAGTCTCTGCCTACACCAAACATTCTCCAAGGAAAGACGGGATATAATTGGGGCACCTCGGTGTTGTTCACCCGTTGCCACACTGTGGCCGGCGCAATACACTTATGACCGTCTATCATCCGATAAGAAATGTCGGGCAAAGTGGCCAGCATCTTCTTATACTTATTGGTCAATATGCTATCGGCCCCTACCCTTTCAAAGTGCTGGATGAGTGTTTGAGTTACTGTTTTTAGCGCAGCGCACGTACTTGAAGCGTTGTAAGCCATCTTGAAAGTCTCTGCCCCACTGCCGGGATAGAGCACGAGCTTGCCATTGCCATCCAACTCTTTAATGCCATTATGACGGGCTATGTATCTGTAATGTTGGTCAAAAAAGTCAAGGCAAGAGGTAACCAGGGGCACATACTGGCTTATGTCCTCGCCATAATAGGTTTCGTTCTGCAATGCCATCTGACAGAATTCAAGTACCGTATCCCACAGATATTCGAGCCAGGCGTTATATTCATAGCCCGCATCAAAGCCTTGTGGATGCTTCACTCCATACTCATCGTGATTGGGCAAACCAAAGTTTTCTATCTGCTCTGTGAAGTTGGCTCCTCCATGATGCCAATAAAACTGTGTCTTCAGCTCCGCGTTTTTCAGTATTCTCAGATAAAAGAGCAACTGGGCACGCATCAGGTCGTTGTCGCCCGTCTTCAGCAATGGCCAATAAACAAGTCTTTGGTTCTGCGCGGTGAAGGTTCCTCCACCCCATCGGCGATAATCCGGCGTAAAAGCATTACGCTTATCCACATATTCCGGGTCGAAGGTAAAGAGACCTCCATTGAACTTTGTGGGCCACTCACCCATGGCATTGCATCCCAACATATATCTGAACAAGGTATAGTTGCGTGCCATCTCAGCCGTAGAGTCGCTTCCTTCTATAAAGCTACGCTGCCAGAATGCATTCCACCACTTGCGAGAGGCTCTTCTGTCTGCCTGCACGGAGATGGCCCGACGAAGGCTGTCAACACGAGTGAGGAAAACGTTTCTAGCTTCTGAACGCTGTCCTTGAGACGAAGCCAGGACAATAGCCAGACTGAACTTGCGTTGCCGTTCGCGGCTCACATACCTCCATCCTTGATAATCCGTAGCACTGTAAACACCATTATAGGTGCCTTTGAAAAGAAATCCCGGCGCATATAGCCTGCCACCATTCACGAGTCCACCTATCGGATTATACAGCTTATCTCTCAAGGGAAGCAAACGCTGCTCGCTTACCGTGGCGTCGAAGATGGTGCTGTCGGTGTTCTGATGATAGAAAGTAAGCTGCCCGTTTTCAGGTATAAACTCATCATGATGCGTGAAAGTGCCGGCAGGAGCCTTAAACTTATAAGACATCTGCATACTCTCTCCCTTGCGGTAGTTCCGGTCCTTATATCTCCAACTCTCATAGTCGCACTCTGCCACTAAGGGCGCGCCACTTTCTATCTCAACATGCACAATGGGCTTGAACACATCCACCCAAAGCGTTATCTTCTTCTGTCCGTCTGTCACCGTCATATAGCCATCGTTTACGTGCAGTGTCTGACGAAACGAACGGGCTGTGTCTAGCAGTGGGGTTAGCCTGATGCGAAAACGGCCCAGCTTTAGCATGGCATTGTTTTCGTCGAACACGCCACTTCGACTCACATAAAACAGCAGGTCACCATTTTCAACCCACACATTGAGCCCTATGTCGTGTCCTCCGCAAGGCATAGACTCCATTGAGTTATGGCTGGGTGATGTCCAGAAATAATCAGCCGGCTGCGCTACCAGCGCAACCGGCAGGCCCATAGCCACGAGGGCTATGAGCACAAATGCTTTTATTTGATGCCTCATTCAGCTACTGGTTTACCATTTACTACCAGTCCTTTGAAGTCAAGGTCATGCGTCCATCCGCTCACTATGACGGGCGATGTCGTCACGCCTGTGAAGTTGCAGTTGTTCACGTGTATATTATATACATTAGGAGTATCTTCCAAGGCCACGATGTTCACGCCGTATTTGCTTTTCTTGCATGTGATGTTCTCCAGATAAACATTACGCACGATGGGATTGTGGCCACGACCATAAACCTCTTTAGGATCATACTTCAGGTTTATCTTCAGCACCTCACTGCCGCATTGCCCAACCTCAATGTTACGTGCATAGATGTTTTCTGTCACACCGCCACGGCATGAGTTGGTTTTGATGCGTATCACCCTGTCTAAGTTTGGTGAGTCCATCTTGCAGTTTTCCACATATACATTGTTGCAGCCGCCGCCAATTTCGCTGCCTACCACAACACCTCCATGACCGTCTTCCATCTCACAGTTGCGAACAATGATGTTTCTACTTGCCATTCCGGGTTTTCTTCCGTCTTCGTTTCTTCCACTCTTTATGGCTATGCAGTCGTCTCCGGTATGGAAGTTACAACCCTCGATGAGCACATCTTCACACGACTCAGGGTCGCATCCGTCACCGTTAGGTCCTTCATTCCACACCTTAACGTTCCTTACAGTGATATTCTTGCTGAGCAACGGGTGCATCACCCAGAAAGGTGAGCGGAGCATGGTGACACCCTCTATGAGTATATTCTTACACTCCACTAGATTGACAAGCTGCGGACGAAGCCCGCATCCCTTTCCGAACCTGCGTTGGTCGATGGGTGTTTGCTCGTGCACCATCTTGAGCAGCTGTGGACGCGAAGTGCGGTTATTCTCCTGACCTTCTTTCCATCCGAAGCGTGCCAGTCCCGTGAAATTCCACCATACGCCATTCTCTGCACCGCCATCTATGGTACCTTTGCCCGTGATGGCAATGTTCTCGCACTGATAGGCATAAATCAATGGCTGATAGTTCCAGCAGTCCATGCCCTCCCAACGGGTGCGCACGAGGGGATAGAGGCTGGTGTCGAACACAAAGAGCAATGTTGCCCCGTCTTCTACCACCAGGTTTACGTTGCTCCTGAGCCTGATGCCTCCGGTTTTCCACGTTCCTTTTGGCACCACCACACGGCCTCCGCCTTTGGCAGAGCAGGTGGCAATGGCTTTATTGATAGCTGCCTGGTTCTTGGCTGCATCGGCTTTCAGCGATGCGCCGAACTTGGTTATCACATAGCTCTTGTTCTTAAAAAAAGGAACCTTGATATTGCTTTCTATTTGCTTATAGGTTGTGTCCCAGCCAGAAGCAAAGGAGCACAGCGGCAGGAAGAAAGACAATAAAATGAGATTGAAAATCTTGTTCATACAAATAAAAGATTATAGGTTTTACATTCTAGTCTATGTTCGCCATGCCCCAACTGTCTGCCGCCTCACGCATTCGCATCATTCCTCGGTGAACCAAGTTGCGCACAGAGTGGTAGTTCATGCTCATGATGCGGCATATCTCATCATATTTTCGCTCTTCTATATAATAGAGCTGAAACACCTTGCGCTGCCTTGGCGTGAGCACGTTGAGCAACACCTGGGCTCTGTCACACAGCTCTTGCTCATGTTCAGCGGCCATATAGCTATGCTCTACATCCTCGACATGCCGTTTGTTGGGCATACTCTCCGGTGTGGTATCAACCAAAAATTTTGTACGTCTGAACTCATCCAGCAATCTGTTTCGCAAAGAAATGACAAGATAAGAGCCCATCCGCTTCACTGCTTTGGCGTTTTTCTTGTCCAGCAACTTCACGAACACATCGTGTATGCAGTCTTGCACGAGCTCCATATTGCCGGTCAGGCATCGGCCATAGTTAAGAAGCATGTCTATATACATATCATATAATGGGGCAAATGCTTCCTCATGCCCCGATAGATAGGCGTGATATAGTTTTATAGCTTTTTCTTCTTTTTGGTTTAGGTTGGCATCCATCTGATTGTTTAAAATAGTTGTTGGTTGCAAAGATAGCCAAAAAGAGCCTACACTAACTACAATATTTGACAAAAGGCACTTGAAAAAGTGCCTATTAATTAATATTAACGTGTTTATCTTACACGTAATGTCTGGCGAATGCGCCCTCTTAACCGCAATATTTCCTTGCGGCCGACAAAGTTGCACGGCTCATCAAGATGCATGAGAACGTTCTTTGCCCTTTCTACAGCCTGCTTGTTGTCTTCAGAGAGACCGGCCACCGTGTCCCAATAGCTCTTTTGGCTCACGTCGTCGTCCAGCACATAATGCAAGAAACGCACGTCTACAAGCAGACTCTCTAAACTCACTTTAGTTGATACCACTTTCTCATCTATTAATATGTTACATTGATAGGACGGAAAGTAGCCGAGGTTGTAACTACCGTTGAGCTAATATTTTGTTTCCTTATCTACATCGGGCTTGATATAACTAGAGGGGAAAGTGGTTTTATAGAACACGCCGCCCTCACGTTCTCTTATCCATGTGTCAAACTCACGCTTTCCCTCTTTCAGCACGATGACGCGCGCGCCGTTCTTCACATGATGATATTCTGTGTCGCCCCCTGAGTAGCGGCAATGGGCCAACAACACATTATAATATAGCACACTATAGTCATTGTCATGATCGTGACCGCAAAACATGCCCATCACATCGCCCATCTCCTTCACAGAGCAGAACAATCCGGAATTGAGGTTAGGCGAATAAGCTTTCTCAAGGTTCAGTCCAAAGCGACTCCACCGCTTGTCTGCTATGGCTAGATTATACTCAGGTATAGGGATATGAAAGAACATCAACGCCGGGAGGGGGCGCCCACTGTTTATCTTCTTATACTTGGCACTCACCTCTCTGTACCATGCTATCTGGCTGAATCTTATCCAGTCATAACCTCTAACATCCTTCATCGTAGTGAAGCGATGACTGTCCAGACAATAAATCAGCGCTTCGGGCTTCTCCATCTTCTCGTCAAAAATGGGCAGCACATAGTCATATCGCTTGGTTATCTGCCTGTTGGGCATCACGCTATAGGGGGCGCGTTGCATCTGATCGTAGAGAGCGGCCTGACTGGTGCGCTGCTCGGTGTCGTGATTGCCAAACTGCATGGCAAAGGGAACTTTGAGCGAGCTCAGCACAGAGAGCACTTTCTGCAAAGCCACATTGCCAGGCTTAGAGTAGATAATGTCGCCCGTAATAATAATAAGGTCAGGCTTTTCGGCTTGCGTAACCTTTCGCAGGCAGTCGGTAGCAGCATCAGAAGCGGGGTTGCCGTCTACGTAATGCAAGTCAGAAAACTGCACTATCTTGAACGTTCCATGCCGGAAGTGAAGGCTCTGAGCTGACAAGCCGGCAGACATAAAGCACAGCCAAAGCAACAATAGTATCTTTTTCATAAAAGCAAAATTAGCTAATAATACTGAAAAAACAAAGTCCTTGCTTGCTTTTTTCTTTCTTTGGCATTACCTTTGCCTTTTATAAGCGACATGTGTCAGACATACTGACACACAGAAAATATGTAATGCGGCCAAGGCCGAAGCTTAACAAAAACAAAGATATATGGCATACGCAAAATGGATAGGTGGCGCCCTGGGATGGATTCTCACCTGGGGAAGTCCGCTGGGAGCACTGGCAGGTTTCTGCATAGGCTACTTCTTCGACGACGAGAAAAAAGGCACCGGTAAGGGACAACAGCAGTCATTCACCGGCAACAGCTATCAAACGGGCAACCAAAACAGGCAATACTCCACCGAAGAGCAACGCAACTCGTTCTTGTTCTCCCTACTCGTACTCTCCTCTTACATCATCAAGGCCGACGGCAAGGTGATGCACTCGGAGATGGAATATGTGAGAGGATGGTTGCAAAACAACTTCGGAACAGCCGCAAAGGAGCAAGGCGACATGATACTGAAGCGGCTCTTTGAGGAGCAAAAGCGCATAGGACCTTACGCCTTCAAGGAGATGATACGCAAGAGCTGCATGGAGATGAACCTGCACATAGACTACAGCCAGCGCCTGCAACTCGTGGCTTTTCTTCTGGGCATAGCACGGGCTGATGGCTATCTGGCACCCGACGAGCTGTCGGCACTGAGCGAGGTGGCCGGCTATCTGCGCATATCGCAGACCGACTTCCAGTCGATGCTCAACATGCGCGCCGAGTCTACAGAGCAAGACAAGCTCAGCGAGGCTTACAAGGTGCTGGGCATTGAGCCCACGGCAACCGATGATGAGGTGCGCAAGGCTTATCGCCAAATGGCCCTGAAGCATCATCCCGACCGCGTAGCCGCCTTGGGCGAGGATGTGCGAAAAGCTGCCGAGCGTAAGTTCCAGGAGATAAACGAGGCCAAGGAGCGCATCTATCGCGCCCGCGGACTATAAGCCCCGTCACAAAAGGTATAACATTATCCGGCAAGCCCGACCCACTAAAAGCATAAACCGCTGCAAGGCACATCAGCCTTACAGCGGTTCTGTTTTTTCACAATAAGCCTTAGGAACACTTATTCGGCGTCAGCCTTCTTTGTCGTACGCCTGATGGCACGCTTACGCTTGGGCTTCTCCTCTACCACTTCTTCCTTCACACCTGCCAGCTCAGGATCTATGAGGATACGACCGCAATACTCGCACACGATAATCTTCTTGTGCATCTTGATGTCAAGCTGTCTCTGAGGCGGGATCTTATTGAAGCAACCGCCGCAGGCGTCACGCTGCACATACACAATGCCCAGACCGTTGCGGGCACCCTTGCGTATGCGCTTGAAAGAGCGCAGCAGGTTAGGCTCTATGCGTGTCTCCAGCTCAGTAGCCTTTTCCTTCAGCCTCTGCTCCTCCTCACGGGTCTCCTGCATAATCTCGTCCAGCTCACTGCGCTTTTCCTCAAGCCCTTGCTGACGGTCGGCCAGCTGACCCTTAGCCGTCACCAGGTCCTTGGTCTTTTCCTCAACCTTCTGTGTGGCCTCCTTTATCTTCTTGTTGCAAAGCTCTATTTCAAGGGTCTGAAACTCTATCTCTTTGCTCAGGGTGTCATATTCGCGGTTGTTCTTCACATCATCCAGCTGAGCCTTATAGCGGTCCAAGCTGGTCTGTGCCTCTTGTATCTCACCCTTCTTTTGGTTAATGGCACTCTTAAACTCAGCTATCTCACCCTGAATCTTCTCAATGCGGGTGTTCAGGCCCTCTATCTCATCTTCCAAGTCTTGCACCTCCAGTGGCAGCTCACCACGCAAGGCACGCTTCTCGTCGATAGCCGAGAGGGTTGTCTGCAACTGGTAAAGAGCTTTCAGCTTCTCTTCAACCGTCAAATCTTTAGGATCTTTCTTTGCCATATACTTTATTTATAAATAAATAATGGGATTGGTGTCAATGGAAGTGATGTGACATGGTACCTCCGGGCACGCCTCCCTTATGATTGATAAAAATATTTCGCTTGTAAACTGTTCGCTCTGATAATGGCCTATCACGGCTATCTGCACCTGCTGCTCATGACCGAAAAACTCATGATAGTGCATCTCGCCCGTTACAAAGGCATCGGCCCCCGCAGCTATGGCCTCGTCCAGCAGAAACGCTCCGGCACCTCCGCAAAGAGCCACCCTGCTGATAGGACGGCGCAGAAGCTCGTTGGCCTGCACGCATTCCACGCCAAACCGCTTCTTGAGCATCAGCACAAAGTCGTCTGCAGCCAGAGCCTCGGGTAAGGTGCCCACAACACCCTCGCCGCCCATCACGCCACAGGCCTCTTTGCGCTTGCCGAAGAAAGCAAGACTGGTAAGGCCCATCTTCTCGGCTATCTTATAGTTCACGCCATTCATGGCCGCATCCATATTGGTGTGCATAGCCACAATGGCTATGCCGTGCCTGATGGCCTTGGTCACCGTACGCTCTACGTAGGTGGCATCCGTTACGTGGGCCAACTTATGAAAGATGAGAGGATGATGACTCACTATAAGGTTACACCCCAGCTTGATGGCTTCGTCCACGATAGCCTCAGTAACGTCCAGACACAATAAAGCCCCTGATACTTCCGCCTCTGTTAGTCCAACTTGCAAGCCGGCATTGTCATAGTCTTCTTGCAAGGGCAGAGGCGCGAAACGTTCAAGGGCAGCAATAACTTCCTTTATTTTCACGCTGTGCATATAAATAATGTGCAAAGATAATCTTTTTGGCCGACATCAGGAAGAAACCACCCAGTTGTTTAACTAATTATAACTAATTAGGGTGTCAAGTTTGTAATTCGTATTGTATAGCTTTTTCGGGCATCCGATGAAGAATGTGAGCTCTATTGACCCTTTGGCCACACCTCTTGATAACCGCGGTACATCGGAGCGAAGCGCTGATGTGCCCGGTTAATGAGGTATCGCCCCCCGGGCGAATCAATGGCATCACAAGGATTGTGGAATGAGTCATAAGTAGGAACGTCCGCAAGAGGCGTGCCATGAAATGCCACACCTCCACAGTTTGGTGTGGCATTCAGTTATACGATGGTGTAATTCGCTTGCTGACACAGCACGCTGCGTCCCTTCGGTATGGGTGTGCATCTTCATAATTTGGGTGTGGTCAAAATACCAGGCAACTGACATTTTCACAAGTTGCTATGCGTTACCCTTGCTACGGTTGTGCGTCTTGCATAGCAACTGACAGTTGTCTATTGTTGTGCTGCCGCCCTTGCTCCATGCCGTAACATGGTCGGCATCCATCTCGCTGAGCTTGTATATCTTTGTTTTGTTGGCACCGCTGCCCATGGCGCATAGCGGACAGTTGGAGATGTGCTCGCTGCGGGCTTTCTGCGTCTGCCGCTCATACACCGTCTTGATGGTGTGTTGGTCAAAGAGCCTCACGTGCAGCACGGCGGCGTTGCTGCAACCGCCCAGCACATACTCAAAGATGCCCCGTTTGTTGGTCACATATTCATCTGTCATCAGTTCGTTCACCTTATCGTCCACCTCATCGGGGTTGTAGGGCTGCGTGTGATATTTCTCGTAAAGCTCGCCCCACGGCAGCCCGCATTGCTCCTTGTGCAGCGTCTTAAACACACCGCTCACCCAGTCTATTACGCTCTCAAAGTAACCAGCCGCCTCATTGATGTCGTTGTCCCTGCGGTGCCCAGCCATATAGCCGTCTATGTTGCCGTGGCTCACCCAGTCTATTACCGTCTGCATCACCTCCTGCCGCTTGGGGTCGCCCTTCACGTAAGCACCCCATTTCATCTGCATGGGGTTCTGCGAGTTGGAGTATTGAGCCTTCATCTTCGTCACAAACGGCCCGGAGTATATGGCGTTGCGCATTTCCTGGTCGTTCAGCCTCACGCCTCCTATGTTGATAATCTGAAACCATTCCTTTATCTCCTTCTCCGTGCCTTGGCAGATGTATATGGTGAGGGGCGTGTTGTCGAACATCGCCTTCAATTCGTCGTTGAGCGAGTTGTAATTTTGTTCCCTGCCATCGAACATGATGGGCAGCTTGTTTGTCCTGAAGCGTCCCAGCGACGTGATGCGCTGCTGACCGTCTAGCACCTCATACATGCCATCGTCGCGCTGAGTGAAGTAAATCAGTCCGAGCGGAAAGCCACGCAGCACCGACTGCGCCACAGCAACGTCTTTCTTGCCGTCGTTGTAAATATAGTTGCGCTGATATTCGGGCTGAATGATGAGCTTGCCATTCCAGCCGTAAAGTCCCTTGCCCTCTATCTCGTTATATACAAAGCCCTTGCAGATGTCGGCTATCGTTATATCGGTTCTTAGTTGTGTTTTCATAGCTATTGCTTCTTGCGGATTAAAATTCTTTTAAAAATCCCCACATTATTAATGGTTGGTGCAAATAAATCATAGATATTATCCTTACCATGATTTGCTACACCTATAATATCAAATTGTTCTGGACAATACTTATCTAAAAATGATATTGGCACACCCATTATGCCGTCATAGTCAGCGGGTATGGCATCGGTGTAGGGCACTTCAATGGCATCATAGTTGTCATAATGCTGATAACCTTTCTCACGCAGCTCCTTGTGCCTGCTGAATTTCAAGTTGTCTTCCATCGTCATCAGCTGCAAAGGCTCATGCCTCCTTCCATGCTCTATGTTGGTGAACCAACATGAATTGCCCAATCTAGTATAATTGCCTACATAACCCAAACGGGCTGCCTTCTTTCTGTCGCTGTCTTTAATTTTTGTTCCTTCGGGAACACCAAACACCATATCAGTAACAAATCCCGTTCCTCCCAGCCAAATCTTGTTTTCCTTGATAAGAGGGAAGATTTCCTTATAGGTAATGGCATTCATGTTCCCGATGACGGAGAATTGCTTTCCGCTCTCCATGATCCATGCCACGAAATCACGAAACATGGAGAAGGGCGGGTTGGTGATGATGAGGTCGGCCTCGTCGCGCAGTGCCCTCACCTCGTCACTGTTGAAGTCACCGTCGCCCGTCAGGTAGTCCCAGTGCAGGTCATCTATGTCTATTCGCCGGTCGCCGTTGATGTCCCTGTCGAGCACGTATATCTTGCCCCGAGTCTGCCACTTCTCAAGGTCGAACTTCGGGTCGTGTTGCTCGTCGGGGAAGAGCGGGTACTCAATGCCATACTTGGCTTTCTTGGCATCCGGGGCATAGCTTGTGCTGATGAGCTTCTTGATGCCAAAGAGCTGGAAGTTGAGCGCAAAGAACTTGGTGAAGTTGCTCCATTCGGGGTCGTCGCATGGCAGCAGGATGGTCTTGTCGCGGAACACGTCGCGGTTGTAGTCAAGATAAGCCTGCATCTCTTTGTTGATGTCGGCCAGCTGTGTGTAAAACTCATCGTTCTTGGCCTTTTTCGCCGAACCCAGATTGTCATTCTTCGCCATGTTTCTCTGCTTGATGTGATGTTTTAAGTTTCCGCAAAGTTACGAAATCTATCTTGATAAACAAAGAAATCATGGCAAAACTTCCGGATGGCTAATGGCAATAAAACAACATCCCAACCGAAGGAACGCTTCACGGAGCATCCACAAACGAATCGCACCGAATGGCAACGATCTTCTTATCCCGTATACAACTTGAAAAGAGGCTGCCCCAAGGATAGCTGCCGGGCTTCAATATGATTTCAGTGAGATGGTGGCGCATGCTCACGATGCCCGGCGCATACTCTATATACATGGAGAAATCAGTCCATCCCAACTGCTGCAGAATGGCATAGGCAGTCGCTCCCCCTTCCACAATCAGCAAAGAGGGACGATGAACATCAGTCAACCGACAGGCCACATCGGCCATGATGCCTTTGAGGGCCACTGCCACAGACGAGCCTCCCTGCGGCCTCTTACCCACGTGAACTATCAAGCGGTGATGCTGCTGATAGAGTGTGGATACCTGCGCCTTCCACTCTGCTATGCTTTGTTTATCGTCTATTTTGAGCGGAACAATACATTCGGGTATACCAATTTGGCGCACAAACGGCTCGTCATGCAATAATTTGCTTTGCGTACTACCGCAGAAGATGAGCATACTGCGGAAAGGTGAAATGCTTATGGAACAGTTATGGGTAGGAAGCTGCCTTTCTACATGCCCCAAAAGAGTGCACAGCAAAGCCTCGAAGGCATCAGCACCCCCTGCCAAGAGCGTCTCCAGAGTTGCCTTATGCAACTGAAGGCAGATGTCTGCCCAACTCGAGGCATCGGCGACATATATGTTTCCTTCCTTCAGCAGCGTGTCGCCGAGGCTCAGTGATGTGGCCTTGTGATGGAGCAGGGCTACCACATCATCTGTCCAAGCAGGATATTCAGGATCGTGAGAAAAATCGGTAAGGTGCAGCGGCCGGCCCTCGACAAGGTATCGTCCGCCGCTGATAATCCTTTCACGTGAGGGATTCTGCGCAATGAGCAGCGCATTTCTGTAGTCCAGGGCGAGCATCATCTCGTGCAGCTCCAACGCTATATGCCCCCGGAGCACAGAGTCGGTTTTCTTGAACAGCAAGAAGTCGTTGCCCCGGCACTTTGAACATACAGTCCTGATGGTGCGTGCAGCCTCTGCCTCATTCTCCGACCGCGTGTTGGTAGCCACGACGATGACGTCGGCATTAGGCAATGATTCAGCCATAGAGATAGCCAGATGCGTGCGCAATCCATAGCGCAGGGCAATGCCAGCTACCTCTACGGCTCCTGTTATATCGTCGGCTACAACAAGTATTCGTCTGCTTATCATTCTGGGAATAAAAGCACTTACGCCTTCTTCTTCAGTCGGTTTACAGCCATCTTTGAGGCATATTCAATGGAGAGCAGCATAGCTTCAGGGCTGGCTACGCCTTTTCCTGCCACGTCGAAAGCGGTGCCATGGTCTACAGACACACGTATGATGGGCAGACCCAGCGTGATGTTCACGCCCTTGGCCGTAGACATCTTGCCCGTAGCCTTATCCCATTTGAAGCCCACCACCTTGAAGGGAATGTGCCCCTGGTCGTGATACATGGCCACGCAACCGTCATACTTGCCACATTTTGCCTTGGCAAAAAGCGTGTCGGGAGGTACCGGTCCTTCCACGTCATAGCCCTTGGCACGCAGTGCTTCCACAGCGGGTGTTATCTCCTTTGCCTCCTCATCGCCGAAGAGACCACCGTCGCTGGCATGGGGGTTCAACCCGGCTATGCCGATGCGTGGATGCTCTATGCCGAACTGAAGGCAGGCATCGTAGATAAGATCAGTGACATCCATGATGCGGTCTTTCTTCACCAAGTCGCATGCCTTGCGCAAGGGCACATGCGTAGAGACGTGTATGATACGCAGGTTCTCATCGGCAAGAAGCATGGCATATTTCTTGGTATGGGTGAAGGTGGCATATATCTCAGTATGCCCGTCATAGTGATGTCCCGCCAAATTGAGGGCCTCCTTGTTGAGCGGTGCCGTAACGGTGCCGTCCACCTCATCTGCCATGGCAAGGTCTATGGCCTTCCTGACCGCCAGGAAGGCAGCATTTCCGCACTGCACAGCCACTTTGCCCTGTTGGAAAGTGGACATGTCTATACAGTGAAGGTCTATGACGTCGATGACGCCACGCTCAAAACGTGCCTCGCCAACCTCCTTGATAGCCCGTATCTTCAACGGACTGTTCAACTGCTTGGCAGCGTATTCCATCACGGCCGCATCGCCGGTGACAAGCGGCCTGCATTGTTCATAAGGCTCATCCCTCTCCAGCGAACGGATGATAATCTCCGGTCCTATGCCGGCGGGGTCGCCCATGGTGATTGCTAATATTGGTTTCATCATTCGGTTGTTGCTTAATAAAGAGTCATATATATATCGTAGGCATCTTTCTCCGTCACCTCGCGCGGATTGTTGCGCAGCAGTCGCTGCACGTTCATGGCAGCCTTTGCCATGCCTGCAACAGCACTCTGAGGCACACCCAGCTCAGTGAGCTTGGCGGGAATGCCTATCTCACGCGACAGCCGCTCTATCCAGTCAACGCCACGCAAGGCTGTCTGCTCATCGCTATCGGCACGCTCCACTCCGCAAGCCACGGCCACCTCGGCATACTTGTGCACATTGGCCGTGTAGTTGAAGCGCATCACGGAGGGCAGGAGGAGAGCGTTGGAAAGGCCATGCGACAGATGGAACTCGCCACCCAAAGGATAAGAGAGGGCATGCACGGCAGCCGTGTTAACCGGTCCCAGGCATAAGCCGCCATACATACTGCCCAGCGACATGGCCTCGCGAGCCTCCACATCGTTGCCGTTCTTCACGGCACGCGCTATGTTGGCGGCTATCAGACGAATGCCCTGCAGCGCATACATATCCACGCAGGGATGGGCAAACTTATTGGTATAAGCCTCTATGCAATGGGTGAGCGCGTCCATGCCCGTCTCGGCAGTAACCTTGGCAGGTACCGTCCATGTGAGCTGCGGGTCGATGTAGGCGGCATCAGCCATGAGATAAGGACTCACCACGCCCTTCTTCAGGTTGTCGGTCTCGTCGAGCAGAATGGCGTTAGGTGACACCTCGCTGCCTGTCCCTGATGTAGTGGGCATGCAAGCAAACCAGTATCCGCGCCGCTTCACTTTGCCCGTGCCAAAGAGCTGGGTAACATCCTCATCGGGTTGGTTGCAGAGCGTAGCCACCAACTTTGTCACGTCGAGCACGCTACCGCCGCCAATGCCCACGAAACTGTCGGCCTCGAATTGCCGTGCCTCGTTCAGCACAGTCTCAAAGTCGGCCACGGTAGGCTCAGCCTTGATGCCCTCATAGAAGTGCAGCTCCACGCCATGAGCCGCTAGGGTGTCGGTCATTTCCTTGAGCATGGGGCGTATAAAGGGCAACGTAACCACCATCAGCCGATGGTGTCCTAGAGCCAGAAAGTCTTCGGTGAAACGTTTGATGCACCCCGTGCCGAAGACAATCTTCTGGGGTTGCAGCAATGTGATGTCTCTCATTTCAGTATGTGTTTAGTTATGTTGTTTCTTTTCTTCTAAATATCCATATATGGTAAGCTCCTTGCCGGCAAGCGGTGTCTTGAAGCAGAAGCTCGTCAAGTAGCCCACCACGAGCACGATGAGGTGGCTGTATACGCCCAGCATGAGCTTGTTGTAGGGGAAGTTCCAGTCGCCGAGGTCCAATATCAGGTGAGCCTCGTCGCCGCTGCCTATCTTCGTAGTGGTGAGCGTGGCATAGGCGGTGAAGATGATGGCGCACACAATGCCGATATACACGCCCTGCTTGTTGGCCCTACGGCTGAAGAGTCCCAGCACGAAGATGCCCACGATGCCCGCCGAGAGAATGGCGTAGAGGTCGAACAGCGTGCCCAGCACGCCCTTGCCGCCCCATGCCACGTAGAGTAGCGCAATGCCCATGGCGCCCAGTCCGATGACCAATACCGATGCCTTGCCCACCAGCAGCCGCTGATGGTCGGTGGCTTTCGGGCGGAAGCGTCCATAATAGTCGTCTACGATGAGAGCCGATATGCAGTTTACGTCAGAGTCAAGGCTCGATATAGCACCTGCCAGAAGAGCGGCAATGATGAATCCCGTGATACCCACGGGCATCTCGGTGGCTATGAAGTGGGGAAACACCTCGTCGGGCTTGATGCCTACAGGCAGCCCTGCGGGGTTTATCTGATAGTAGGCAAAGAGGCACGTGCCCACAAACATGAAGAGAGCCCATGCCGGCACGCTCATCAGTATGCCCATGAGCGAGGCCTTCTTGGCGTCGCGGTCGGTGCGTGCTGCCAGATAGCGTTGCACGATGCTCTGGTCGGTGCCATATTTCTGGATGGCATAGAATATGCCATTAAACACCAGCACGAAGAAGGTGAGGTGCTTGAAGTCCCAGTCGTAAGGTCCGAAGCTTATCTTGTCATGCTCAGCGGCAATGTGCATGATGGCCGATGGTCCGCCGTCGGTGAGATAGAATATGGTGCCCACGGCGAGCAGGCCACCCAAGATGAGCAGGAAGCCCTGTATGACATCCATCCATATAATGGCCTCCATTCCACCGAAATAAGTAAGGATGATGACGGTTAAGCTGATGCCTATCACAATCCACGTAATGTCCATGCCTCCCGTGAAAGCCACCATGGCCATGGCCAGCAGATAGAGAACGGTGCCCATCTTGGTGAAGTGCCCCATCACGAAAGCCAGAGAACTGTAATATCGAGCGAAGACTCCGAAGCGGCGTTCAAAATATTCGTAAGTGCTCAGCCTGATTACCTTTCTGTAAAGAGGCACAATGAAGCCGATGATACCCACCAGCACGATGGGCACCATAAGCCCCTGCACCAGCAATATCCAGTTGCCCTCATAGGCACTGCCCGGGTAAGCCAGAAACGTAACACTGCTGATGATGGTGGCAAACATCGACATGCCCACCGCCCATGCCGGTATGTTGCCATTGGCTTTAAAATATTCTGTGGTTGATTTTTGGCGTTTTGAGAAATAGATGCCCACGCCAACAGCTAACAGCACAGACACGATGACGATAGTGGTGTCTATCACTCCCAATCCTTCGTAATGCATAGCTGAAAGAAGTTATTGGTTGTTTAATATGTTTCGTGTCTGTTGGCGTATGCGCTCCTCCGTAGCGGTGTCGAGCGTGGTGAGGGGTGGCAGCATATAAGTGTCGCAGAGCTGTGCCTCGTTCATCATCACCTTCAGCCCGGCCAACGACTGCCCCAGGGTGAGCCCCACGGTGTTTATCTTGCATATCTCGGCCGTCTCGCGCTGCAACTTCTCTGCTTTTTCCTCTTTGCCGTCACGTGCAGCCACATACAACTCTTGGTAAGCCTCGGGCAGCAAGTTGCCCATACTGGGCACGATGCCGTCGGCTCCGAGACGCAGACTGGCCGCCGAGTTGGCAGAGCATCCGCAGAAATAGGCAAAGTCGTCGCGGTGGGCAAAGAGCCTCATAGCCTCCTCCATGCGAGGCACATCGTTCTGTGAGTCTTTCAGCCCCACAATGTTGGGGTGATGGCTCAGCCGCTCTATGATGTCGAGCGGAATGCTCATGTGTGTGGTCTTCGTGATGTTGTAGAGCATCAGCGGCAGTGGCAGCTTGTCGGCAAGCGCTTTGTAGTAGTCAAACATCTGCTCGGGTGTCAGCTCATAATAGCTGGGCAATGTGGCAGCCACCACGTTGGCGCCAGCCTTGGCATAGCGCTGTGCGGCATCCAACTGTTCGCTCAGGCAACAGCCAGCCAGACCCACATAGATGGTAATGCGGCCTTGTGCAGCCTTGGCTGCAGCGGCTACCAGCTTCTCGCCTTGCTCAGTAGACACCAGGTTGCCTTCGCCTGTGGTGCCCATCAGCAGGGCCGATACGTTATGTGCTGCAAAACGACTCACGATGCGCGCCACGGCATCAGTGTCGATGTCCAAACTACTGGTAAGAGGGGTAATCATAGGTACCACGACACCTTGATATTTGTTGTTCTTTTTCATCGGTTAGTATAGTTATTGATTTGTTCAGTTATTTTCGTATAATTAGTGGCAAAAATACAAATAATAACTGAAAGCATTGCCATTGAGTCATTTTTTTTGTGCCCATATCTCATTTTTCACAACATATAATCAAAAAATGCATGTCTTTTTATCCTGTCATTTTCTGGCCATTTATAAGGTTCGTCCGATTCATTCTGTCTTTGCTTCAAAAGCTAGGATGACATTATAATGATGCCCTAGAGGTTTTCGTTTTCGCACCAATATGGCCTTCCTGGGCAATTTGCTTCCTATCATGCGACCCGTAAATTTAGAAATTTTCTAATAGGCACCACTGCCCGCTGTCATTATTCTTAACGGTATATCACCAGCTCTCGTGGCAGGGTGATGCACTTCAACCGCTTATACCATATATGATTAGAGCCCTCAACAAACCTTGTGACATGGCTGCTGATGATGTAATAGCTGGCCGAGTATTCATCCATCAGCTCATAAAAGGCAGCCTTGATGCGCGAACATTTCTCGTTGATGGCATTATCGGCAGGATTGGTCAGCCTGGCGATGGTTTCCTCCATCTTTCCCACATCCAGCCGATGGCTCACTTGCAGATAGGTTTGCATCAGTTCGTCGCTGTAATCGCTCAGGTTCTTGAACTCAATGCCATCGGGATGATTCAGAAAGAGCAGGTACAGTGATTTATGTATAGGACTGAGCACCACCTCCGGCCCCTCTTCACCAATATAAAACTTATAGTCCTCCGTGATGATGAGTGGCTTGAGGGTTCCTCTTGCCGCCTCTATTCTTAGTTCTTCTAAAAGGGGCACGCCGATGGCTCGCAACAACAAGTCGTTGCGTCCTCTCATTTGCAGTTGCCGCACCAGCGACCTCAGCTCACCAGCCAGTTCTTCGGCACTTTGTTGCTCGTTATACATATCAGCCCTATTCTTCTTGTGCCATATTATTGGTAATCTCTTGCAGCGACCGCGCTATTCTCTGTCTCACCCTCTCAGCAAACGACAGGGGGTGTCGCTTGCCACCAGCATCATGACTGTCATTCCTATCAGTACTCTTGGTATCAGTACTCTTAGCATCAGTACTCTTGGTATCAGTACTCTTGGCATTACTTCCCCATTGATTGTCTTCAATAGCCGTAGTCTGTTCTTGGGTTTCTACATCCCGCACATCTTCTGTCGGCATTTTTCTTTCTGTCTCATCGCCTCCAAGCTTCACCGTAAAGGTCACGTCATGGTTCAGGCTGTCTTCATCGTCCTTTGCCTCCTTCTGCTGCATGCGCTTCTGTACGCCTCTGTAATCATTCTCTCTGTAGAGCTTACTGATGACCTGATCATAATATGAGTCGTTTTTGTTTTCCTGCATCTCATCCTTCGGCAAGAACTCATTGTCCAGCCCCGTGGCAAGAATAACCACCTTGGCGTCCTGGTCAAGCGTGTCATCGTCTGAGGTTCCCCAGATGACATTGATGTTTGGGTCGAGCTCATACATAAAGGCATCTATCTCTTGCAGCTCCTTCACAAAGAGGGGCGCCTTATTGCTGGCATAGATATTAAAAAGAATGTTCTTGGCTTTTGATATGTCGCTGCCATAGAGAAGGGGCGAGTCGAGCGCGTTGAGAATAGCTTTCTGCACGCGCTTTTCACCACTGGCCCTGCCTATAGCCATGAGAGCACCGCCACCTCCATGCATGGTAGTCTCGACGTCACGAAAGTCAAGGTTGATGTTTCCTTCTACGGTGATGAGTTCGGAGATGCTCTTTGTGGCATCACTCAGAATGCGGTCGGCTGCCTTAAAGGCATCCTTGATGGTGATGTCAGCATCAGCATATACGTCGCAAAGGCGCTCGTTGTTGATGATGAGCAACGAGTCTACGCTCTTGCGCATCTCCTCCACGCCTTTAAGTGCCTTGATGATTTTGTTTCTTTTCTCAAAGAAAAAGGGTATGGTGACGATGCCTATCGTGAGGATGCCCTTGCTCTTGGCTATTTTAGCTATGACGGGGGCAGCTCCCGTGCCTGTTCCTCCACCCATGCCGGCAGTGACAAAACACATCTTGGTGTTATCATCGAAGAGCTTGTTGATTTGGTCTTGCGTATACTCGGCCTCCTTCCTTCCCAACTCAGGATTGGCCCCTGCCCCCAAACCACTGTCACCCAATTGTATCTTGACGGGCACAGGCGACTTCTCCAGGCTCTGACTGTCGGTATTGCACACGGCAAAAGATACGTTCACTATCTTTTCACGATACATGTTATTCACAGCATTGCAGCCTCCACCGCCAACACCTATCACCTTGATGATCTCCTTTGACTGGTCTTCTACAGGGCCAAATTCCAATAAAGGTCTTCTCTCTTCCATTATTTCGCTTTTTGATTACCGACAGCAAAGTTAAGCAATTTCCTCCATATATCCGATTTTCGCAAGGCTTGCAACTGAAAAAGCAACAAGAAGGACTGATGCATTTACATCTCAACACAATTTTACATGAAATGCTATTCCACCCATTACACCCAAAACGTAAGTTGTTGTTATGCAAATGGTTATCGCACCTAAAGGCTTAAAAAACATTCCACCCACATCCCACCATCAAAAGGCCGTCTGCAACAACGTGCATACATAACCCACACGTTAACAATAGGGACGCACTTCTCAAGCGTCCACAAGCCATAGGAGGGGCTCCGTCCCGGGAAGCCATGCACCCACAAACACGCAACACGCATCCAATGCAGGGTTTACACTGATCGTTTATTGATAAAAACACCCATTTCTTTCAATCTTTCATCTTGTCCATTCGGGATATGCAATAGAGGTACGACCCCTAAAGCCTATTATAATAGAATTATATACTCTCTTGCAAAACGGCCCTTTCTGCTTTTCTATATAGGCTCTTTGGGACCGCAATATAGGCTCTTTTGAAGGGCAAAATGGGCCCTTTTACTTTACGAAGACATAACAGTCTGACAAGAAAGCTGTTAGACCGGAGACATGGAAGGGGTATAACCGGCACGCTTCATGCCAAGGCAAGGAGCGAAACACGTCACTAAGAGAAATAGAAAAAGCGGGACGCCACTCCTATGGAATGTGCGTCCCGCCTATAATTTCTCCCAAAAATTTCTGTTTGTCACTCTGTTATGCAGGGCAGTTGATGCGACCGATGTTGTACATCTTGAGTGCCTCTGCAAAGTAATTCACTAACTTCTTCATATTCTTTCTCATACTGTTTTCTTTTTTCTTCATAATCAAATCCTCCTTCATACAATCTTTTAAAATAAATAACTCTTGTGTTTCTATTGAGATTGAGCCTGCGATCCAGTGCCCTGAATAAGCCCGCTTGCTTATCGTTTTCTGAGTGCAAAGTTAAGGCTTTCACTCCATCCCACAACAAAAACAAGACTATTTGCCCCCAAAATCGCCTTATTTTTGACTGTAATCAAGTAATTTGACCTCTGTCAACGCACACAGTTGATTTAAATCAATCATATTACTTGATTTACATCAAATCAATAAAGCCACCATTATAGATATCATGGCACATTATTCTTGCAAGAATGGCATAAAATATATACCTTTGTGGCAAACTAACAAAACGAGGAACAAGACATGAAAGAAACGTCTAACCCCTGCTTCACGCTGCCTGCCGAATGGCAAGAGCAAAGTGGTGTGCTGCTGATATGGCCCGACGAGCTGACCGACTGGGCTCCCTATCTGGACGATATCCGGCGGATGTACGTGGCAATGGCTGATGCCATCACGCGGCACGAGCGGATAGTGATGGTGTGCAGAGACGTGACCGAGGCGCAAAAGGCTTTGGCTGACAAACTGACCGCAAAGCAAATGGAAAGCGTGACATGGATAAGGGCTGAATATAACGACACGTGGGCGCGCGACGTGGCTCCTCTCACGCTACTCAGCACAACTGACGAAGAAGGAGCGAATGAGGCTTTCAGACTGGCGGACTTCTGCTTCAACGGATGGGGAGAGAAGTTTGAAAGCGCCAAAGACAACAGGCTGAACCGTGAGCTGGCACAGGCCGGACTGTTCGGCGGCGAGCTCGTGGAGCAGAAAGACTTTGTGCTGGAGGGGGGCTCGATAGAGAGCGACGGAAAAGGCACGCTGTTCACCACGGCCGACTGCCTGCTGGCACCCCACCGCAACCAGCCGCTCAGCCAGGAAAGCATAGAGGCAGAGCTGAAGAAAAGACTGGGCATGAAACGCGTGATATGGCTGCAATGTGCCCCACTGCCCGGCGACGACACCGACGGACATATAGACACGCTGGTGAGGACAGCTCCCAACGACACTCTGCTGTATGTGGGATGCGGTGAGGATGAAGACAATCAGCACGATGGCTTGCTAAGGCTGGAGCGCCAACTATGCGCACTGCGCACGGCAGAGGGCAAGCCTTACAGGCTGCTCAGGCTGCCCATGCCCCATGCCATCGTGGAGAGGGGCGAGCAACTGCCCGCCACCTACGCCAACTTCTTGGTGATAAACGGGGCCGTGCTGGTGCCTGTGTATGGGCAGAAGGAGGCAGACAGCAAGGCTATAAGCATCTTGCAAGAGGCTTTTCCCGACAGGGAGATGATAGCCATAGAGGCTCTGGCGGCCATCCGACAGCACGGTTCGGTGCACTGCCTGAGCATGCAATTCCCCCAAGGAGCATTGAAGCAGAACGCCAGGCACTGACAAATAATGTAGAACAAAAAAATGATTAAGAAAATGAGAATATTGAAGACCGGCATCATACAACAGCATAACACCTCCGACGTAAAAGACAATATGGCTCGCCTAAGACAGAAAATAGAAGCTCTGGCGGCACAAGGGGCTAAGCTGATTGTGCTGCAAGAGCTGCACAACTCGCTTTACTTCTGCCAGACAGAGTGCGTGGATAACTTCAACTTGGCAGAGACTATTCCGGGCCCGTCCACCCGGTTCTTCGGCGAGATAGCCCGCAGGCTGGGCGTTGTAATCGTCACCTCACTCTTTGAGAGGCGCGCGCCGGGACTCTATCACAACACCGCGGTGGTGCTGGAGAGCGACGGAAGCATAGCAGGATGCTACAGAAAAATGCACATACCCGACGATCCGGCCTATTATGAGAAGTTTTATTTCACACCGGGCGATATGGGCTTCAAGCCCATCAACACATCGGTGGGCAAGCTGGGCATTATGGTGTGCTGGGACCAATGGTTCCCCGAGGCCGCCCGACTCATGGCCCTGGCCGGAGCTGACGTGCTGATATACCCCACCGCAATAGGCTATGAGAGCAGCGACACGCCCGACGAACAGCAACGGCAGCGTGAGGCATGGACCACCGTGCAACGAGGTCATGCCGTAGCCAACGGACTGCCCGTCGTAGCAGTGAACAGAGTGGGCCTGGAAGAAGACCCAAGCAAGCAAACCCACGGCATACAGTTCTGGGGCTCCAGCTTTGTGGCAGGTCCGCAGGGCGAGCTGCTCTATCGTGCCGAAGCTGACAAAGAAACAGAACATATAGTGGATATCGACCTGGAGCACAGCGAGCAGGTGCGCCGCTGGTGGCCCTTCTTGCGCGACAGGCGCATAGACAAGTATGAGCAGATAACCCGCAGATTTATCGACTAAACTAAGGCTAAGCCGAACAAAACATAGCAAAAGGGCATTCTGCCGCACTATTCCTCCATGAGCGAATGGCATGATGGCGACAGAATGCCCTTTATATTTATCAGCGGCTCTTGCGAGCCCTGAACTTTGGATTAGCCCTCTTTCAAAGCACCGATAATCTCTTCTACCGATTTACACCCATGCTTGTCCAACCAGTCGTTGATGCCGTCGCGCACCTTGATGGTTACGGCAGGGTCTATAAAATTGGCTGTGCCTATCTCAATGGCAGTTGCTCCCGCCATGAGAAACTCTATGGCATCCGTGGCCGATGATATTCCGCCCATGCCTACTACGGGTATCTTCACCGCGCGAGCCACGTCATACACCATGCGCAATGCCACGGGCTTGATGGCCGGACCACTCAGTCCGCCGGTGCGAATACTCAGCCTGGGCCTGCGCTTCTCTATGTCGATGGCCATACCCAAGAGGGTGTTGATGAGCGATACGGCATCGGCTCCCTCAGTCTCGCACGCCTTGGCGATGGAAGCAATGTCGGTGACGTTGGGAGAGAGCTTCACAATAATCGTCTTATGATACTTCTCACGCACCGCACGCACCACGCTGGCCGCTCCGGCACACGTCACGCCAAACGCCATTCCACCCTCCTTGACGTTGGGGCAGCTGATGTTTACCTCTATGGCAGGTATCTTCTCCAGCTTATCCAGCCGCTCGGCGCAAGCCGCATAAGCCTCAGGCGAGTTGCCCGACACATTCACTATAAAGTGAGTGTCTATGTCTTTCAGCTCAGGATAGATGTGACTGACGAAGTAATCAACGCCCTTGTTCTGCAATCCCACACAGTTGAGCATGCCTCGGGCTGTCTCCACCATGCGCGGATAGTCGTTGCCCTCACGCGCATGCAGCGTCGTGCCCTTGACGATAACGGCACCCAGCCCATCGAGAGGTACAAAGTCGGCAAACTCCAATCCATAACCAAAAGTGCCACTTGCGGTCATCACGGGGTTCTTGAGCCGCAGGTTATTTATATTTACATTTAAACGTGCCATAACAACTTCTTAATATTAAACACCGGACCCTCCTTACATACACACAAATTGCCACTGGTGGTCTTCTCCACACAACACAGGCAGGCACCCAAGCCACAAGCCATCATGTTCTCAAGCGAAGCCTCACACAGTGTGTCGCACTGCATGGCATAACGCGCCACAGCCATCATCATGGGCTTAGGACCGCAGGTTGCTATGCGGGAGAAATGCTCCTTGGTGAGCACAGAGTGATTAGTAACAAAGCCCTTCTCACCCTCTGAGCCGTCTTCTGTGGTTACATAAACACGGCCAATGGTCTTGAATTCATCCAACTCCAACAAGTCGTTCTTGCTTCTGGCACCCAAAAGGAAGATGGGCTCGGCCCCCATATCAGCTATCTTCTTCCCAAGGTAGAGCAAAGGGGCTACACCTACGCCGCCACCCACCAGCAGAACCTTTTCTGAGGAGTTCTCCGGCATGGAGAAAGAGTTGCCAAGAGGCAGTACACAGTTGAGCACATCACCCGCCGCACGCGACACTATCCAACGCGTGCCATCGCCAATAGCAGCCACAAGAAGCCACAGCTCGTTGCGCTCATAGTCTACAAAGTTAACTGAAATGGGCCGCCTCAGGAAGGTAGATGGCGAACCGTCAACACGTACTTCAACAAACTGCCCCGGAAGGATGTCAGGAAGAGGTTGCTCTGATGTGAGTTTCAACAGAGCGAACTTGCCACTGAGCCTCTGAACAGAAACAATACGCAAGTCTAGAATTTGCTTTTTCATAAAAGAAGAAAATGTTTTCTAGAGCGCAAAATTACAAAAAAAGAGGCAGAAAACATATTCTGCCTCCAGCAAAAAATCAAGTGAAAATAAATTTATGTACCCGCTATGCAATCATCAGCCCTTTTTAGGAACAAACGATTCCCATGTCTGATCGTCATAGAAGATGCGTATCTCAGTTATCTTGCGTTGTGGTTTGTCAATATATTTCGTCTCATATCTCACTCCATTTAATGGTGTATCAGAAACACCATGATAGGATTCTTGCCGCTGAACCTTCTCTGCCGGCGGGGTAGGAGTGTCTTGAAAGTCGAGCCGGGCCTCGCTTTGCGCTGCAGAGGAGCCGGCATCTTGAGACGCAGGAGCAGCACCGTCGTCTACAAACATAGAACCTTTACCATAGAGCAACCACTCCAAATTCAGATTTGGAAATTTACTATGGATAGCCTCAACCGTTTTAAGGGTAGGGTTGGTACGCCCTGTGAAGATTCCACTCAGGGTGCCGGGAGTGATGTCTATGTAGTTGGCAAATGACTGCTGAGTCATGTGCTGACTTTCCATCAATTTACGTATGCGATCCTTCATTTTGCTTTGTAACTACCGAAAAAAGCCCATATAGGGCATGATGTATTTGACTTTACAAAGGTAAATCATTTTTCTTAGAAATCAAAATAATTAAATCAGAAATTTAGTTTCTGATATTTTAAATTACAAATATAATATTTCAAACATTTAAATTAGTAAATCTAAAGAGCAGAAACAAAAACAACAAACTTAAATTTAAGGCTTTAAAAGCCCTCAAAGCCTTGCAATAAAGGTTTTTAGCAAAGTATTGGTTCAGAATTACATAAATAAGGCCATGCTTTGAAATATTCAAGCAGAAAGTGGCTTTTACCGCTTATTTAACCGTTTTCTTGCTCTCTTTAAATTTACAAAACAAGATAAAACACTGGCTTTCAATACATTACGATTAAATAAAATGACATGGATAAATATTCATATAGATTTAAAAAGACAAATATATAGGTTCTTATTTGTAGATATACAAACTCTTTTAAATTACAATATTCACTTAATAAAAGTATGAAATATGAAATTTCATTTCCAAAACTAAATGATTTTACATTTTAAATTCGCAATATTAAATGCTAATAAAAACTAACAAATAATTTAAAGGGCCTCAAAAGAGCGAATAACAGCAGAATTTTGAAATTCGCCAACAAGCGCCAAGATGCTGCCAAATACGCGAAATCTGAAGACTGTAAATCACTTCAAAAGGCCTTATTTCAGTGGGTTAGGCCTCAAAAAGCATGTTTCTGAAACTGACATTCTAGCTCAAAAAGAGGCTGAAAACGCCCCAAATATTCGCCCAAAAGCACGAAAAAACCCCTCTGAAGTAACATCAGAGGGGGTAAATTCGACTTTTTATAGTGCCCTGTGAGCTGTTTCTGCTATCCAAGGATAAAGGAAACAAGCTCCAGCATCAATTCTTCCGGCGGTGTATTGGGATTATCGATACCCTTCAACTTGGCATCAACGTCTCTTATTTTCGAGAGAATATCCATCACTTTCCTGGCAGTATAGTGTCGCATTCCCGTTATGTAGTCGCGCGCAGCCCATCCTGAGCGCAATCCCAAATAGGCAGCCAGCTCGTTTTCGTTGTTTCTTTGAGGGGCGTAAAAAGCCACAAACAAATTCTGGAAGTATTTAAAGAGAAACGGGAGAATCTGATAAGGAGAAGCCGACTTGGGATTACTGTTAAAATATTTCATTATCAAATAAGCCCTCTTTACATCCTTCTGGATAATGGCTCTGCGGAACTCAAAGAGGTTGAAGTCTTTGTTCACCCCTACTTGCTTCTCTATTATGTCTGGCGTGATGACCTTCTCGTTTTCCGACAGCGACAAGATCACCTTATCCAGTTCGGTAGTTATGCGGTTCAAATCGGCACCTATGTCACCCGCCATCATCTGACAGGCCTTCTCCTCTATACGCAGTTTCTTGCCGGCAACATATTCTGAGATGAAGGCAGGCAGCTGATACTCCTTCAGCTTGGAGCTTACGAAAACCACTCCCACCTTTCTGGCAGCCTCCGTCACCTTCTTCCGTCCGTCCATCGTGCCATTTTTATAGCACCACACCAGGATAGTAGACTTCATAGGATTGGCAAGATAAATTTCCAGCGGTCCCAAAGCCTTGATGGCCTGCGCCTCCTTCACCACCACAACCTGATATTCTGACATCATGGGATACCTTCTTGCCAAATCCACTATTTGCGTAGCCGTAACATCAGGACCGTAAACCACCTGAAGGTTAAAGTCCTTTTCCTCCGGCCGCAACACATTGTCAGAGATATAGTCGCTTATCTTGTCGATGTAATACGACTCATCTCCCATCAGCAGATAGAAGGGAGCATAATGGCGCGCCTTCAGTTCGCGCATAATCTTAGGGTAAGTTGACTCTTCCTTTGCCATAGTCTATTATATATATAAGGTGTAACGGGCTCCTCTCTTCCAAAAACATAGGGAGTACAACCCGTTTCTCTTTCTTTTTTAGTACTTTTGCATTAACTTCTGCAAAGTTACAAAAATGGTTGCATTAAACTTGCCTTCGTTCGAAACAAATATCAAGATGAGGAACGGGAAACCGTTTATCCTCGACATCTTACGACAAAAATTCGTTGCTCTGACACCCGAAGAGTGGGTACGGCAGCACTTCATCCATTATCTCATAGAGCATAAAGGCTACCCCCAGGCTCTGCTTGCCAACGAAGTGCCGCTCAAGGTGGGCGACAAAAAGCTCAGGGCCGACAGCGTGCTCTACACGCGCGAGCTGCGCCCCCGGATGATTATAGAGTATAAGGCTCCCGACATAGCCATCAGCCAAAAGGTTTTTGAGCAAATAGCAGCTTATAACACGCTGCTTCACGTAGACTATATTCTTGCCTCAAACGGCTTGCAGACAGTGGTGTGCAAGGTGGATTATGTTGGTAAAAAATATTTATTTATTGCAGAAGTACCCGACTACGAAAAACTTTGACGATATTTCTATGTTTCCAATATCATCACCTCCCCTATCAACCAGCATCTCAACGTAGTTACATTGAGGTATGGGCATGAAAAAAGCCCGGCTGTCTGGCCGGGCTAAAAGCGCAGAAACGAATTTCTGCTTAGAGGTTCAGCTTCTTCCTTATATCCTTAGGAATCGCATTCTTGTTAATCAAATAATCCATTGTATTGGCAGCTATGAAGGTCTTTGTCATATACCAGATGCCCTTATAGTCGCCTGTTTCGCCCCAAGAGTTCTTCACCATGTAATACTCCTTGCCATTCTGGTCTTTAGCTATACCGAAGATCAGCATACCGTGGTCGTCGGTCAGCTCCCAGTTGTCAAAGCGTTCCTGGCGCATTTTCTGTGTTGGCACCACCTCAGGAGTATTCACTCCGAGGCTGTCAACGAGGTCGCGCTTCTTGGCATTGCTCAGTCCCAGCCAGTGAGCCATATCACTTCCTCTGAGGCTCTCAGCCTTCTTGCCGTCTACCATATAGGCCAATCCCTTGCGGGTGAAGCCCGGTTCGCTCACGTCACCGCCCCAAGCCACGGTATAACCGTTCATGATGGCGTTGTCTATTATTCTCATCATCTCATCCATGGGCACGTTATAGCTCTGTGGGTTGCGCCAGTTGTCCTGCACCTCTACAGCAAAGCGTGTGTAGAAAGGATGATGTGTGTAAGAGGTGATGCTCACATAGTCGTTCCAGTCAAGTCCCAGGCTGGCAGCAAACGACTTCGGAGTGTAGGTCTTACCCTCGTAAGTGAACTGCTCGGGGCACTTGCCCAGATAAGCATCGAGAATGCCTTGCAGTCCCACCTTCCACTGATTAGAAATCTTCTTAGCGTCGCTCTTGGCCACAGCCTCAACATAGGGGCTCATCACCTTGAAGAACTCGTCGAAGTTATTCAGCGAGTCGCCGTAGAGAGAGCCTGGGAAAGGCATTGCACTTTCAGGGCAGATGCCGTAAGTTTCCAAGCAGTAGAGAGGGTCGTAAGCCGAGCCTCCCTGTGAGAACTGGCAGTCGCCATGCAGCCTCACCACCTGTATGGCTCTGTCCATGTAGGTTTTGTTGGCTACAAAGCTCTCGCACAAGTCATACGTCTTGCCTGTTTTTTTGAGTATTTCAGACTCAAAATAGCTCAGTGTAGAGTAATCCCAGCACGTACCCGAGCGATTTTGGTCCTTAATACTGGTAATAGGGTTTTGTTTCACTACGGTGAACACGGGCTTGCTCTTGTTCACCACGCTGTCTTTCTCTGTCTTGGCATTGCCCGAAAGCGCGAGCAAAGCAAGACAAGCCACTGCCATTACTTTTTTCATTGTCACTAAATTTATTTCTTGTATGTTATTAATAAAATATTCGCTTACGCCTCAGATCATCCATTTCCGGGCACAACAATGTGGCAAGGCAGACTTCCATAGTCTCCCCTACCACATTTTATCTTTGTTGTCAGGCTCTGTTCTCACTCATGAAAGCCTCTACATCAGCAGGATGATAAGGTATTCTGTCCTTGCCCAAGAACCTGCATCCGTCGCTTGTTATGAGCACGTCATCCTCTATTCTGATACCTCCGAAGTCCTTATACTCATCCAGCTTGTCGAAGTTAAGGAACTCCTTGCAGTGTCCCTCAGCCCTCCACTGGTCTATCAGTGCCGGTATGAAGTAGATGCCGGGTTCATCTGTCACCACGAAGCCCTCTTGCAGCCGGCGTCCCATGCGCAGGCAGTTGGTTCCAAACTGCTCAAGATTGGGTCTCACCTCCTCGTCGAAGCCCACGTTTATCTGGTCGAGCGACTCCATGTCGTGCACGTCCATGCCCATCATGTGTCCCAGTCCGTGAGGCAAGAACATGGCGTGCGCTCCCTGAGCCACGGCCTCGTCTGTATCGCCTTTGGCCAAGCCCAGCTCCTTCATGCGGTCGAAGATGATGTGGCAAATGGCAAAGTGCACGTCTGCATATTTCACTCCGGGCTTAGCCAGGCGCAAAGTAGCGTCATGACACTCCTCCACCACCTTATAGATGTCCAGCTGTCGCTGTGTGAATTTGCCGTTCACGGGATATGTGCGGGTGTTGTCAGAGCAATAGTTTTCCAATGTCTCGGCACCGGCATCACAAAGCACCAGTCTTCCGCTCTCCAGTTGGGCCATCGAGGGGTTGCCGTGCATAATCTCACCATGCTGTGAGAATATCGTAGGGAAGCTCACCATGGCACCATAAGAATTGGCTATGCCGTCGAGCTGTCCGCCTATATACTTCTCTGTCACGCCGGGGCGTGTGAGCTTCATGGCCGTGGTGTGCATCTTATAGCCTATCACGGCAGCGCGCTCCAGCTCGTCTATCTCCTCAGCCGTCTTAGCTGAGCGCATCTTCACCACTGCTTTGATGAGCGGCATCGACGCACTTTCCTTCTGCTGGTTGGGATGTATGCCGAGCAAGTCGAATATCTGCAACTTGATGTCATACCTGTAAGGAGGCAGAAAATGTATGGTGCGCTTCTTGGCCATAGCCTCGTTGCAGATGCTCTTCAGCTGCTTCATGGGTGCCGTGTGGGCCACGCCCACCTGTGCTGCCATGTCGCTCACCGAGTCTACAGAGCCATACCACACTATGTCGTCTATGTCTATGTCGTCACCTATCAGTGTTTCTGTGTCGTTGTCTACGTCTATCACACCCACCAGACCGTCTCGCTTCTGCCCGAAGAAATACAAGAAGCTGGAGTCTTGTCTGAAGGGATAATAACCGTTAGCCGGGAAGTTTGCCGGCGATTCGTTGTTACCAAATAAGATAATAACGCCGCTCTTTACGAGTCTCTTCAGCTCAGCGCGGCGGCTAACGTAGGTTTCTTTGCTGAACATATCCTTATATTTTTTAACATGTTTATTTTTGCAAAGATAGTTATTTTTCACAAAAAGTCAATATCTTTGCAATGCTTTTAACTTTGTTTGTATGCATATTGACAGAAACACGGGGCTTGTGCTCGAGGGCGGAGGCATGCGGGGCGTATTTACGAGCGGCGTCCTCGATGCTTTCATGAAGCATAACCTATACTTCCACTATGTGGTGGCGGTGTCGGCAGGTGCCTGCAACGGCCTGTCTTACATGAGCCGGCAGCCACGCAGGGCACGCATCTCCAACATCGACATGCTGGCCAAATACGACTATATAGGGCTTCGCCATCTGGTCACTCAGGGTTGCATCTTCGACCCCGAGCTGCTCTATGACAGGTTTCCCTTCGAGTTGGTACCCTTCGACTACGATGCCTACTTTCGCAACGTAAGCCACGGCTACACCTTCGAAATGGCCATGACCAACTGCCAAACGGGGCGTGCGGAGTATCTCACCGAGACCAAAGGCAATGCCCACAGGCTCAATAATCTGGCCAGGGCTTCGAGCTCGCTGCCCTATGTGAGCAAGATAGTAGACATAGACGGCAAGCCTATGCTCGACGGAGGCATCGTAGACTCCATTCCCGTGATGCGTGCCATGGAGCAGGGCCATGCCTACAACGTGCTGGTATGCACACGCAACAAAGGCTGGCGCGACACAGGCCGCGACATTAAGCAACCCTGGTTCATCTACAAAAACTATCCCCGCCTGCGCGTTGTGCTCAGCCATCGCCTGGAGACCTACAATCAACAGCTCGACATGGTAGATCGTCTGGAAGCTTCGGGGCAGGCTATCGTCATCCGGCCCGTACAACCGGTGATGGTGGGAAGAATGGAGAAGGATGTAAAGAAGCTTGAGGACCTCTACGAAGAAGGTTTCGAACAGGGCGAATTATTTGTCAAGCAGAACATCAAATAAGCAGCTCCGCCACACACAAGCCTGCGGCAGAATCCATTGATGCCATAAACAAACATAACGATTCTCATCCTGCTAAAGGGTGAGAAAGATGCATTATCCTACCCCTTTTACGGCAGTTTCTCCCACCACCGGTTCTAGTTCACATTCTTAATATGTAATATATATTTACCACGAAAAAGTTGTTATTCACTTGAATAATTCTTGTTTTATACAAGATCATAATTTATTGATTTTCAACAACTAACATATTATCCCCCTAAAACCTCCCGTTTTATCTTACAAAACAGGCTTTCCAGCAATGCTATATGGGCATTTTTGCAGCGTGAAATAAGCCTTTTCGCAAGCCGGAAACGGCTGTTCGATGAAACAGAATAGCTATGTAAATCTTTTTCAACACATTTATCAGAGTCTATTCAAACTATTAAGCCTGACAGAAAAAGAATCGTTCAAGCATCTTACGCATCGCTTGCCACATCTCCGTAAGGTAAAAAGAGCACGGCTATTCAAAGTAAATTTATGTGAAACATACTCGTATATCGTAATTAATTTGTAACTTTACACGCGATTATGGACTTTTGGCCCATGCTCATTGCCCACTATTAAAAGAAACAGGCAATATGGAAAAGAAAAACAAAAAATTATATAAATGCACTTCAAATGGAATTATCAACAACCTACGCCCGCCGAGAAAGACGCCGCCAAGAAGTTGGGGGAGAAGCTTAACATCAACCCCATTCTGGCCCGTCTGCTCATCAACAGGGGCATAACAACGGAGTCTGCGGCCAAGAGATTCTTCCGTCCGCAGCTCACAGACCTTATCAACCCCTTCTTGATGAAGGATATGGACATGGCCGTAGACCGTCTCAACGACGCCATGGGGCGCAAAGAGCGCATTTTGGTGTACGGCGATTACGACGTAGACGGATGCACCGCGGTGGCGCTGGTGTATAAGTTTCTGAGGCAGTTCTACTCTAACATCGATTATTACATACCCGACCGCTACGACGAAGGGTATGGCGTGAGCCAGAAAGGGCTTGAATATGCCCGGCAAACGGGCGTGAAGCTCATCATCATTCTCGACTGTGGCATCAAGGCTGTCAAGGAGATTAACTATGCCAAGAGCATAGGCATAGACTTTATTATCTGCGATCATCACGTGCCCGACGAGGAATTGCCGCAGGCCGCGGCCATTCTCAACCCCAAGCGCGAGGGCGACTCCTATCCGTTTAAGGACCTTTGCGGCTGCGGAGTGGGCTTTAAGTTTATGCAGGCATTTGCCAAAAACAACGGCATACCCTTCTCCAGGCTCATCCCGCTGCTCGACTTCTGCGCCGTGAGCATAGCGGCCGACCTTGTGCCGGTGGTTGACGAGAACCGCATCCTGGCCTTTCACGGGCTGAAACAGCTCAACCAGAACCCCAGCATAGGGCTCAAGGCCATCATAGACATCTGCGGGCTGAGCGGCAGAGAGCTCACCATGAGCGACATTGTCTTTAAACTGGGTCCCCGCATCAACGCCAGCGGACGAATGGAGAACGGCAAGGAGTCGGTAGACCTGCTCGTGGAGCGCGATTTTCCGCATGCCCTGAGCGAGGCAAAGCACATAGACCGTTATAACGAACAGCGCAAGGACGTTGACAGGCAGATGACAGAAGAGGCCAACCAAATTGTGGAAAGGCTCGAAAACCAGAGACACCAGTCGAGCATCGTGCTCTATGACGAACATTGGAAAAAAGGCGTCATAGGCATCGTGGCATCACGTCTGACAGAGATTTACTTCCGTCCCACCGTAGTGCTCACACGCGACGGCGACCTGGCAACAGGCTCGGCACGCAGCGTGGCAGGCTTCGACATCTATTCGGCTATCAAAAACTGCCGCGACTTGCTGCTCAACTTTGGCGGCCACACCTATGCGGCAGGACTCACGCTGAAGTGGAGCGACGTGAAGGAATTCAGAATGCGCTTTCAGAAATACGTAGAGGAGCATATACAGCCTAAGCAGAAAGAGCCCATCCTGAACATCGATGCCAACATCGACTTTAAGGACATCACCAAGAAGCTGCACAACGATCTGAAGAAGTTCGCACCCTTCGGACCGGGCAACATCAAGCCCCTCTTCTGCACCGAGCATGTTTACGACTTCGGCACGAGCAAGGTGGTGGGTCGCGAGCAGGAGCACATCAAGCTCGAACTGGTAGACTCTAAGTCCAACAACGTGATGAACGGCATAGCCTTCGGGCAAAGCGCGTCGGCCAGATATATCAAGTCTAAGCGCAGCTTCGACATTGTCTACACCATAGAAGACAACATCTTCAAGCATGGTGCCGTGCAACTGCAGATAGAAGATATCAGGCCCAGCGAGGGCGAAGCAAGCAAATGAGCAAGGCATGACAGGCGAGGAACAGAAATATGCCGCCCTGCTGAAGCAATATTGGGGCTACGACAGCTTCAGGGGCATACAGCTGCAAATCATTAAAAGCATCTGTGCAGGGCGCGACACACTGGGGCTGATGCCCACGGGAGGCGGTAAGTCGATAACCTTTCAGGTGCCGGCACTGGCGCAAGAGGGCGTGTGCATCGTCATCACACCGCTCATCGCACTGATGAAAGACCAGGTGCAGCACCTCAAGGCAAGGGGCATACGCGCAGCAGCCATCTACTCTGGCATGACGCACAACGAGATTGTGCAGACACTTGAAGATGCCGTCTATGGTGGCATCAAGCTGCTCTACGTGTCGCCTGAGCGCCTCGCGTCAGACATCTTCCAGATCAAGCTGAAGCACATGAAGGTGAGCTTCATCACCGTAGACGAGGCTCACTGCATCAGCCAGTGGGGATATGACTTCCGGCCCTCGTACTTGCAGATAGCCCAGATAAGGGATTTTGTGCCCGATGCTCCCCTGCTGGCCCTCACCGCAACGGCTACGCCGGAGGTGGTTACCGACATTCAGCATCAGCTGAAGTTCAAGGCTGAGAATGTCTTCCGGATGAGCTTCGTGCGCAAAAACCTGTCGTATGTGGTGAGAGAAACCGAAGACAAGGCAGCGCAGCTGGTTCACATCCTGCGCTCCATGCCGGGCAGTGCCATCGTTTACGTAAGGAGCAGAAGGCACAGCAGCGACATTGCCAAGATGCTGAACGAGCAGGGCGTGAGCGCGACTTTTTATCATGCCGGGCTGGAACCCGTTGTGAAAGACATGAGACAAGACAAATGGCAACACGACAAGGTGCGCGTCATGGTGGCCACAACGGCCTTCGGCATGGGCATAGACAAGCCCGACGTGAGACTGGTGATACACACCGACTGTCCGAGCTCGCCGGAAGCTTACTTCCAGGAGGCCGGACGGGCCGGACGCGACGGAAAGAAAGCCTATGCCGTGCTGCTCTACAACCGCAACGATGAGCAGAAACTCAGAAAGCGGATTACTGACACTTTTCCCGACAAACAACTGATAAGAGACGTGTACGACCATCTGGCCTACTTCTTCGAAGTGGGCGCGGGAAGCGGCAACATGGCTCGGTTTGAATTCAACATCGACAAGTTCTCCGTGGCGTTCAAGCACTTTCCCGTACAGGTAAACTCGGCCTTGCACATTCTGCAACAGGCTGGCTATATCGATTATGAGACCGACCCCGACACCAAAGCACGCGTGAAATTCATTCTTACGCGCGAGGAGCTTTACAGGCTAGACCGCTCTACGGGAAAGGAGAGGGCTGTCATCGATGCCTTGCTGCGCAACTATGGCGGACTTTTCACTGACTATGAATATATAGATGAGGGATATGTGGCACAAGAGGCCGGACTGACGCACGACGAGACTTACCAAGCCTTGAAGCAACTCAACAATAGTCGCATCATCAGCTTCATACCCCGCAAGAACATTCCCATCATCACGTACACGCAAGACCGCGTAGGGGGTAAAGAATTGGTCATCGGCAAGGAGGTGTATGAGAGGCGTAGAGAAAGGTTTGAACAGCGCATAGATGCCATGCTGAGATACATGAGAAACGACAAGGTGTGCAGAAGCCGACAGCTGGTGCACTATTTTGGTGAGGAAGAATCAACCGATTGTGGTATATGTGACGTGTGTGCCGGCAGAAAGAGCAGGCCTGTTACGGCAGATGAGATGAGTGCCATCACCTCACTGCTGGCCGACGGCAAAAAGCATGACCTGGCCGAGCTGATGAATCTGAAGATGGACAGCGAGAGGATAGACAAGGCTCTACGACTGCTTGCAGCAGAAGAAAAGATTGTGGTTGACGCCTCGTCTATCATGAAGAACTAATCCTGGGCAGCACAAAAAGATGCTCTGACGAGGACTTATATATAAGGTGTAAGCGCTACAAAAGCAAGACACGCCCATAGCAGATGCGCTTACAAACCATTGATTTCAAGAACCTTAGGGTCGTCAACAACAATTACACGTCGCCACCCCAAACTTTCAGCCACTCTTCGGCGTCATCAAAGGGGCCACGAACCGTTTAACTGGCCATACACGAAATGAGGGGGCACGCCGTCACAGCGCACCCCCTCCACATTAATGTCCAACATTATATACAAGAAATATCAATAGATTTACTTTTCATTTTCGGGTCTTAGCTTGCGCACAGTGACAGCAGCCTGCCACATCTCCATGTTGCGCATAGCCTCAAGTTCCTTGTTAAGCCCTTCACGATAGCCCTCCTTGGAGTTGGAGTCGATGGAGATCTGCGCCTCCTGACCCGTCTTTACGCTTAGATACAGCCACTCCATGACCGGCTTAATGGCACTCTTGAACCTCGGAGCCCAATCCAGGGCGCCTCGCTGGGCCGTCGTTGAGCAGTTGGCATACATCCAGTCCATGCCTTTCTCGGCAAACAGCGGCATCAAACTCTGCGTGAGCTCTTCGACCGTCTCATTGAAAGCCTCTGAAGGAGAGTGTCCGTGCTCTCTCAACACATCATACTGTGCCTCCAACAAGCCCTCTATGGCACCCATCAGCGAGCCGCGCTCACCGGTAAGGTCGGATGTAGCCTCCTTGACGAAGGTGGTCTTAAACAGATAGCCGGCTCCTATGCCAATGCCAAAGGCTATTGTCTTTTCCTCGGCGTGCCCTGTGGCATCCTGATATACGGCGTAAGAGCAGTTCAGACCCCTACCCTCCTTAAACATAGTGCGCAGACTCGTACCAGAGCCCTTAGGCGCTACCATGATGACATCAATATCCTTTGGAGGTACAACACCGGTGCGGTCATTCCACGTAATGGCAAATCCATGCGAATAGTAAAGCGTCTTGCCCGGCGTGAGATATTTCTTTATCTTGGGCCAAACAGCTATCTGTCCGGCATCTGAAAGCAGCATACATATAATAGTGCCTTTCTGCACAGCCTCTTCGATAGAAAAAAGCGTCTTGCCTGGTTCCCATCCGTCGGCCACAGCCTTCTCGTAGGTCTTGCCCGGCCTCTGTCCTACTATCACATTAAATCCATTGTCGCGCAGGTTACCTGCCTGACCAGGTCCCTGAATACCGTAACCTATAACGGCAATCGTCTCGTTACCCAGCACCTCACGTGCTTTCTCTAATGAAAACTCTTTACTTGTGACAACCGTTTCTGTCACGCCTCCAAAATTCATTTGTGCCATAATCGTACTTCTTTTAGCCAACCACGAGTGGTTGAAGTTGTTTATTTTATAACTAAACGTGCTGCAAAGGTACGGAATTAAAAGCAAATAAACAAATTTTATTTCAAACTTTTACTAAATTAAGCAAACTTCTGCACACTTCGGTTTCATTCGTGTCATTTTCCGACGATTTTGTTATCTTGATGCGGTATGTTTCATTATCATCTCCTTTTTCCTGATAAAAGTGCAACACATCGCCTTGATGCGACTCAGCAACATAGGCTATCTCGAAACGGCGCAGTTTGTGCTGCGCATACCACGACACGGGAAAGAGGTCGAGCACATGGTCGATGTATTTAACGGAATTGATGTGGCCGTTGATGTCTACGTCGCTATATCCTGTCTCCAACGAGCGCTTGAGTTGCAGGTCACGGCCTATCTTCACACGCGACGGCTGATCGATGGGACACACTCTCTCATCGTCTATATAGCTCTTGATGAGTCCGTCCCTGATGGCAAAGAGGTCGGCGGGCTGTCGGGTGTCAGTGTCTATCATAGCCCACATGCTCCTTCCATAGCCATAAACGTGGTCATGACCATCGTGCACCCGGAAATTACGTGAAGTGAAATAACGCATGGCACCGTCTACCCATGTATCTATGAAGAAGCGGTCGTCCATCTTCGGCATATCTGTCATCTCAATAGCCAGTCGGCTGAGCACCCATGTCTTGTGCTGAGGGTTCAGGTAATCCATTCCGAAGCCACGTTCCTGAGAGTGAAACTCAGCCGCATTAAGCATACAGTTGCCCAAATGTCCAAGAAAGATATGCTTGGAAAAATCACAGTGAAAAGGCTCTGCCATGAAGGCATAACTAGCCATCTTGTCTTGTATGTCCATATTTCTTAGAAAAAAAAATCCGTTAGTATTACAAAATTACTAACGGATAATCTCACAGAATATTATTTTTCGTCTTGTCCATAAAGATAGTCAGCAACGGGATCTTCATAACTTCGTGTCAGCGCGATGCGTCCGCTGCGCGTGTATTGCAACAGGCAGCCAAAGTTGTTCAGGCTCTTGAAGAGGCTCATCACATCTTCGGTTAGTCCGGCCAGCAGCACGGTGCTGTACACAGGGTTCACTTCCAGCATACTGGCCCCATGGTGACGGATGCACCGGCTTATCTCCTGATTGTCGAGCAACATGGGTGTAGCTATCTTGTAGAGTCCCACCTCATGAATAAAGAGCTGGTCGTCGGTATAATAATCGGCCTTGATAACATCTATCTTCTTCTCTATCTGCTTCGTCAGCTTCACCACCTCATCGGGGTCGCTCCATGCCGTTATGGTGTACTTGTGGATGCCTGATATGCTAGAAGCCGAAACATTCAGGCTCTCTATGTTGATTTGCCTTCGGGTGAAGACGGCCGTTATCTGATTGAGCACGCCCGCCGTATTCTCCGAGTAAACCAATAAAGTATATAGTGTCTTGCCTTCCATAATTGCTATTACATTATATTATATATCCAAATGCAGCTGCATCTCGTCGACACTCATTCCGGGTGGCGTCATGGGCAGCACGTTTTCATCTTCCTTCACGGCACATTCCAGCAGATAAGGTCCTTTGCTGTCGAGCATGGCTTTCACCTCGTTGTGCAGTGTCTTGCGGTCTTTAGCCAAGCCGTAGCCTATGCCATAGGCTGCGCAAATCTGCTCATAATGAGGATTCATCATGTGCGTGAACGACCGGCGATGGCCAAACATCAGGTCCTGCCACTGCCTCACGTTGCCCAGATAATGGTTGTTGAGCAGCACAATCTTCACGGGAGCTTGCTGTTCCATGATGGTGCCCAGCTCCTGAATATTCATTTGCAAGCCACCGTCGCCTGTGAAAAGACATACGGGGCGTTGTGTAGCGAAGGTAGCTCCCACGGCAGCCGGCAAGCCGAAGCCCATGGTGCCGAGCCCTCCACTGGTAACGATGCTTCTGGGATGACGATAACAGAAATACCTGCTTGAGAACATCTGATTGAGCCCCACATCATTCACCAGCACAGCCTCAGCGCCATCTGTCTGAGCTACCTCGTTCACCACCTCGCCCATCAGCAGCGGACCTGACTGGGGATGTATGGCAGGCTGTATCACCTCTGCCTGCTCTTTATCCCACAACGGCTTGAACGACGCTATCCATTCAGCATGCTGTGAGGGTTCAATAAGTCGTGTAAGAGCCGGCAACGACTCCTTACAGTCGGCTATGATAGCCACGTCGGCATGAACATTCTTGCTTATCTCAGCCGGATCTATGTCCAGATGTATGATTTTAGCCTGCCGTGCATACGTAGCCAGATTGCCCGTCACGCGGTCGCTGAATCTCATTCCTATGGCTATGAGCACATCACACTCTTGTTGCTTCACATTGGGAGCATAGTTGCCGTGCATGCCCAGCATACCCATGTTGAGCGGATGATCTGTGGGCAAAGCCGACAAGCCGAGGAGCGTTCGGGCTGCGGGGATGTTGCCTTTCTCCAGAAATTGGGCAAGTTCCTTCTGCGCTCCACCCAGTTCCACCCCTTGTCCTATCAGGGCAAAGGGTCTGCGAGCAGAGTTGATAAGGGCCGCTGCCGCACGCAAGGCTTCGGCATCGAGTTTGGGATAAGGATGATAAGACCGCACCCTGTCTACCTTTCCCGGCACCCACGTGCACTTGCCCATCTGCGCGTTACGAGGAAAGTCGAGCACCACAGGGCCCGGTCTGCCCGAACGGGCTATGTAAAAGGCTCTGCTCACGGCCCATGCCACATCCTCAGCCCGCCGTATCTGATAGCACCACTTGGATATGGGCTGCGCCATACCCACCAGGTCAACCTCCTGAAAGGCGTCTGTTCCTAAGGCTGTGGTGCCCACCTGGCCGGCTATCACCACAATAGGGGTTGAGTCCATCATGGCATCAGCCACGCCGGTAAGGGTGTTAGTAGCTCCCGGGCCACTTGTCACGAGCGCCACGCCCACCTTGCCGCTCACCCTGGCATAGCCCTCTGCCGCATGCACCGCGCCCTGCTCATGCCGCACCAAGACATGCCTGAACCACTTGCAAGGCTCTTTGGTGTAAGGCAACAGCGCGTCATAAACCGGCATGATGGCTCCTCCCGGATAGCCGAATATGGTTTGTACGCCTTCCTGATATAATGCCCTCATGAGTATTTCTGCTCCGGGACACACTTCTCCTATCTTGGGATAATAATTCGTCATAATACTTTTGCTGCTTTTAAATCACTCTCACTCCACCCTTGTCTGCCGAGCTCACGCTTTGAGCATAGGCTCTCAATGCCTTTGACACATGGCGCTTACGCTTCAGCTCACGTTGCGGGCGCTTGGCAAGCTCATCATCTGAAAGCTTCACGTTGATGGTTCTTGATGCTATATCTATCACGACAACATCGCCATCGCGCAGCTTGCCAATGTTGCCACCACTGGCCGCCTCAGGTGAGATATGCCCGATGCTCAGCCCGGAGGTACCTCCCGAGAAGCGTCCGTCAGTGATAAGAGCGCACTGGCTGCCCAGATGGCGGCTCTTGATATAAGACGTGGGGTAAAGCATTTCCTGCATTCCGGGGCCTCCCTTGGGACCTTCGTGTGTGATGACCACACAGTCGCCGGCCTTCACCTTGCCTGAGAGGATGCCCTCGCAAGCATCTTCTTGTGAGTCGAACACCACGGCAGGCCCTTCAAAATGCCACAGCTTGGCGTCAACGCCCGCTGTCTTCACCACACAGCCGTCCTCAGCAATGTTGCCATGCAGCACAGCCAGTCCGCCATCCTTGGTATAGGCATGCTCCACATCGCGTATGCAGCCCGCTGCCCTGTCGGTGTCTAGCGACGGCCAATGCTCATTCTGCGAACCCATCTGCGTGGAGAACCTCCGGCCGGGTGCCGCATAATATATCTGAGGACCAAGGTCGAACCATGACGAGGCATCAGCCTCGGCATCATATTGGGGCGTATGCTCCACAATGTCGTAGCGCCTGATGGCCTCGCCCAATGTCATGCTGTCTATGCGCTTTGCGTCAAGCTGCACCAAGCCGGCCTTTGCCAGCGAGCCCATGATGCCCAAGATGCCACCAGCTCTGTTGCACTCTTGCACGCTGTAGGTCTGCGTGTTGGGAGCCAACTTACAGATGCAGGGCACCCGGCGGCTCAGCTCGTCGATGTCAGAGAGCTTAAAGTCCACCTCACCTTCTTGCGCTGCAGCCAGCAGATGAAGCACTGTGTTGGTGCTGCCACCCATGGCAATGTCTAGCGTCATGGCATTCAAGAAAGCCTCACGTGTGGCGATGCTCCTTGGCAGCACGCTCTCATCACCCTGTTCATAATAGGCAAGGGCATTCTTTACTATTTGTCTTGCAGCAGCCTTGAAGAGGTCTACGCGCAACTTGTGCGTAGCCAATATGGAACCATTGCCCGGCAGAGCGAGCCCGATAGCCTCAGTGAGCGAGTTCATGGAGTTGGCCGTGAACATGCCCGAGCAACTTCCGCAACCGGGACAGGCGCAACTCTCTATCTTGCGCAATTCGTCTTCGCTCACCGACTTGTCGGCCCCAGCTATCATTGCTGTTATCAAGTCGGCATTCTTACCCTTCCATGAGCCGGCCTCCATAGGGCCTCCTGAACAGAACACCGTGGGGATATTCAGTCGCAAGGCAGCCATCAGCATGCCCGGCGTGACCTTGTCGCAGTTGGAGATGCATATCATGGCATCAGCCTTATGGGCATTCACCATATACTCCACCGAGTCGGCAATGATGTCACGCGAAGGTAACGAGTATAGCATGCCGTCATGCCCCATGGCGATGCCATCGTCTATGGCAATGGTATTAAACTCAGCCGCATAGCAGCCCATGCTCTCTATCTCACGCTTCACTATCTGTCCGATGTCATGCAAATGCGTATGTCCGGGCACGAATTGCGTAAAACTGTTCACTACAGCAATCACTGGCTTGCCCATCTGACTGTCTTTCATTCCGGCAGCCTTCCATAATGCACGGGCTCCTGCCATCTTTCTGCCTTGCATTGTAACAACGCTTCTCAACTCATGCTTCATATTTCTCCTTATTGGTTCGTGGGTGCAAAGTTACTACTTAATTATTAAAATAACGATAATTCATAACAATAATTTAATTTTTTGTTTCATTTCGATACCATTTAAAGCAACTTACATATTCTATTATTATAAACCAAACACTCCAAGCGATTACTTGCGAGCTGGCAAGAAAGAGATTGTTGATGTGAAATGAAGCTGCCTACAATCCTCATAAAGGCGAGTGTAAGCAGATGACCCAACCCCTGCACAAGACAGAAACAAGGCGTGAGCAAGTAACAGAACCTAAAGCGAAGCATGTCAATGCCTATATTGAAATTCAGCGCATCACACTTCAATATCCAAGACCACGCTTTATGCGTTTCAATAGTACATGTTTTTGCATTCTAAAAGTGCCTATATTGAAAGGTAAAAAGGGCCGTTCCGGAAAAGAGCTTTTAGTTTTTGTGCTTTTCGATATAGTCTGAAACGAATTTTTCTTCCTGCTTTTCAATTATGGAATCTTTCATAACGGAAAAAATAATCGCAACAACTGGTCCTACAGACGAAAGTGCCAGGAAACCCATATTCAAGGATAAAGAAGCACATATAATGGCTGATATTAATAATACTAGACTTAATATCCCCCCAAAAGTAGAGCACTTGTTATAGCGTTTATACAATTTGTTTTTCTTTAGAATGTCCTTACTGCTTTCTCCCCAAGCCCGCAATGCTTCTTTACGTAATTCTGATTTTTTGTCTTCTAACTGAATGGCCTGTTTTTTTTGTGTCTCGGCTTCCTCAATAGATAGGAAATACTTATTTAGATCCTCAAGCGATTTTACTTTACTGGCAAGGACGCTATGTTCATCTATCATAAGCATGTAGCTTTCCGTACCATCGAGATTCAATGCCATTATGTTCTGGTCTAAGAACGATGGGTGAAGCATATAAGATTTATTATCTGCTGAAATAACAATGCTTTTGTTTGCAGATATATATTTCCATTTACCTTGACTTACTATGCCGTTAACCGTAAGAAGTATCTCTCCATTCTCTGAAAAGATATATAATATTTTCTCTCCCGAATCATTGAATATCAGCCATGATTTATTGCATAGGATAGTCTTTGCATCGAGATTCTCTCCAAGCCTTTTCAGCTTATTTATGGAATATAAAACATATGTCTTCATAATAGCATTGTTATCAAGATAATAAGAATTCATTGGCAAAAATACAACTATTTTGTTAAAACGAGAAATATTCATCTGGAAATATATTATTCTTCAACGAATATAGCAATCAACGTGCACCATACATACATTTAAAGCAGGGTGCGGCCCTTGTGGCCGTCAGCTGGGCGAATAACAATTCTTTATCAGCAGTTGTAGTGGCCGCGCCTTGTGCCGGCCTCGCACCAATCATCTACCAGATCGTAGGGACGCTCGTTCGAGCGTCCGCAAACAACGAACCACCCAACCGTATGCGGTCGTTGGCGCACGTTGATAAACATAACATATTGTCAATCCATCGATTGTTCTTCGCTTGTGGACGCACCACGGAGCGTCCCTATAGGCTGGTGCGAGGCCGGCACAAGGCGCGGCCACTACAACTGATGTGGATTT
>SAMEA3663095__coassemble_778_pt1 | contig 77025 bp, 54 predicted proteins | sample SAMEA3663095__metabat2_high_PE_003 | metagenome-assembled genome bin SAMEA3663095 (sample SAMEA3663095) | pig gut metagenome | biome: pig gut; feature: pig-associated habitat; material: faeces | place: France | collected 2012
TCGCTAATCACCAAATTTATAAGCACTTATAATTCATCGAACTCACGTTATTTATGCTTTATAAGGTGCACAGAATGATCGATGCACGATGGAAGATCGTCGGGGAAGTGCGCCACCATCATCAATGTTTTGTTTTGTCTTCGGCAGAACGTGTCGATAATATCCTTCACCAGCTGACGGTTTATACTGTCTAGTCCGTGCAAAGGCTCATCGAGTATGAGCAGCTCGGGGTCTTTCACAAAGGCTCGGGCAAGCAATACAAGCCGCTGTTCGCCACTCGACACCTGCATGAAAGAGCGGTCGGCTAGATGCTCAACATCCAACATACGCATCCAGAAGCGGCACCGCCCGTAATCCTCCTCATGTGGACGAACATATAATCCCACGCTATCGGTGAGGCCACTGGCCACGATGCGCAGACAAGGCATGTCACGCTGATAGGCCCGGTGCATCTCGGGCGACACGTATCCTATGTGCTTCTTGATGTCCCAGATGCTCTCACCACTGCCCCGCGGCTTGCCGAAGAGCACGATGTTACAGGCATAGCTCTGCGGATTGTCAGCGCAGATGAGGCTCAGCAGGGTAGACTTTCCTGCCCCATTCTCACCGCTCAGCGCCCAGTGCTCGCCCGTATGCACGGTGAGGCTCAGGTCTTTCAGTATGGTGCGCTGTCCATAACGTATGCTCACATGGTTGAGCTGCGCCACAACATCAGAATGATATTGCTTGCTATTCGCAGGCAACGCCAGAATCTCTTGCTCTCTTTGATGGTCTAGCACGTGCCTGGGCACGGTGTAGCAATGCGACAGATAATAGTCACGCGTCACTTTTGGCATCACCTTCATGCCCCTTACCTCCACCACATGCGTGATAAACTCCGGAATGTCTTGCGCCCTGCTCACCACCAGGATGAGCTGCACGCTGCCCTCGGAGGCCAGAGTGGCCAGCAAGACACGCAACTGTTGGCAGGTGGCAGCGTCGAGTCCGATGAACGGATTGTCGAGAATGAGCACGCGAGGTTGTGCGAAAAGCATGGTAGCAAGTTTGAACTTACGCAATTCGCCGCTTGATAACAGAATGAGATACTTATCGAGCAGCTCGTCAAGATGAAACATGCTGTATATCTTCTGCCGCATAGCTTGCCTCTCTGGCGTATCTTCACCGGCCAACAGATAAGCCTCCTCAAGGCTCTGTCGCACGGTGGGCATGCTCTCGTCTATCTCTTGCTGCTCCCAACGTTGCTGCAAGAAGTAGGTGCGGTCGGCATCCGTGCCGTAGGTATCACGGAACGTTACGTACCTGATGTTGTCGCTTGCGTAAGCTTTCTTGCTGGGCGCGAAGTCATATATAGGGCTTTGCCTGAGCAGTGGATGGCGACCCGTAAGCATGTCGATGAGCATACTCTTGCCCGCGGCGTTAGGCCCTACGACGGCAATATGCTCGCCATCGAGGCTTTCAAAGTCAACGGGCTCGGCCAATCTCCACCGCTCCATGCGTGTCACTCCCTGCTTTATACGAATTATCTTTTGCATCTTCTGTTAACGATTTGGTTACAAAATTACACATAATATCACAGAAAACAGAAAGACTATAAGTATTTTTGCTTATAAGGACATTTTCTTAAACCCATAAGAATCATGTTTTAAGAAGCAAGAAAACGCACAGAACCATCTGGAAAATAATATTTTAGCAAAGCATGAAGCAATGGACATCATATTGCTAATATTCAGATAGTTAAGCAATACTTATCTTCTCAAGTCATAGAAACAAAGAAAAGAGCACCCATCCGTAGGTTGAACCATCGGGAAAGTGCCCTTTTCAGTATCGTTGTTTCTATCTAATAGCTCTTAGACTACACACTTATCTCGCCCGCAATGTTACGGTCCATCAGCGTGCGAATGATGTGCACGTCCTGATAACGGCCCTGCAAGCACATCAGTTTTGTTACCGCTGCCTCCACCGTACTGTCGTGTCCGCTTATCACTCCGCTCTTGTGCAGCTGGTAGCCCGTGTTATATCGGTCCATCTCCACGCAGCCGCTCAAGCACTGACTGATGTTCACCACGAGCACGCCACGATAGGTTGCCTCCTTCAGCAGGCGTGCCAGCCACGGCGTCTGGGGCGCGTTGCCACTGCCAAAGCTGCGCATCACGATGCTGCGAAGCTCGGGCGACTCAAGCACATGGCGTATGATGCTCTCCTGCAAACCCGGAAAGAGGCTCAGCACAACAATGTTGGAGTCGATGGCCGTGTGCGGTATCATGGGCTTGGTGAAGTCGGGCTTGCGTATTTCATGCTCATGAAAGACCAGGTTGACGCCCGCATCGCAGAGGTGGGGATAATTGAACGAGTCGAAAGCATTGAAGCCATCGGCGTTCTGCTTGGTCGCTCGGTTGCCCCGGATAAGCTTTCCGTTGAAGTAGATGCACACCTCCGGCACCATCGGCGTGCCGTCTTCGTGGCAGGCAGAGGCCAGCTCCAGGCTGGTCATCATATTCTCCTTACCGTCGGTGCGCAGCTGTCCGATGGGCAGCTGACTACCTGTCAGAATGACGGGCTTGGTGAGATTTTCGAGCAAGAACGACAGTGCAGATGCCGTATAGGCCATGGTGTCGGTGCCATGAAGGATGACAAAGCCGTCATACTCGTCATATCTCTGCGAAATGATGCGCACCAGCTGGGCCCACTGACGGGGCGAGATGTCAGACGAATCGATGGGCGGCGTAAACTGATATACGTCTACCTTGGTAGGCAACTGCTTGAATTCAGGCACGTTATCCATGAGATGATTGAAGTCGAGAGGCTCCAACGCACCCGTGTCGGGGTTATGCCCCATGCCTATGGTGCCACCTGTGTAAATGAGGAAAACCTTGCCCGTGCGCTGGAAGCGATAGGGCAAAGAACTGGAAGTATTTTCAGTATACGACATCGTTTGCGTGAATTTAAGTGCAAATATAGCTTAAAAAAATGTTCCCTCCAAAATTTTTTACTACATTTGCAAGTAGAAAAGAAACAGAACTTCTTAAAACGTTAAATCAATATGAAAAAGTTTATGGATGAAAACTTCCTGCTTGAGACTGAAACAGCGCAGGATCTTTTCCACAATCATGCTGCCAAAATGCCTATTATTGACTATCATTGTCACCTCATTCCGCAGATGGTAGCTGAGGATCACAAGTTTAAGAGCATCACAGAGCTATGGTTGGGCGGCGACCACTACAAGTGGCGTGCCATGCGTACCAACGGCGTTGACGAGCGCTACTGCACAGGTACGGACACAACCGACTGGGAGAAGTTTGAGAAGTGGGCCGAGACAGTGCCTTACACCTTCCGCAATCCTCTGTATCACTGGACGCACCTGGAGCTCAAGACAGCCTTTGGCATCACCAAGCTGCTCTCACCTGCCACGGCAAAAGAGATATACGACGAGTGCAACGAAAAGCTCAAGCTGCCTGAATTCAGCGCACGTGGCCTGATGCGACACTACAACGTGGAGTGCGTGTGCACCACCGACGACCCTATAGACGACCTGCACTGGCACAAGGTTTACCGCGAGACACGCAAGGACGGCGACGCCCTGATGATTCCGGCCTGGCGCCCTGACAAGGCCATGAACATAGAGAAGGAAGGCTTTGCAGACTATATGGAGAAGCTGGGCGAGGCAGCCGGCGTTGAGGTAAGAACCTTCAACGACATGGTGGATGCCCTGCAGAAGCGTCATGACTTCTTTGCTGAGAACGGCGGAAAGCTCGCCGACCACGGTGTGGAGGAGTTTTACGACGACCCATATACCGACAGCCAGATAGAGGTGATATTCGAGAAGGCCATGCGCGGACAGCATCTCTCCGTAGAAGAGGTGCGCCAGTACAAGCACGCCTTCCTCAAGGTGTCGGCCGAGATGGACTATGATGCCGGCTGGACACAGCAGTATCACTACGGCGCTATACGCGACAACAACAGCATTATGTATAAGAAGCTGGGTCCTGACACGGGCTTCGACTCTATTGGCGAGTTCAACACGGCACGCGCCATGAGCCACTTCCTCGACGAGCTCAACAGCGAGCACAAGCTCACACGTACCATACTCTACTGTCTGAACCCCTGCGCCAACGAGGTGATTGCCACTATGCTGGGCAACTTCCAGGATGGTTCAGAGCCTGGAAAGATACAGTTCGGTTCCGGCTGGTGGTTCAACGACCAGCTCGACGGCATGACACGCCAGATGAACGCCCTCTCCGTGCTGGGCCTTCTGTCTCGTTTCGTGGGTATGCTCACCGACTCTCGCTCCTTCCTGAGCTATCCTCGTCATGAGTATTTCCGCCGTTTGCTCTGCAACCTGCTGGGCAATGACGTTGAGTCGGGCAAGCTGCCTGACGACCGCGAGGCCCTCGGACGCATGGTAGAGGATATTTCGTACAACAACGCACGCCGCTACTTCAAGTTCTATTAAATCATTCAAGGGACGCTCGAACGAAGCGAAAGCCTAGACGATGCCGCCCCTCGGCAACATAGCTGTAAAACATCTTATTGCGCAGACCCTGCCAACCCACCCGGGAAGGCCTTGGGTCTGCGTATTGTTTTGCGGGCTTATGAATTGCGTTGACGCTCGCATCCGAGGCAGTACTTGGCCCTTGTGGCCGTTTACGCGGAGCGCGGCAAACCGTGGGCTAAGGAATATAATGAGCTGATAATCCATAGAATGCGTTTCATGAAGGCACGCCCAAGAGCGCAGAAGGACTCACTCAAGGGGCCCTGCACACCTATCGGCCATCAACAAGCCTTGTATCATCGAGCGGATAGCAAATGCTCTCCAACGCCCATTTTATGGGTATTCTCCGTGCTTCATGGCATGCGGAGGCACGATAAGTTAGACGCTACGATTTTGAGTGTAGCCTTTTTGGCGTTCAATAATGCCTATTTCGCACGCCAAAAAGGCCTATATTGCAAGGCAAAAAGGCCTATTTCGAAACGTAAGAACATACGGCTTATAGAGCATCCAAGCCCCAGGCGCGCCTGCCACATCCCTACCCAACATCCCAAAAAGTAGCCAGCATCATCCATCTACGGCTGAGTCCACCCTCCCCAGCGCCCCTATCCCACAACAAGACATACACGCGGCGGCCGAAAGGAGCGCCACCCGGCAAAACACGAGCCCTATGAAGGCACTCAGGCAAGAATAATCTTGCCAAACCATACTTACAGTCATAAAAGGCGGAACAAAAATTAGTGTTTGTTTGTCAATATCGAAATAAATCACTATTTTTGCAAACGTATATACGAATTGCGCAAGAAAAATGAAAAAACTATTGTTCTCACTATTGGTGATCGCCTTTACGGTAGTGTTGGGCGGATGCCAGAGCAGCAAGCAAATCCCTTATTTCACTAACATCGACTCCATTAGCTTGGAGGCCTCCAGAGGATTGTTCGATGCCAAGATCATGCCTAAAGACATGCTCACCATCACCGTACACACCACCGACCCCGCTGCGTCGGCGCCCTTCAACCTGGCCGTACAAAGCTCTGTGGGCTCAGGCGGAAGTCTCTCGTCAAACACTGGTAACCTGCAGGGCTATCTGGTAGACAACGACGGCTTCATCAACTTCCCCATCATAGGCAAGATACACGTGGTGGGACTCACCAAGACAGAGTGCGAAGACCTTATCAAGAGTAAGATACAACCCTATCTGGCTCGGACGGAGAACCCCATCGTCACGGTGCAGATGAGCTCTTATCGCATCACGGTGCTGGGCGAGGTGAAGAGCCCCGGCGTTATTCCCGTGTCGCAAGAAAAGATGTCCATACTCGAAGCCATTGCCTCGGCAGGCGACCTCTCGCTCTACGGACGCCGCGACAACGTGCTGCTGATACGCGAAGACCAAAGCGGTGAGAAGCATAAGGTGCGCCTGAACCTGAACGACGCCAACCTCATCAACTCACCTTATTATTATATGCAACAAAACGACGTGCTGTATGTGCAGCCCAACAACGTGCAAGCCAAGAACTCAGCCTTCGGACAATCCACCTCGCTGTGGTTCTCACTGGTGGGCATCGTGACCTCCGTGGCCTCGCTGCTGGTTAACATCCTGCGTAACTAACGGCATTGCTGCATTTACACCTTATTATATATATAGAATAAAACATCACAAAAAACGAATAATATATGTGCGGAATTGTAGGTTATTTGGGTAAACGTCAGGCTTATCCCATCCTTATCAAAGGACTCAAGCGTTTGGAATATCGTGGTTACGACAGCGCAGGCGTTGCGCTGGTCAACGACGATGGCAACCTGAGCGTGTATAAAACGAAGGGAAAAGTAGCCAATCTGGAACAGCTGTGCGCAGACAAAGACCTTAGTGGAACAACCGGCATAGCCCATACACGCTGGGCAACCCACGGCGAGCCATCAGCAGTGAACGCCCACCCACATTACTCTGAATCAAAAAATCTGGCCATCATACACAACGGCATCATCGAGAACTATGCCGAGATAAAGAAAAACCTGATGGAGAAGGGCGTGAAGTTTCGCTCTGACACCGACACAGAGGTGCTTGTACAGCTCATTGAGTACATTCAAGTAAAGAAGAACCTCGACACGCTGACGGCTGTTCGCGTGGCCCTGCACCAGGTGATAGGCGCCTATGCCATCGCTTTGCTCGACAAGCGCCAGCCCGATCAGATCATCGCGGCACGCAAGCAGAGCCCGCTGGTGATAGGTATCGGCGACAACGAGTTCTTCCTGGGCTCTGATGCCAGCCCCATCGTGGAGTACACCGACAAGGTGGTGTACCTGGAAGACGGCAACATCGCCCTGATGAAGCTGGGCCAGGAGCTCAAAGTGGTGAGCATCCTCAACGAGGAGCAAGACCTGCCCGTGCAGACAGTAGACATCAATCTGGGTCAGATAGAAAAGGGTGGCTACCCCCACTTCATGCTGAAAGAGATTTTTGAGCAGCCCGAATGCCTCACCAACTGCATGAGGGGCCGCATCAATGCCGATAAAGACAGGGTGACGCTGAGCGCCATCATCGACTACAGACGGCAGCTGCTCGACGCTCACCGAATCATCATCGTGGCCTGCGGAACAAGCTGGCACGCCGGACTGATAGGCAAGCAGCTCATAGAACACTTCTGCCGCATACCCGTAGACGTGGAGTATGCGTCTGAATTCAGATACCGCAACCCCGTGATAGAGAAAGACGACGTGGTGATAGCCATATCACAGAGCGGCGAGACGGCCGACACACTGGCCGCAGTGGAGCTGGCCAAGCAGCAGGGAGCCTTCATCTACGGCATCTGCAACGCCATAGGCTCAAGCATACCACGTGCCACCAACACGGGCTCTTACATACACGTGGGTCCGGAGATTGGCGTGGCGTCTACCAAAGCCTTCACAGGTCAGGTCACGGTGCTCACCATGTTTGCCCTCGCCCTGGGCGAGGCCAAGGGCACCATCAGCCGCAAGGACTATCTCGAAACGGTGAACGCGCTGAGCGAGATACCCGACAAGATACGCGAAGTGCTCAAGGGCAACAAGCAGATAGAGCAGATGGCACGCGAGTTTACCTATGCCCGCAACTTCCTATATCTGGGTCGTGGCTACTCTTACCCCGTGGCTCTGGAGGGCGCGCTAAAGCTTAAGGAGATTAGTTATATACATGCCGAGGGCTATCCTGCTGCCGAGATGAAGCATGGACCCATCGCCCTGATAGACTCAGACATGCCCTGCGTGGTCATCGCTACAAAGGATGCCATGTATGAAAAGATACTCTCCAACATAGAGGAGGTGAAGGCACGCCACGGAAAGGTGATAGCACTGGTGACAAAGGGCGACTCCACCATAGCGAAGATAGCCGATGAGGTGATTGAACTGCCCGAAACCATAGAGTGTCTGGAGCCTCTGATAACCACCATACCCCTGCAGCTGCTGGCTTATCACATTGCCGTTTGCAAGGGCAAGAACGTAGACCAGCCCCGAAACCTGGCCAAATCAGTAACTGTTGAATAACCAAGGAGCGTCAATGGAAAGCAAGATACATGAGGATTGTGGCGTTGCCGTGATAAGACTTCTGAAGCCTCTAGACTACTACCAGCAGAAGTACGGCACGTGGATGTATGCCCTCAACAAGCTCTATCTGATGATGGAGAAGGAGCACAACCGCGGTCAGGAGGGCGCTGGCATAGCATGCTGCAAGCTCAACACAGAGCCCGGCAACGAGTATATGTTTCGTGAAAGAGCCGAAGGGTCTAACGCCATCACCGAGATATTCGGCGCCGTGCAGCGCAAGTTTCGCGACCTCACGCCCCAGCAGCTGGCCGACGCCAAATGGGCCAAGGCCAACCTGCCCTTCGTGGGCGAGCTCTACTTGGGCCATCTGCGCTACTCCACAACAGGCAAGAGCGGCATTACGTACGTGCATCCCTTCTTGAGACGCAACAACTGGAAGGCTAAGAACCTCTGCGTGTGCGGCAACTTCAACATGACCAACGTGGATGAGGTGTTCCAGAAGCTGGTGAAGCAGGGACAGTGCCCACGCATCTACAGCGACACCTATATATTATTAGAGCTCATGGGCCATCGTCTCGACCGCGAAGCCGAGCGCAACTATCGCGAGGCATGCAAGTTGGGACTGAAAGACACCGACATCACACACTACATAGACGACCACATGGAGATGGCCAACGTGCTGAAGACTACCCTGAACCAGTTTGACGGAGGATACGTCATAAGCGGTATCACAGGCTCGGGCGAAACCTTCACCATGCGAGACCCATGGGGCATAAGGCCCGTGTTCTACTATCGCAACGACGAGATAGTGGTCATTGCCTCCGAAAGGCCCGTGCTGCAAACCACCTTCGACCTGGAGTGCGACGACATCTGCGAGCTGCAGCCCGGCGAGGCCATCATCGTGAACAAGCACGGACAGTGCAAGGTGCAGCGCATATTGCCCCAAAAGGGCGACGCGGCCTGCTCGTTCGAGCGCATATACTTCAGCCGTGGCTCAGACAGAGACATATATCGCGAGCGCAAAAAGCTGGGCGAGCAACTCGTAGACCCCATTCTGAAGGCCGTGGACTATGACACCGAGCACACCGTATTCTCGTTTATACCCAACACGGCCGAGGTTGCTTTCTATGGAATGCTTGACGGCTTTAAGCAATATGTAAACGCTCAGAAGATAAAACGCATAGAGCAGCTGGGCCATATACCCACTCATGAGGAGCTGGAAGAAATTCTCTCAGCCTATGTAAGGTCAGAAAAGGTGGCGTGGAAGGACATTAAGCTGCGCACCTTCATCACAGAGGGCAACTCAAGAAACGATCTTGCCAGCCACGTTTACGACATTACGTACGAGAGCATCGTGCCCCATCAGGACAATCTGGTTATCATAGACGACTCCATCGTGCGCGGCACAACGCTCAAGGAGTCTATCCTGCGCATCCTGGACCGCCTGCATCCGCATAAGATAGTCATCGTGTCGAGTGCGCCGCAGATACGCTATCCCGACTATTACGGCATCGACATGCCCCGTCTGGAGGAGTTTTGCGTGTTCCGCGCTACCATAGAGCTCATCAAGGAGCGCGGTATGTACGACCTGGTAGACGACACCTACCGCAACTGCCAGCTGGAAGTGGCCAAGAAGACGGGTCCCATACGCAACTGCGTGCAGGCCATCTACGAGCCCTTCAGCGTAGAAGAGATTAACCGCAAGATAGTAGAGATGCTGCGGCCTGAGGACATGAAGACCCCGGTAGACATTGTTTACCAGTCTATCGAGGGCCTGCACAAGGCTATACCCGACCATAAAGGCGACTGGTATTTCACCGGCAACTACCCCACACCGGGTGGTATGCGCCTTTGCAACCAGGCTTTCATCAACTACATAGAGAAATATTACCAATACGAACAGAAATTCTAAACACGATATGCGAAACGTTACATTAGTCTTGAGTGATGGAACTAAGTTCCATGGAAAATCTTTCGGATACGAGAAGCCCGTTGCCGGAGAGGTTGTTTTCAATACGGCTATGATGGGATATCCTGAAAGTCTCACCGACCCTTCCTATGCCGGGCAACTCCTCACCATGACTTACCCGCTCGTAGGCAACTATGGCGTGCCGCCACTCACCAAAGACGACAACGGCATAGAGCGCTTTATGGAGTCTGATCGCATTCACGTCTCGGCGCTCATCGTAGCCGATTACTCTGAACAATACTCCCACTGGAATGCTCAGCAGAGCCTTGCCGACTGGCTGAAGAGCGAGAAGGTGCCCGGCATAACGGGCATCGACACGCGACAACTGACCAAGATGCTGCGCGAACATGGCGTGATGATGGGGCAGATAGTGTTCGACGACGAGCCCGACAACATACCGCAGGCACAGTATGAGGGCGTTAACTTCGTGGATAAGGTGTCGTGCAAGCAGGTGATACGCTACAACGAGGGAGCCGGAAAGAAGGTGGTGCTCGTAGACTGCGGCGTAAAGAACAACATCATCAGGTGTCTCATCAACCGTGGCGTGGAGGTTATCAGGGTGCCCTGGAACTATGATTACACATCGATAGAGTTCGACGGACTCTTCCTGGCCAACGGTCCCGGCGACCCTGACACATGCGCTCCGGCCGTGGAGGTGATACGCAAGTACATGAGCCAGGGCACAAAGCCCATCTGCGGAATATGCATGGGCAACCAACTACTTGCCAAGGCAGCCGGCGCTACCATCTATAAGCTGAAGTACGGACACCGCTCACACAACCAGCCCGTGCGCCTGCTGGGCACTACAAACTGCTATATCACCTCGCAAAACCATGGCTATGCCGTAGACGCCAAGACACTGCCCGGCGACTGGGAAGAGCTCTTCGTGAACATGAACGACGGCTCTAACGAGGGCATACGCCATAAGAGCAACCCCTGGTTCTCCAGTCAGTTCCACCCGGAAGCGTGCTCAGGACCGGTAGACACCGAGTTTATGTTCGATAAGTTCATCGAGACGCTCAAGTAACCTTTATCTCCTTACCCTTTCAAATATAATCACTTAAAAATGAAGGACGCTAACATAAAGAAAGTATTGCTTCTGGGTTCAGGAGCGTTAAAGATAGGTGAGGCCGGCGAGTTCGACTATTCTGGCTCACAAGCCCTCAAGGCTCTGCGCGAAGAAGGCGTAAGCACCGTGCTCATCAACCCCAACATTGCCACCGTGCAAACATCAGAGGGCGTGGCCGATCAGATTTATTTCTTGCCTGTGCAGCCCTATTTCGTGGAGCGCGTCATACAGAAAGAACGCCCCGACGGCATTCTCCTCTCCTTCGGAGGGCAGACAGCGCTCAACTGCGGAGTGGAGCTTTACAAGAGCGGAGTGCTCGAAAAGTATGGCGTAAAGGTGCTCGGAACACCCGTCGAGGCCATCATGAACACCGAAGACAGGGAGCTCTTCGTAGAAAGACTGGACGAGATAGGCGTTAAGACCATCAAGAGTGAGGCCTGCGAAGACATTCAGGCAGCACGAAAGGCTGCCCGCGAGGTGGGCTACCCCGTCATCATACGCGCCGCCTATGCCCTGGGCGGTCTCGGCTCAGGCTTTGCCGACAACGAGGAAGAGCTGAACCGCATCTGCGAAAAGGCTTTCTCCTTCTCGCCGCAGGTGCTGGTTGAGAAGAGCCTCAAAGGCTGGAAGGAAATTGAATACGAGGTGGTGCGCGACCAATATGACAACTGCATAACGGTGTGCAACATGGAAAACTTCGACCCGTTGGGCATTCATACGGGCGAATCTATTGTCATCGCGCCCTCACAAACGCTCACCAACTCAGAGTATCACAAGCTGCGCGCACTGGCCATTAAGATAATTCGCCACATAGGCATCGTGGGCGAGTGCAACGTGCAGTATGCCTTCGACCCCAAAAGCGAGGACTATCGCGTCATAGAAGTGAACGCCCGCTTGTCACGTTCATCTGCTCTGGCCTCTAAGGCTACGGGCTATCCACTTGCCTTCGTGGCCGCCAAGCTGGGCATGGGCTACGGCCTGTTCGAGCTGAAAAACTCGGTTACCAAGACCACAAGCGCCTTCTTCGAGCCCGCGCTCGACTATGTGGTGTGCAAAATACCGCGTTGGGACCTCTCAAAGTTCCGCGGAGTAGACAAAGAGCTGGGCTCCAGCATGAAGTCGGTGGGCGAGGTGATGGCCATAGGTCGCAACTTCGAGGAGGCCATACAGAAGGGTCTGCGCATGATAGGCCAGGGCATGCACGGCTTTGTGGAGAACAAAGAGCTGGAGATACCCGATATAGACACCGCCCTTCGCGAGCCTACCGACAAGCGCGTGTTCGTCATCTCGAAGGCCATGCACCGCGGCTACACCATCGACCAGATACACGATCTCACCAAGATAGACAAGTGGTTCCTCTATAAGCTAAAGCATATCATCGACATAGACGAGGAGATGAAGAAGCAGAACATCAACACCTTGTCTAACGACTTGCTGCGCACGGCAAAGGTATATGGTTTCACCGACTTCCAGATAGCACGCGCCGTGGGCCTGGAAAAGGAGATTGGCAACATGCACAAGGCCCTGCTCATAGTGAGAGACAGGCGCAAGAACGCTGGCATACTGCCCGTTGTGAAGCAGATAGACACGCTGGCGGCCGAATATCCGGCACAAACCAACTACCTATACCTTACGTATTCGGGAGTAGCATCAGACATCACGTTCTCCAACGACAAGCGTTCGGTCATCGTGCTGGGCTCAGGTGCCTATCGCATAGGCTCGTCTGTGGAGTTCGACTGGTGCGGCGTGCAGGCCCTTAACACCATTCGCAAGCAGGGATACCGCTCCATCATGATAAACTATAACCCCGAAACGGTGTCTACCGACTATGATATGTGCGACCGACTCTACTTCGATGAGCTGACGTTTGAGCGCGTCATGGACATCATAGACCTTGAGAGCCCACACGGAGTGATAGTGTCTACGGGCGGACAGATACCTAACAACCTGGCCGTTTACCTCGACCAGGAGCGCGTGCCCATACTCGGCACGCAGGCAAAAGACATCGACAACGCCGAAGACAGGGCTAAGTTCTCATCCATGCTGTCGCGCAACGGCATCAACCAGCCCGAGTGGAGCGCGCTGACCAGCATGGACGATATCGATAAATTCATTGCTCGCGTGGGCTTCCCCGTGCTCGTCAGACCCTCGTATGTGCTCTCCGGAGCCGCCATGAACGTTTGTTCTAACGAGGAAGAGCTCAAACGCTTCTTGCAGTTGGCCGCCAACGTGAGCGAAGACCATCCCGTTGTGGTTTCAAAATTCATCGAACATGCCAAGGAGATAGACTTCGACGGTGTGGCCAACAACGGCGACATACTGGCTTATGCCATCTCCGAGCACATCGAGTTTGCCGGAGTGCACTCAGGCGATGCCACCCTGCAACTGCCACCACAGAAGCTTTACGTTGAAACAGTGCGCCGCATCAAGCGCGTGAGCCGCAAGATAGCTGCCGAGCTGCACATCTCCGGACCGTTCAACATACAGTATATGGCTCGCGACAACGACATTCTTGTCATAGAATGTAACCTGCGTGCCAGCCGCTCCTTCCCCTTTGTGAGCAAGGTGCTCAAGCTAAACTTCATCGAGTTGGCCACTAAGGTGATGCTCGGAGTGCCCGTGGAAAAACCCTCCAAGAGCCTCTTCGACCTCGACTACGTGGGCATCAAGGCTTCGCAGTTCTCCTTCAACCGTCTGCAAAAGGCCGACCCTGTGCTGGGCGTAGACATGAGCTCAACGGGCGAGGTGGGCTGTTTGGGCGACGACACCAACAGCGCTCTGCTCAAGAGTATGCTCTCCGTGGGCATGCGCATACCTAAGAAGAACATCCTTCTCTCTACAGGTGGCGCCAAGCAAAAGGCCGATATGCTCGATGCCGCAAGGCTCTTGCAGTCTAAGGGCTACACCCTTTACGCCACGCCGGGCACAAGCAAGTATCTCACAGAGAACGGAGTGCAGAACACACTGGTGCATTGGCCTTCAGAAGAAGGACAACAGCCCCAGGCTCTCGACATGCTGCACGAGCATAAGATAGACCTTGTGGTGAACATACCCAAGGACCTCACGCAGCGTGAGCTTACTAATGGATATAAGATAAGGCGTGCTGCCATCGACCTGAACGTCACTTTGGTGACCAACTCCAGGCTGGCAAGTGCTTTCATCTCGGCGTTCTGCGCCCTGAAGCCCGCTGATCTTGAGATAAAATCATGGGCTGAGTATAAGTAACGCACCCTTATCATATCATACCAATACCCTTACAGGCACTCGTGAGAGTGCCTTTTTTTATGCCTATAAAATATTTAACAGTTTTTCAATGTTTGTAATTTGCTGATTTATAATAGGTTAGAAAAAAGTTACAGAAAGGCCGAAAAAAAACTCAAAAAAATGTATCGGCGTATCAAAAAAATACTTACCTTTGCAGTGTTTTAATAAACAAATGATTGTTTTACAGATTTAAAAAGCAAAGAAAATGAAGAAATTAGTTTTGATGTTCGTAGCTGTTGCAGCTATCTCTTTCGCATCTTGCGGTAACAAGTCTAACGCTAACGCCAACGCTGACACAACAAACGTTGACACAACTGAGCAGACTACTGACTCTGCTACTACAGATTCAGCTGCTACTGACTCTGCTGCTGCTCCTGCTGACAGCGTAGCTAAGTAATCAGCTCGAACTGAAAAGAGAGAAAAGACCGCTGGATTCTCAATGAGTCCAGCGGTTTTTTGATTGATAATAACTAAGAAACCGAATAACATGAAGAAACTTACTACACTGGCGGCATGTGCATTACTCGCCCTGACGGCACACGCCCAGAACATTCCATGGCTCAAGAACGTCAAGCTGTCGGGATATGGCATCACGCAATATCAGTACACGGGCGAGAAGAACAGCAAGGCTAATACGTTCAATCTGCGTCTTGCGCGTATCAGCCTCGACGGCTATGTGCTCAACGACTGGTACTGGAAAGCACAGATACAGTTCAACGGCAACACCTCAACCTTGGGCAACAGCCCGCGCGTGGTTGACCTCTTTGCTGAGTGGCAGCACTACTCTTTCTTCAAGGTAAAGGTGGGCCAGTTCAAGAATCCCTTCACTTTTGAGAATCCCATGCACCCCATCGACCAGGGCTTCATGAGCTACAGCCAGATCACAACCAAGTTTGCCGGCTTCAGCGACCGCTCTGGCAAGCACGCCAGCAACGGCCGTGACATCGGTATACAGGTGCAGGGCGACTTCCTCAAGAACGCTGCCGGACGCAACCTACTCCACTATCAGGTGGGCGTATTCAATGGTCAGGGCATCAACGTGAAGGATGTAGACCAGCAAAAGAACCTCATCGGAGGCTTCTGGGTTATGCCTGTAGCGGGCATGCGCCTGGGTTGGTTCGGCTGGACGGGCTCTTACGCCCGCAAAGGCACGTCAGAGAGTGAGGGCATCACCTCCACCACACTGCGCAAGCTGCAACAGCGCCGCTACGCATTCTCGGCCGAATATGTGAAAAACGACTGGACCTTCCGCTCTGAATATGCTCACAGCACGGGCGAGGCATTTGCCAAGTCGCTCGTCAATACCAACGACGCATCGTCTAAGGACATCACCCTGAGCAATCTGGGCAGCAAGTCGCAGGGCGTTTATGCCCTGGTCATCGCTCCTATCGTGAAGGATAAGTTGCATGCCAAGGTGCGTTATGATATGTATCAGCCCACGGGCGATGCCTCACAGATGAAGACCTACTACGAGGCCGGCCTCGATTACGTCTTCGCCAAGCGCATCAAGCTCTCAGGCGAATATGCATACGTGAACGACCGCTCGCTGGCCAATCCCAACTATTCGATGGTAGACGTGCAGCTCAGTTTCCGCTTCTAGCTACACGTCAGTCACCCATTCATGAGCACAGACTGGCAGCCCTGACGGGCCTCATGAATGGGTGAGCATCTTCTCCACCCCACCCTCTTTCTCCCTCCTCATTCTTTCCCCTTTCTCAAAAGCATCTTTTAGCAACGCAAAATAGGCATTTTTGCGTTGCGAAATAGGCATTCTGAGCACGCAAAAAGGCCACTTTCAGAAAGAAGATCGCCAGTCCTTATTACGATAGTAAGACAAATCTGTAGATAAAAAAGCGGCCAAAAATGTTACTAAAGTTTGAAAATCGGTTCGATAATACAGTTTTAACATTTTTTATTTGCGTATCAAGTGAAAAATAACTACTTTTAGCCTGGAATTATGAACTATCGACATTCCGGCCCTATAGGACATCACGCAGCAGACAGCGTGAGCAAGACCAAGAAGCCTGTGCGTGGCGAGAGCGCGAGCGCACCATGCTGTGGATGAGCCAATGATTAGGGGTGATGAATGCAGGCTATACCCCGGCTTGCTGACAGAGAAGCAGAAGAGGGATGTCACACTATCATTTGAAACATACAAACATGCCTAAACCAACTGCCAAGATCAGTATTATCTACATACTTGCTTTGCTCCTCAACCTGCTTTTGGGGGGCTGTTCATCCTCAGAGACCTATAAATATAAGATAGGTGTATCGCAATGTGTGGGAGGACTATGGCGCGAAAAGGCCAACACCGAAATGCTTTCGGCACAACACCTGTACGACACGGACGTGAAGGTAACCATAACCAACGCCAACAACAACACCCAACAGCAGCGCCGACAGATAGACAGCTTGCTCAACAACGGCATAGACCTGCTGGTCATCTCGCCCAACGAATATGAGGCATTGTCGCCTTGTGTAGAGCGTGCCTATAGCATGGGCGTGCCTGTGATACTTTTTGACAGGAAAACATCATCGCAACATTACACCGCGTTTATAGGAGGAAACAACATAGAAGCAGGCCGGGCCATGGGTCAATATGCCGTAAATCTTTGCAAAGACAGCCTGCATATAGCCGGAAGAAAGCCCTCTGTGCTTGAAATTACGGGCCAACTGGTGATGTCGCCAGACCGCGAACGCTACATAGGCTTTTCGGGCGTGCTGGCCAAACATCCTGACATAAACTTCCAGCATGTGGAAACCAATTGGTCAGAACAACAATCATACAACGTTACCAAACAGTGGCTCAAGGCAGGAAAGCCTCTTGACGTGGTATATTGCCAAAACGACAATGCCACGTTCGGAGCCTATAAAGCCGCACGCGAGATGAAGAAAGAAAAACAAATACGCTTTCTTGGCACCGACGCCTTGCCTGGTGAGGGCATAGAGGCTATACAACAAGGCAAGCTGGATGCCAGTTACATCTATCCCACACATGGCGAAGAAGTGATAGAGCTGGCCATAAAGATATTAGAGCACAAGCCCTATAAACGCGAAAATATTCTGCAGGGCTATGTTGTTACACCCGGAAACGTAGAGGATATAGCCCTTAACAGCCATGCACTGATGAAGCAAAACAAATATCTCATCACCATACAAAACAAGCTTGAGAACTACCTCGGACTATACCATGCCCAACGCACGGTAATACTGGTAGGCATATTGGTGGTGGTAATGCTCATCGTGGCTGTGCTGCTGGCATGGCGCTCCATCATAGTGATACGCCGCGCCAACCGCCGGATGAAGGAAATGAGCAAGGAGCAAACACGCTTCTACACCAACGCCAGCCACCAGTTGCGCACCCCGCTCACCCTCATAGACGGACCTTTGCGCAAGCTCTCAGAGAGTAACTCCATCAAAGAGTCCGACCGGCAGCTGCTAGACATCGCCTTGCGCAATGCCCATCAGCTGGCCACACAGATTTCTGACGTGCTGCATTTTCAGCAAGAGATGCATCGTATGCAGGCCGACAACGTGGCGGCCGACAAGGCTACAGAAATCAGCCGTAAGGCTGTGCAGGACGGACAACGGGCACTGGTGCTGCGCGAACGAGGCACCGAGCTGGCCACCGTGCTCGTGGTAGACGACAACGAAGACATGCGCCATTACGTAAGGTCATTGCTCATAGACCAGTATTATGTGCTCGAGGCACCCGACGGGAAGAGCGGACTGAAGCTAGCACAAGAGAGTTTGCCCGACCTGATACTCACCGACGTGATGATGCCTGTGATGAACGGTCTGACGTTTTGCGCCCGCATAAAGTCTGATCCGCTCACCAGTCACATACCGGTGATACTGCTTACGGCGCGCAGCTCGGAGAACCAGCTCGCTGAAGGGCTGAACAAGGGCGCTGACGCGTATCTCACAAAGCCATTCAACGCCAACGTGTTGTTGGCTCAGATAGAGAGCTTGCTGAGCAACCGCAGAAAGTTGAAGCTTGCTTATGGCAACACTACAGATGCTGACTATACGCACAAAGACAGTGAGGAAGAAGAGAGGCTGAGCCCGCCAGACATGCAGTTTATGAATGCCCTGCGCCAGTCGGTAAAGAAAAACATGGGCAATGCCCAACTCAAGATGGACGACCTGGGGGCCGACATGGGCATCAGCCGCGTACAATTATACCGCAAGGTGAAGGCTCTTACAGGCCTTTCGCCCGTAGAACTGCTCAGACAGATGCGACTGCAAAAGGCATATAACCTCTTGCTAAGAACAGACCATACCGTAGCCGAGGTAGCATACGAAGTGGGCTTTGGCACACCCGGCTATTTCTCTTCGTGCTTCAAGAAACAATTTGGCAAGTATCCCACCGAAATAAGAAACCATAATGATTCAGAAGAAGACACCGATAATCTGGCCCAATGAGCATCAGGAAGCATGAAGAAAAGCTCCTTGCCCGTCTGACAGGTAGTGCCCTCAGTAATCACAAACCACCCCAAGGCTTGCCCAAAGCACTTAACCACAACCCTAAGCCGGCACATTCTGAACATCAATACATGTTTGCATGCAAAAAAAATAGCATTGACAAGACTGGATAACCTGACATAGCAATAGGAACATGACAATACATGCCTGCTAAGAAATGAGTTTCAAATATGATTATTCCCCACATGCAACAATATTAAAACAATCTGCGCACGCCATCACTTGTCTGAATTAATCGAGGAACCTAAGCTACACCTACATTCTAAACTATATATATAAGAATTGTTGCATGTATCAAATTTTATATTGTCTGAACGAAATTTAGGTTGATATAAGTCAAATTACGACTTATCTTTGCACCAGGTTATTTAAACGAAAGCCTACTATTACACTTTATAACTTAAATTCATTACGAATGGAACATTTTAGAAAAGCATTGCTCAGTATGGCTCTTGTCACAGTGACATCGGCCTCATGGGCACAGAATGGCTTGCTCCATGGCACGGTGACCGACGAAAACAACGAGCCTATCATTGGTGCAACCATCATGGTTCAGGGCGAAAAGGCAGGTGTCGTAACCGACTTGGACGGCAAGTTCTCTATTAGCGCCCCAGCAGGAACAACACTCTCTATTAGCTACATTGGCTATTCCACCATGCAGGTAAAAGCATCCGACGGCATGACTATACACCTGAAGGAGAACGCCAAGGAGCTCAACGAGGTGGTGGTAACAGGTTATACCACGCAGCGCAAGGCTGACCTCACCGGTTCTGTAGCCGTGGTGAACACCAAGGACTTGCAGACATCGTCTGATCCAGACCCCATGCGAGCCCTGCAAGGCAAGGTGCCAGGCATGTCGATTACCACAGACGGCTCGCCTATAGGCACCGGTACGGTGAGAATACGTGGTATCGGCTCGTTCAACTCATCACAAGACCCTCTTTATATTATAGATGGTGTGCCTACAAACATGGCTCTCAACTCGCTCAACATGAACGACATCGAGAGTATGCAGGTGCTTAAGGATGCCGCCTCGGCCAGCATCTACGGTTCAAGAGCATCTAATGGTGTCATCATCATCACCACAAAGAAGGGTAAGAAAGGCGATAAGATTTCGGCTAACTTCTCATCTAACCTCACAGCGCAGTTCTATACCAACCAGTCGAAGATGAAGGTGTGCAACTCTTCGCAATATCTCACGGCACTGGCTCAGGCTGCTCTGAACGACGGACTAGACCCCGTGGCCTACGCAAGCAACTACGGCGTAAACCTGAACGCTGCTTCCGGTCTGCCCATCAGGGTGTTCAACCCCGCCACAAACGAATATGTAGACTATACGGCAGGTGGACTTTACAACGGATTTATCAACCAGAGGCAGACCATGCCGTTCTCTGACACCGACTGGGTAGACGCTATTTCGCACACAGGATTTACACAAAACTACGACTTGTCGCTCTCTCATGCCAACGACAAGCACAGCGCCATGTTCTCTGTAGGCTATAAAGACGCTGACGGTATTCTGAAATACACCTACTTCAAGAACCTCTCAGCCAGGCTCAACACATCGTGGAACCTCAACAAGATACTCACCGTGGGCGAGAACCTGGCTGTTACTTACTCTACGCAAGTAGACTGTCATCCTATGGAGGATGCCCTCAAGATGCCGCCTATCGTGCCCGTTTATGAGGCCGACGGCACCACATTCGCCGGTCCTGTAGGCTCTATGTCAGACAGAGAGAACCCCGCCAGAGAGCAATATGACAACAAAGACAACCATCTGGACTACTGGAGAATATTCGGAAACGCCTTTGTTGAACTCCGTCCGGTAAAGGGTCTGACCCTCAGGTCTAACTTCGGACTCGACTTCAAGACCTCGTTCATCAACGGGCTCGTACATACCTACAACTCAGACGTGGTGCGCAACAACATAGCCAAGACCACCCTGTCTAACAACAACGAGACTAACTGGGTGTGGTCTAACACAGCTACGTATAAAACAGACATTGCCACCGACCATCATCTGAGCGTTTTGCTGGGTAGCGAAATATCCAAGCAGAGCATCATAGACTTCTCTGCCTACTCTGAGGGCTACGCGCTCGAAACCGTAGACTATATGTGGCCTAACGCCGCAACGGGCACTATGAGCAACAGCGGTGCCAAGGTGGGCTACCGTCTGGCCTCGTTCTTCGGCAAGATAGACTATAACTGGCGCGACCTGCTGCTCGCTTCGTTCACGCTGAGAGAGGATGGCTCGTCACGATTTGGTAAGGAAAATCGCTGGGGTACCTTCCCTGCCGCATCTCTGGGCTTCCGCTTCTCACAGCTCTTAAACCTCAATTGGCTCGACGATGCCAAGCTTCGTCTGTCATGGGGACAAACAGGTAACCAGGCCATCGACAACAACGCGCAGTTTGGTTTGTATGTCGTTGACTACGGACTAGACCGCGTTACGTCAACAGCTTACGACCTCACGCTGCAAGGCTCAGGCACTTTCCTCTCAGGCTATCGCGCCATTCAGCTGGCCAACCCACATCTTAAATGGGAGTCGGCCACACAATACAACATCGGTTTAGACTACTCGCTGTTCAGAAACATGCTCTACGGCTCGATTGATGCCTATATCAAGAATGTAAAAGACATGCTCATCAACCCCGCTTTCCTCGGTGCTACCGGCGAAGGTGGCAATCAATGGCAGAACGGACCATCACTCCGCAACTGGGGTATGGAGTTTGCGCTGGGCTTCCGCAAGAACTTGGAATGCGGATTGGGCATCGACGTAAACGGCAACCTGAGCTTCTTCAGAAACAAAGTGACCTATCTGCCTTCTTCAACAACGGGTGCTTACGCTCACACAACCACCCAGAACCTGGTGGAGGCCAAGAAGCCTTACGGCTCTATCGTGGGTTATGTGGTTGACGGACTGTACAGAACACAAGAAGAAGTGGATGCTTCCGGACAACCCAACGCACGCTTGGGTGGCCTGAAATACAGAGACTTGGATGGCGACAAGAAGATTACAGATGCCGATCAGACATGGATTTACAATCCAGTGCCAGACTTTACATATGGTCTGAACATCGGCCTGACCTACAAGGGATTTGACTTGCACATGTTCTGGCAGGGCGTTGCAGGACAGGATGTGTACAACAACCAAAAGTTCCAGACCGACTTCTGGGCTATCACAGACCCAGGTTCTAACAAGGGCAGCCGTCTGCTCGACGCTTGGAACACCAACAACACCGAGTCGGGCATACCTCGTCTGAGCACCATGAACCGTGCCGATGAAGGTCGTGCGTCATCCTATTTCGTTGAGAACGGCTCTTATCTGAAGCTCAGAACACTGCAGCTGGGCTACAGCTTCCCCACTGAGCTGTTGCGCCACCTGCGCATGAGCAGCGCAAGAGTATATCTCTCAGGCCAGAACCTGCTCACCATCAAGAGCAGCAGCCTTACTTGCTCAGACCCCGAAAACCCGGATTGGAACTACCCTCTGGCTACTTCCCTCTCATTCGGACTGCAAATCGGATTCTAATATTACCTATTCAATAAATGAGAAGCAAAATGAAAAAGATAAAAATATGTGCTATTGCACTCGCAATGGGCTTATCCCTGACCAGCTGCAACGACTTCCTGGATTACACGCCAACAGCTGTCGTTGACGAGGACAAGGCTATGTCAGAGCCCGAAGATATGGTGAACAGCGCCTATGCCATGCTTGGCGACTGCTGGTATTCATATCCCTTTAACCTTTGGCCCTACGGCGACCTGGCTTCAGACGACTGTCTGAAAGGTGGCGGAGGAACCGGCGACACAGGCTATCACGACATGGAGGTGTGGTCATCACTCACTTCTACACGTGGCGAACTCGACGAATTGTGGTACAGACTCTTCTGCGCCGTGTCGCGTTGCAACCGTGCGCTGGTGTCACTCGAAAAGAACGGCGATGCCAAACTGGGCGCCGACCTCACCACAGAGCGTGAGGCTGAGGTGCGTTTCTTGCGCGCTCACTTCTATTTCAAGCTCTTGCAGGTGTTCAGACAGGTGCCATGGATAGACGAGAAAGTATATGAGGACAAGGCAACCGAAAAGACTTCCAACACAGAATTCACCTACGAGCAGCTCTTCCAGAAGGTTATCGACGACTTCCAGTTTGCTTACGACCATCTGCCAGAGACACAGTCAGACGGCGGACGTGCCAACAAGATTGCCGCTGCAGGCTATCTGGCAAAGTGCTACCTTACTCTTGCCTGGGGCGACGGCTATGAGGCAACCGACGGTCCTGACCATATCAACAAGCAATATATGCAGAAGGTGGTAGACTATACGCAAGTTGTGAAAAACTCTAAGTACGATTTCATGGAGGATTATGGCGATATCTTCCTGCCGGAATACAAGAACAGCAAGGAAAGTATATTTGCCGTGCAGTGCAGCGACTACTCGCAAGACCACACAAAATATGGTCGTGCCAACTGGTCTAACATGCTTAACGGCTGCTGGGGCATCTGGTCATGCGGCTGGGACTTCCATAAGCCCTCTCAAAACCTCGTAGACGCCTACAAGACTCGCAACGGTCTGCCTGAGTTCGACGACTATGACAAGACCGACGACCATCCCGTTAACGGCAAGCCCAACGCTCAGAAGTGGGATCCGAGATTGTTCCACACCGTGGGTATGCCCACATTCCCCTACAAGTATGAGAGTGAGTACACCCTCACCAAGAATAATTCGCGCACACCTAACACCTACGGCTACTACACATCGCTGAAAGAGGTGCCGCAACGCTCTAAGGGTGAGAGCTACAACCGCCCATGGCAGGCCTTTGCCATGAACGATTATGTGCTGCGTTACACCGATGTGATGCTCATGCGTGCCGAGGCTCTCATCGAGCTCGACCGTCTGGAGGAGGCCCGCACCATCATCAACGACATACGTCAGCGCGCTAAGAACTCTATACAGAAGCACATAGAGTATGCTGCCGACCAGTGCGACATCGCGCTCTATCCTGAGTCTTACTTCCAAGACAAGGCCACAGCACGCAAGTGCCTGCGCTGGGAAAGACGCCTGGAGATGGGTATGGAGGGCAGCCGATTCTTCGACCTGCGCCGCTGGGGCATCGCTTCTACTACGCTCAACAATTTCTTCAAGACCGAGCAAAACGATGTTTACGAGGGACAGCACTATGCCGAGTATTACAAGGACGCTCACTTCACACCCGGAAAGAACGAGTTCTGGCCTGTGCCTTACAACCAGCTTTACTACAAGCCGGGCCTCTACACGCAGAACAAGGGTTACGACAAATAAGCAATTAATACTATAAACGTAGAAGAAACACACTATGAAAAGAATTGTTTTCCTGCTTATGGCTATCCTATTGCAAGTAGGCGTGGCATGGGCGCAAACAGACGGCCACCTGCCGGTAAGCATTTTGTCGGCGTCGCACGCTATGATGCGGCTTCAGACTGGCAAGCACTATCTCCTCATACCCGTTGAGGAGAAAGAGAGCGACTCGAAAATACGCATCATCAAAGATGGCGTATGCCTCGAAACTCTCAATGTCAGGGTGGCAACAGGCAAGGCCGACTACTTTGTTCCTATCGATCTGACACGCTACGGTAAGGGCAGCGTGCTGGTAGAGATGACCTTCAACGGAAGCTATCGCACCGTGGGTAACATAGAAGACTATAGCTGCTGGAAGCTGATGAAGCTGAGCGACTCCTTCGACACAGCCAACCGCGAACAGTGGAGGCCCATCTATCACCACACACCTGTGTGGGGATGGATGAACGACCCCAACGGCATGTTCTACAAAGACGGCGTATGGCACATCTATTATCAGCACAACCTTTACGGCTCTATATGGGGTAACATATCTTGGGGACACTCCACCAGCACCGACCTCATACACTGGAAGAACGAGCCAGAGGCCATATACCCCGACGCTCTGGGCCTTGTGTTCAGCGGCTCTGCGGTGGTTGATGAGGGCAACACTGCTGGATTCGGAAAGGATGCCGTGGTGGCTATGTACACATCGGCTGATGCCAGTCAGACGCAAAGCCTGGCTTACAGCACCGATAATGGCAAGACCTTTAAGAAATATGAGTACAACCCGGTTGTTACATCCAACGTGCCCGACTTCCGCGACCCCAATATGTTCTGGAACGACAGCACAAAAGAGTGGAACCTGGTGATTGCCGCAGGACAGAAAATGAATTTCTACAGCTCTAAGAACCTCAAGGACTGGCACTTCGAGAGCAGCTTCGGCGAGGGCTACGGATGCCATAAAGGCGTGTGGGAGTGCCCAGACATGCTGCAGATGGCCAACGGCAAGTGGGTGCTGATATGCAACATCAACCCCGGAGGGCCTTACGGAGGCTCGGCTACACAGTATTTCGTAGGACACTGGGACGGTCATACCTTCACTTGCGAGAGCAAGCCCGAGACAACCAAATGGCTGGACTATGGCAAGGACCACTATGCTACGGTAACCTTCAGCGGTGCTCCTAACGGACGCCACGTGGCCCTGGCATGGATGAGCAACTGGCAATATGCTGCCGTGGTGCCCACCAAGCAGTTCCGCTCTGCCAACTCTATTCCCCGCGACCTGGACATCTTCAGCGACGGCGGTGAGGATTATGTAAGCGTGAAGCCATCACCTGAAGTTCTCTCAGCCTTCCGCCGCAAGGCAGCAGGGCTTGACGACGCCTGCATGATAGAGGTGAGCCGCCTGCGTCCCAACGCTACCATAGAGTTGTCTAACGGCAAGGGCGAGCGTGTGGTGATGCGTTACAACGCGCAAGAGCAGTCTTTCTCCTTCGACCGCATGAAGGCCGGAGAGTCTGATTTCAGCGATGTGTTCCCCTGCGTGACCATGGCGCCCACACACGGACGTGTGAACAAGGTGCTCATCTTCATAGACAAGAGCAGCATCGAGGTGTTCGATGCCGACGGAAAGTTTGCCCTCACCAATCTGGTCTTCCCCTCAACGCCTTACAATCACCTCTCGGTGAAGGGCGGCAAGGCCAAGATAAGCAAGATGTAATCGGCATTTTCTACACACGTTTCCATTCATAAATATTGTTTTAAGGGCTCTGGAGACCGGCTGGTTTCTGGGCCCTTAAACTTTTTTAGAGCACTTACACAATCACAGCTATAGCATTAGTCTTCAATCTGTTAGCATCTTCTCTTAAACCACATCTACAAGGCTTCTACGCTATCGAGTTTACGTCACCTCGCAAAACCATGCATTTTGCCTGGCAAAAGTGCCGTTTTCGGCTCGCGAAAAGGCCGCTTTGGCATGGCAAAAAGGCCGTTTTTGAAAATTCAACTTTTCCACCTTTGGCTTTCAGACCATCCCCACCCCTGTCTGATAAAGCTCTCTCACACCTAATGGCAGCGATCTGGCATTGCATTTTAGCACCCTTTTCTGGCTGCATGGACCTCTGGTTAAATCTCAGGAACCCGCCTAAAGACAAAAAGACGCGACGCAATATGCGGCTAACACTTGCACATTTACAATAATCTTTGTATATTTGCACATCAGAAGAAGTCTTTTAAAAGCAATTTCTTAGCACATGAACAGCAAGAACGACATACAGTTTGACGTGCGGTGCAGTCATTGCGGCAAGCCCTTTGCCATCGTGGCAGAGCAAGGGCGCACGCTCAAGGCCCGGTGCCCTTATTGCGGAAGCGTGATGACCATAGCCACTCCCCTATTGGCGCAGCAGCAGGCACAACCCGCCATGCACCAGCCCGAGCCCCGGCGCAGGCCGGTAACACGGCGCGAGCAGGACGATACGCCCCATCTCAAGAAATGGACCACGGTGGTGTTTGTCATCGTCTTGGTGCTCGTCATCCTGACGCTCATCACGCTATACATCATCTTTACTTCGCTCTCAAAGTAAAATAAGGGCTGCAAGAATGGCTTTTCCGAGAAATTTGACGTATATTTGCAAAAAACAAAATAGATAACAAACATGAAACAAACAAAGATAGTATGCAGCATCAGTGACCGCCGCTGCGACGTAGAGTTTATTCGCCAGCTCTTCCTGGCAGGCATGAACGTGGTGCGGATGAACACGGCTCACGCCACGCCCGACGGCATCAGACAAATAATAAGAAACACACGCGCCGTGTCGCCACACATAGGTATACTCATAGACACCAAGGGTCCGGAGGTGCGCACCACAGCCGTTGAGCAGCCCATACACTACAAGACGGGCGACGTGGTGAAGATTTTCGGACGACCGGAGATGGACTCCAGCCACGACATCGTGAACGTGTCTTACCCCGACATAGCCAAAGACGTGAAGGCAGGCGACGACCTGCTCTTTGATGATGGTGCCATAGACATGCGCGTATTGGAGAACCAAGGCTTCATGCTGGTGGCTCAGGTGCAGAACGAGGGCGACCTGGGCTCGCACAAAAGCGTGAACGTGCCTGGCGAGCACATCGATCTGCCCGCGCTGACCGAGAAGGACAAGCGCAACATCTTGCTGGCCATAGACGAGGACATCGACTTCATTGCCCACTCGTTTGTGCGCAGCGCAGCCGACGTAAAGGCCGTGCAGGACATCCTGGATGAGCATCACTCTGACATAAAGATTATCTCTAAGATAGAAAATCAGGAAGGTGTAGACAATATAGACGAGATTATAGAGGCCTCTTACGGCATTATGATAGCGCGAGGCGACCTGGGCATCGAGGTGCCCATAGAGCGCATACCGGGCATTCAGCGCTCTATCATCAAGAAATGCATCAAGGCTCACAAGCCCGTTATCGTGGCTACGCAGATGCTGCACACCATGATAAACAACCCAAGACCAACACGCGCCGAGGTAACCGACATTGCCAATGCCATCTACTCACGCACCGACGCCCTCATGCTGAGCGGTGAGACGGCCAGCGGAAAATATCCCTTGGAGGCCGTACAGACCATGGCCAGGGTGGCTGAGCAAGCTGAGCAAGACGCACATAAGGAGGGCGACGTAGACATACCGCTGTCCGGACACAACGACCAGCGCGAGTTCCTGGCCAAGAGTGCCATAGAGTCTACCGAGCAACTCAACGTGAAGGGCATCATAACCGACTCTTATACAGGCCAGACGGCCAGAAACCTGGCTGCCTTCAGGGGGCCTAACCCCGTGCTGGCCATCTGCTACTACGACAAGCTGCAGCGTTGGCTCAACCTCAGCTACGGCATCACGCCTGTCTATCAGAAGGGGCATGTGAGCAATAAGTTCCTCTTCACGGCAGCCTTGCGTATGCTCCGGCAGAAAGGTTATGTAACCAACGACGACAAGATAGCCTATCTGAGCGGCTCATTTGGCGAGGGCGGAGGCACTACTTTCCTGGAAATCAACAAGGTAGAAGACGCTCTGAAGGACACTTATCAGTTCCACCTGCCCGATGAAGGCGTAACCGAAAGCATATAGAAGAGGTATAAAGAAGATATAAAAGCATACTTATGGCTTGGGTTGTGGGCTTTCGGGCCTTGCAGCCCAGGCCATAAACGTTTATATGAGCAGCACGGTTACGCGGCTACTTGCCGCATAACAGTGGGCTCTGAAGGTCCTCATTCGTGGGCATAACCCTTAAACGGCAGCGTGCCTTCCACCCATCCGCCCTGCTTCCTGGCCTGGGCGCCATCCTTGAGCTGTGGATTAGACACTGAGAGCCCGATGAGCCGGATGGGCATACGGGCGTAATCTGAGCCGGAAAGCAATCGCTTGGCCAGTGGCAAAATATCTTCCTTTCGGCTGAGAACCTTGTCAACCGTTGCCGAACGAGTGATTTGCGAGAAGTCGCTAAACTTTATCTTTAACGTGAGCGTATAGCCTTCAAATTGTTTGTCGGCTATTCGCTTTATCAGTTCGAGCACAATATAATAAAGTTCCATGATGATTTTTGTCTTGCCTTTCAGGTCAGTAAGGAAGGTCTGCTCGCAACCAATAGACTTGCGTATGCGCACGGGCACAACCTCACGAGGGTCTATGCCTCTGGCAAAACCATAGTAAATGGCTCCCGCCTTGCCGAACACCTGCTGCAAATGATGGAGCGACAACTCTCTGAGCTGGGCACCGTTAGACACGCCCATGGCGTGCATACGCTCTGCAGTCTTGGCTCCCACGCCCCAAAACTTCTCTATCGGGAGATGGCTGATGAAGTCGAGCGCCTTGTCAGGATGCACCACAAAGAGTCCGTTGGGCTTACGATAGTCGCTGGCTATCTTGGCCAACAGCTTGTTATAGCTCACTCCGGCCGAGGCGGTGAGATGGGTCTGCTCGTATATCTTCTGCCTTATCTCCTTGGCAATGTCTACGGCCAGGTCTATATGAAACTTGTTTTGCGTTACATCCAGGAAGGCCTCGTCTATGGAAATAGGCTCTACCAGGTCGGTGTACTCATGAAATATGTCTTGTATCTGCCCCGACACCTCTTTATATTTGCTGAAGTTGGGGCTCACGATGATGAGCTGCGGGCACAGCTTCTTAGCCCTTGCGATGGGCATGGCAGAGTGTACGCCGAAGGGACGTGCCTCGTATGAGGCAGTGCTCACCACGCCACGGGGTCCGTCGAAGCCCACGGCAAGCGGCAGGCCGCGCCATTCGGGATGGTCTCTTTGCTCTACCGAGGCAAAGAAAGCATCCATATCGATGTGTATGATTTTCCTGTATTCCATGACCGGGCAACCCTCCTGATGTCCCTAATCGGCAACAGCAGGCAGACTACCGGTCAAGATAGTAGAGCGCAGTGCCTATGGCCGTGCAAAATTCGCTGTATTTAGGAATGATGAAATGCACGTCGTAGAGCTTCTCCATCATAGGAAACACATACTTGCATTGCGGCAGCAAGGTGAGATTACCGATGAGCACAAAGTCGCGTATGCCACTGTCGAGCGAGCTGAGAATGGTAGCCGAGCCCACCGTTTGCAGCACCATGCATATCAGTCCCAGCGCTATATCCTCGCGACTGGCATTGCCCTGCGCGTTGGCAAAGAGGCTGGCCGTAGCGTCCATGGGCAGTCCGGGCAGCGGATGAGCTGAAATGTCGCCTATGAGCAGATTGATATGAGAGATGTCTCCCTTCATTGCAAGACTTGTAATCTCCATGACATCGTCGGTCTTAAGCAGCAGGCGGCTCAGCCCGTTGAGCGTTCCACCGCCTATGCCGATACCTCCTATGTGACGGATATCCTTGCCGTCGCACATCACAAGCGATGTTCCGGTGCCCATCGACACCACTATCATCTTGCTTAAGTTAGACTCAAACTGCGCGCCCAGGCCGTCTGCTATAAACTCGGGAGCCTTCTCCGTGGGCAAACCATAGATGGGCTTGTCTATATAAGCCGACCCCACACCTGTGAGCATGACCTTTTCGACATCCGAAAGCTGTATTTTGTTATCATAAAGATACTTTCCAAAAGCGCCGTAAAGCGATGTGATAGGGTCAGTAGCCTTAATGCGCAGGGGCGAGACAACCTTTCCGCCGCGTATGCCAACTATCTTGGTGGTAGAGATTCCCACATCTATGCCTATTGCTGTCTTCATAATTATAAGCTATTTTGCGCTGCAAAGATAGCAGATTTTGCAAAAAAAACAAAATTAATTTTGGTATTTATCTGAAAATGAGTAACTTTGCAGTCCGAAAATAAAAGCATAAGCGGTTCAAGAAGTTTATATACATTATTAAATATAATATCAGAGATATGACTAAAGCAGATATCATCAACGAGATTGCCGGTACAACGGGCATCGGAAAGAAAGACGTTTCGGCTGTTGTAGAAGCCTTTATGGACACTATAAAAGACAGCCTGCTCGAGCGCAAGCAGAACGTTTACCTTCGTGGTTTCGGTAGCTTCATCATCAAGCATCGCGCTGAGAAGACGGCTCGCAACATCTCACGCAACACGACAATCACCATCCCAGCTCACAACTTCCCTGCATTCAAGCCGGCCAAGAGCTTCGTGGAGAAGATGAAAGACTAATAATAAACAACAATAAAGATACAAACAACATTTTAAAATTTTAAAGCTATGCCAAACGGAAGAAAAAAGAAGGGACACAAGATGGCTACGCACAAGCGTAAAAAGAGATTAAGAAAGAACAGACATAAGAGCAAGTAAGCCCCCTATAAGGCTGAAAGCAGAGTCTGGCTTATATCTTTGGGGCGTGTCTTCGCATAAGCTCCTTTCCCTGGGAGTGCGATGACAGGTCCCGTTTTTTTAGGAATCAAGTAATAAGAACATGACAAGCGAAGTAATTATTGATGCCCAACAAAAGGAAATATCAATAGCATTGCTGGAAGACAAGCGTTTGGTGGAATACCAAAACGAGCCGCGCGCTGCTAGTTTCTCTGTGGGCAACATCTACATCGCAAAGGTAAAGAAGCTCATGCCGGGCCTAAATGCCTGCTTTGTAGATGTAGGTTATGAGCGAGATGCCTTTCTTCATTATCTTGACCTAGGCAGCCAGTTTAATTCATATACCAAGTATCTCAAGCAAGTAGAAAGCGACCGCAAGAAGCTCTACCCTATCTCAAAGGCCACAAGGCTGCCCGACATCAAGAAAGACGGCAGCGTACAGAACACACTTTCTGTGGGTCAGGAAGTGCTGGTGCAGATAGTGAAGGAGCCTATATCAACAAAAGGTCCCCGACTAACGGGCGAGCTGTCGTTTGCAGGCCGCTATTTGGTTCTCATACCCTTTAATGACAAAGTGAGCGTTTCCTCCAAAATAAAGAGCAGCGAGGAAAGAGCGCGCCTCAAACAGCTCATTCAGAGCATACGGCCTAAAAACTTTGGCGTCATCGTGAGAACCGTAGCAGAAGGCAAACGCGTGGCCGAGCTCGACGCAGAGATGAAGGTATTGCTGAAAAGATGGGACGATGCCATACTGAAAGTGCAAAAAACGCAACAGCGACCCCAGCTTGTATTTGAGGAAACAGGCCGTGCCGTGGCCATGTTGCGCGACTTATTCAACCCTACCTACGAAAATATTTACGTTAATGACGACGAGATTTGCACGGCCGTACGTCATTATGTGTCACTCATAGCCCCCGACAAGGTGGATATAGTGAAGAAATATAACGGCAAGGTACCCATCTTCGACAACTTTAATGTAACAAAACAAATCAAGTCTAGCTTTGGCAAGACCATCAATTATGGGCATGGATGCTACCTCATCATAGAGCATACAGAGGCCATGCACGTGGTGGATGTGAACAGCGGTAACCGCGCTAAGGAGAACGGACAGGAGCAAAACGCACTGGATACCAACCTCGGCGCAGCCGACGAGATAGCCAGACAGTTGCGTTTGCGTGACATGGGAGGCATCATCGTGGTTGACTTCATAGACATGAACCTGGCGGAGGACAGGCAAATGCTTTATGAGCGCATGTGCAAAGACATGCAGAAAGACCGCGCACGCCACAACATTCTGCCGCTAAGCAAGTTCGGACTCATGCAGATAACACGCCAGCGAGTGCGCCCCGTCATGGATGTTAACGTTGAGGAGTCTTGCCCTACATGTTTTGGTACAGGTAAAATCAAGTCCAGTATATTGTTTACTGACCAACTGGAAAGGAAAATTGACCGTCTAGTCAACAAGATTGGCATCAAGAAATTCTACTTGCATGTTCATCCTTACGTTGCTGCCTACATCAACCAAGGCGTTGTTTCGCTGAAGCGCAAGTGGCAGATGAAGTACGGATTGGGCGTGCATATCATTCCTTCACAAAAGCTTGGCTTTTTGCAATATGAGTTTTATGACGGCAAAAAGCAATTTATCGACATGAAGGAAGAGATAGAAACGAAGTAAACAAGGGGGTTCTCCAACGAGGACCCCTTTCTCTTTATCCCATGGCTATCGGGCTTAGGGCTCGCCTTACCGGCGCATACGCCGGAAGCATCTACCATTGGCGCGCTATGCCATAGCCCTTTCCCAAGCCCGAAAATATCAAGATATTTTGTCAGTTTTAAGAATATTCTTTACCTTTGCAGATAGAAGTGTTGCGTTGCAGCCCCAATCCTAGCACCTGGACGGGCAAAGAAGAGCAGGCAGAACGAGCGCGTCACTTGCTAAAGAGACAGGCGACTTTCTGCTGATGGTATATATATAATAAGGTGTAACACCCTTCCATACTTCTCCATCACGTTAAGGAATGACGGCTAATAAGGTTGCGGCGATAAGAAAGAACGCGTAGTTTATGATGATGGATAAAAAAATTGGATTGTTCATTATAGGCCTTTGGCTGGCTCTGAGCTATACATGCGGAGCCGAAACTAACGACAACGAGCTAATCAGAATAGCGTCATGCAGCGACGAATATATTCTGAAAGAGGGCGAGAGGCTTATGAATAAGGGCGACATGAAGGCTGCCTTGCTGCGCTTTGAGCTGCTCAATGCCCGCGCGCAGCAAAACAAGCAGGTGTATGCACAGAGCCTTCATGACGCCGGACTGGTTTATTACACCCGATGCTCGTACTCAAAGGCAATGGAATGCTACATGAAGAGCCTTGAAGTGTGCGAGCAAATCAACTTCAAGAAGCTGCTACCCTATCTCTATAAAGACATTGCCAACGTCTATTCCATGTATCATGACTACGTGCAGAGCAGCCAACTATACAAGCTCACACTGCGCATGGCCAAGGAGCAAGGCAACATAGAGCTGACCAATAAGATGCTCAACAACCTGGTGTTTGCCTATACGCCAACCACCCCCATCAGCCAGTATAAGGCCTGGTACAGGGAGATGTGCCAGAACAAAGACTCACGCCCGCGCTATCCGCTAGACCTGCTCATGGTGAGCGGTACGATAGCCGGCTACGAGAAGAATTATCCCGAAGCCATCGATAAGTTCAAGAAGGCGGTGGCTTATGCCAAGAACAAGCACCTGGACATCATGATGCTGGTGTCTGCCTATGCGTCGCTGGCCGACGCCTATGGCAGCAACGGCCAGATCGACTCGGCCATCTACTATCAGAAACTCAACTTGCAGATAGCCAACAAGCAAGGCGTAGCTGCCCTGAAGATTAACGCGCTGAAGTCGCTTGCATCGCTCTATCAGGGCATCGACAGCCGTAAGGCACAGGAGTGCAAGTCAGAATATCTGCTGCTCAACGATTCTATCTTCAACGTCAACGCCCTTTCTGAGATACAAAACACCTATTTCTTTCATGAGATGGACAAGAAGCTGAACACCATCAACCATCTCAGCAAAACCAACCAAGCCCACTTACGGCAGATAACCATGCAGCAACGATGGATTATTACGCTCGTCATCTGCGCCCTACTCTTCCTATTGCTGCTGGCTGTTATCTATCGTCAGAACCGAAGACTCAACAGCGCGTATAAGTATCTCTTTGAGAAATCGCAGCATAACATGGCACACAAGGAGAAAATATCCAAGCAGCTGCAGAGCCTGAACGTGCCCGAAAACAACCCGAAACTCACAGATGAGGCAATAGCAGCCCCTCAGCAAGAAGCTGGAAGCATGGCACCCGCCATGACTGAAAGCACGGATGAGGCAGCCGAAGCGCCTGACAAGACCAGCATGCCACCCACCGACAAGGGCAAGGCCATACTTACGCCCCAACAACAAACCACGCTACTGGCCACCATCCTCGACATCATGGAGCACTCTGAGGTCTTCTGCCAGTTTGATTTCGGCTTAGACAACCTAGCCACACTGGCCCAAAGCAACTCACGCTATGTGTCGCAGGTCATCAACGACGAATATGGTGAAAACTTCAGAACGTTTCTCAACGAATTCAGAATACGCAAGGCCATGACACGAATGAACGATCAAGAGCATTACGGCAACTACACCATCAAGGCCATAGCCGAGAGTGTGGGCTATAAGTCACAGGCTAACTTCATCAACGTATTTACTAAAATAACCGGTCTGAAGCCCTCCACCTACCTCAAGCTGCTCAGAGAAGAGCGGCAGCATGAACCGACCGACTAGCACGGCCCTGCCTGCCCCTGAGCCAAAACCCACGTTTCAAGAAAGCAAAAGCATGGGTTTTAGCCTCCAAAAGTGCCTCTTTGGGAAGCCCAAATAGGCACTTTTGATTGATGACATAATGCCGGCCATAAGCGCCAAAAGGGCACAAAAGAACACAAAAAAGTTACTATTTCATGAATAAGTAACTAGAAAAGGAACTTTTTGAGTATTGTTTGAGATTATTTTAATAATTTTGTATCGAACTAATAATTTTAATTAACTACCATGTTATAGCTTATGAATAAACGAAACTTTTACCCACTAATCACCTTGGCAGTTACATCCTTATTAGGCGCAGGCACTGTCTCGGCACAGCAACTCACTAAAAGAGTAGTGAAAAACCAAGCCACACAGCCCACCATACGCATGGCACAGCAGAGCGCCCAGGGCCCAAGCATAAGGCGCGTTACCAATCCCTTGAGCTACGGCGACTCTGTTACGGTGCTCTACGAGGACTTCTCCAAGATGCCACAAGGCAGCATCGGCAATCCCGACACATCCGTAGAACTCACCTCCGACTCCATTTCTAAGTATCCCGTATGGATAAACCTGAAACCGGAATACACGCACCAGCCCGGCTGGGGCGGCCATTACATCTATCCGGCAGGCGGCGTGGTGTCTACATCGGCAGGCGATGGCGGCAATCTAGACACGCCTATGCTCGACTGTTCCGGCAATCAGGGCGTGGTGTTCCTGGAGTTTAAGGCCCGCACAGACGACAACGCGCAGCCCCAGTCACTCATCGTTGAGGGGGCAGAGACGCACAACATGTCGCCCACATGGGACTTCCTGGGCACCGGCGTAGCCTCAGACATCACGGCGGAGTGGAAGACCTATACCTTTACTTATTATGGCGCAGGACCTTACACCATGTTCAATATCGTCAGACAACAGATGACTCCGGACGACGTGATAGACAGAGTGTACATCGACGACGTGCGCGTCTACACCATCAAGCCGCACATCCAGATGCCAACAGCCTGCCCCTACACCGACTATAAGGGCAACAGCTTTGTGGCACACTGGACGAAAGTGAAGGACGCTACAAGCTATAAGGTCAACGTCTACACCAAGACGCAGTCTTATGACGGCTCTACCACAAGCAAGACTTATTTCAAACAAGACCTAGAAGTGACCGACACCATGGCCACCATAAGCGGTATCACGTCGGGCGAAACCTATTATTACACCGTGCGCGCCGTCAATGCTAACGGTCAGGAGTCGTTCGAGTGCCCCGAATATGAGGTGTTCGACCTCGAAGCTCCCGTGCTGCAGAAGGCTACCATCAAAGACTCCACCTACAAGGCAGCATGGAATGAGGTGCCGTCTGCCGAGCGTTACAACTATTGGGCTTACTTCCTGCGCACCGCAACTGCCGATGGCGAGTTCACGCTGACCAACGAACCGCTTTCCGGCTTGCAGATGACAGACGGGTCAGACATCACTTGGACGATAGACAATCCCACCTATTACACTTATGACAACTACATCATTCAGCCCGCATCACAGGCCGGATGGGATGCCAAAAACGGCATACCCTATCCTGATTGCTTAGCCGTAGACGGCTGGCAATACATCTTCAACCACACCGACGCAGGTCTCGTGTCACCCGAATTCGACCTCTCAAAGGACGGAGGAAAGCTGACCGTGAAGATGCAACTCAGGGGCGACAAGGGCGATGTGTGGTACAACGACGGCAGCAAGGAGACCCGTTTCACGCGCTGCGCCGTGGCTTTGTTCAACTGGGACGAGCAGTTGGGCGACTACAAGCAGGCCGAACTGCATTACACCGACGGCATTTCGCCCGAAAAGTTCAACGATTACACCATCCAACTCACAAAAGGCTCTGCGCGTTCTAAGATAGGTATCTACGCCGTTTGGGCTCCCGCAAACCTCTTCATCAAGAATCTGGTGGTCACACAGAAGTATAAAGCAGGCGAAAGCTTCGTCGATCCGTTTGTCTTCGGACGCTGGCTTGAGACCACATCCGACAGCGTCGTGGTGCCCAGAAAGGCCTATGGCTGCCCCATCTCTCACAAGGTGAGCGCTGTGAAGACCAATCCTCAGACCATGAAGATAAAGGAGAGCCAGTTCTCAGACATCGAGGTCATAGGCACGGTAGATGCCATCCAGAGCGTAGGACTGCAGAAGGCGTCTGTCCTGGTAGAGAATGGCAGGCTGCTGGTCAACGGCAACGGTTCGGTGAGCGTCTACACCTTAGACGGCAAGCTGGTGTATAGCGGTCGCACAGACAGAGGTGCTCTCGCCCTTCCCTTGCAGCGAGGAAGTTACGTAGTGAAGACAGCAGACAACTCCGTAAAGGTAGTTTTCTAGTCTTCTGGCGACATTCCCTTTGATAACCCGGCAGGCCTTGCAGCCTGCTACATCCACTAATTACTTGCCGGACGCGCGCCTTCATGGGCCATCATCACCCAGACGCGAGTCCGGCAATAGCCCCAAAAATTATCTAATCATAGCATTATGAGGCATCTTCTACACTTTCTAAGTTCAACCCTGGCACTTCTTATGATAGCCCAAATGGCTGTTGCGCAAGTACACCGCAATCAGTTGCCACCCGGCACCAAGCATGTAGCAACGCAAAAGCAACCCAACAAGACAGTAAACCTGAACGAAGACAAGGGCGTACTGATGTATGGCGCAACGGGACAAGACGCCTTTGGCCCGCTGCACTACGTGTCGTTCTACAGCAAGAGCGCCAACAACCTGCATTGGATAGCCGACATGGACCCCGAAGATGACGGCCTTCACATCAACCGTTTGCGCTGTGGAGCCTTCTGCGGTGACAAGTATTATGGCTATAAAGTAAAGATGTTCACCTATACGGTAAGGCCTTTGGCTTTCGTTTCAGTAGACTTCAGCAAGGGCCAACCCACTGTCATCACCGACTATACGGGCTCTACCGACGACTTTCTTATCTATGAGATGGCCTATGACTATAGTCGTAACACCTGCTGGGCATTGGCCTCAAATCCCGACGATTATAATCTGAGCGACGTATATAAGATAAACCTCACCGACGGAAGCTCGGTTAAGGTGGCCTCTCTGAGCTTCTACGCCTGGTGCATGGCCGTAGACTACGACGGAAATGCCTATGTCATAGAGAGCAATGCCGACAACACGGGCTCTTATCTCACACAGCTGAACCCCGACAACGCCTTTCAGGTGATGGGGAGGAAGGAACTTAAACTAGGCGGACAGCCCATCTCGGCCAACTATGTGCACACCATGGAGTTTGATCACAACTCTAACGTGCTCTATTGGCTAGGTACCAGCAACGACCAATACCAGCGTGTGTATGCCATCAACCCTAAAACGGGCAACGTGGCCAAGGAGAGCGAGCTGCTGCAAAACATTGTTGTGGGTCTGTACATACCCTTCCAGGGAGCCGACAGCAGAGAGGCAGCAGGCAAGGTGACACAGCTCAAGGCCACAGCGCCTGACGGCGACGAGCAGACAGCCACCCTTACATGGACCAACCCCACCGTTAACTGGCGGGGCGACGCACTCACTGAGTTTAAGGAAGTAACCATTAGCCGCGGCACACCGGCCCATGTAGTGGCCACGGTGCCAGGCAGTGTGGGCCAGCAATGCACATGGGCCGACAACGAGCCGGGCGCAGGCATCGTGACATATTATCTCACTTCCTACAGAAAAAGCGGCGAGAAAGGTCTCACGGACAGCGTGAAAGTGTTCGTAGGCAGCGACACGCCGGGCAATGTAGAGAACCTTTCGGCATCGCTCGCGGGCAAGAACGTTGCCCTGACATGGGGCGAACCGCTCACCAGCCACACTGGTAAGGGCTACGACAAGGCCTCGCTGAAGTATGACATTGTGCGTAACCCCGGCAACAAACGTGTCATGACAGACCTCACAGCAACGTCGTTTGTTGACGAAGACATGGGAGTCTTCGACAAATACACCTACACCGTAGTGCCTAAGAACAACGCCGGAGCAGGCGACAGCACCACCACAGCCCCCATTCTGGCCGGAAAGCCTTACGAGCCTACCTTCTACGAGGACTTTGACAACGCTGCCAAGGCGGCCAAATGGCAGACGATAGACAACAATATGGATGGCAAGTCCTTCAGCTACTCGGGCGGAGGATTCGACGATTTCAAGAACTTCAGCATCTATCTGTCTGGCTATCATGCTCTTGACGACTACTTGCTGAGCCCGCCCGTGCACCTCTTGGCAGGGCAGGCCTACAGAGTGTCCATGCTGTCTAAGCTGGGTAATGAGAACGAAACCCACACCTTTGAGTTCACCATGGGCACAGACGTAACCGCAAAGGCACAGTCTAAGGTCATCAGCAAGCACGAGGACATCGTGGCAACCCACAACGGTGAGCTCAGAAGCTTTGCCGACGTATTCACACCCGATGCCGACGGCAACTACTACATGGCCGTGCACTGCCTCAGCGACGCCAGCAACTACATGTCTTACTTTGCCGTTCGCAACTTCAAAGTAGAGAAAGTATACCAGAACGACATGGCCGTGACGGCTGTCAAACTGCCTTCTGAAATCAGGCAGGGCAAGGAAGCCTACGTGGTGGTGACGGTGATGAACGCCGGACTGAACGCCCAAAACAAGTATAGCGTGCGCATTCTCGACGCAGCAGGCAACGTGCTGGGCTTCAAGGACATACAAGAGGCCATCCAAAAGCAGGCATTTCAGGACGTAAAAGTGCCTATTTTGGCCTCCGAAATAGGCACTTTGAGCTTGCAAGCACATGTATTTCTAGACGGAGATGAGAACGCCGAGAATGACACAAGCGCCATGATGACGGCCGAGGTGAAACAACCCGGACTAGACTGGAACGTGGTTTGCAAGAACGAAGACCTGAGCCAGTCTACCACAGAACCCATGTCTATGCTCAAGCAATACTCCACCGTGCAGACCGTTTACACCGCTGCCGAACTCGGTAACAAAGACTGCAAGATAAAGGGCATAGCCTTCCAGTACACGCCCAACGACCTGGCTGAAGAGACAGAGCCCTTCAAAGTGAAGGTGTATGTGGGCACTACCGACGCTGAAGACCTCTATACCTCTTCCGAAGGATGGGTGGGCACAGATGCCCTGACCCTGGTTTACGACGGTCAGCAGACCATCAAGACGGGCGGACAACAGCTCATGGACTTCACATTCAGCACGCCTTACAGCTACGAACACAGCAAGAATCTGCTGGTGCAGGTATGGAAAGAAGGGCTGACCAGCAACATGTTCCCCGCCCTGTTCGACATCTACGGCGGCGAGAACTGGCAGAAGCTCAGAATGTTGAGATACAGTGGCAACGCTCCCTTCGACTATACGCAACAGTCATTCCCCATTAGCGGCAAGCCCGTGGCCTACTTCTCGATAGAGTATGCCACCGGCATCACGGCCGTGCCCGCACAAGGACGCACCCTGATAGAGGCTGTTGCGGGCGGTCTCTGGCTGCGCGACAAGGCGCAGAGCCTGACCATCTACGATGCGCGCGGCTGCCAAGTGATGCGCGCCAGCAATGTTCAGGGCCTCGTAAGCACCCATCTGAGCCCCGGCCTGTATCTCGTCAGGCTGGTGAATGCGGCAGGACAAGTATCAACCATCAAAATGATGTTGGGCAAATGAAGAAGTTGTTCATAAGCTTTATTACCCTCTGTGCAGTGTCGGCCCTTACGCTTGTGGGGCTGCCTGCACAGGCTCAGGATGTGAGACTGGGCTATTGCAACGGCGACGAGCTGGGTTCTTCCATCCGGGCACAAGGAACTGAGAGTGACGACAACGAGCTGGGCGCCGCCATCTTCCTACCCAAGAGCTTGCTCAAGAAGTATGTTGGCGACACCATCTACCAGATAAGCTATGCCAATACCGACAAGGTGGGCTCGTCTATGACGGTTTTCATCAAAACCGACCTCTACAGCAGACAAGGCATTGTGCAGACAGTGAGAAACCATAAGGCAGGTTGGAACAACATCAAGTTGAACAAACCGTATGTCATAAAAGGCGATGAAGACATCTACGTAGGCTATATTTCATACCCCAATCATATTGAGGCTGACAACAGCGAAATACTCACTATGGAGTATCATCACGGCGGTACGCCAGGCGCAGACTGGTATGGTATGAACGGACAATGGTGGGTTACGAAGGTTGACCTCATTAATTATGACTTCTGCATACGCGCCTATGCCAAGGGCAAGAACAAGCCTTTGAGAGACTTAGGCCTTGACCGCGTGACCAACTACGACATCATCCGGCAGAACAAGCCCACCTCTATGCAGCTGCAAATAACCAACTATGGAATGGAGCAAGTAGACGACTTCACCATCGAAGCCAGCAAAGACGGCCACACATTTCTCACAAAACAGATGTCGGGCGTAGGACTTGCGCACAACGAGATGAAGGAAGTAGACATCAAGGACCTGCTGTTTCCGCTTGAAGGAAACAACGACTTCACCGTCTCCATTACCCAGGTGAACGGCGCAACCGACAACGATGCCTCCGACAACAGTAAGGATTCTTACGTTTATAGCGTGCCGGAGAACGCGCAGACGCAACCCCGCAACATTCTCTTCGAGGAGTTTACCAACGTGAGCAACAAGGAGTCGTACCAAGCAGACAGCATATATCAGCTGGCCGTAGGACCGCGCAACGACGTGGTTTGGGTGAAATATCATGTAGAGAACAAGCTGCCTGAGCAGTCGGCTTACGAGTGGTTTTATGACAACAACACCCAGTTCACGCCCTCTGTGATGCTAGACCGCATGGAGTTTGAGGACCTCACGGGGCGCGGACCGGCCTATTTCGTGCCTTATAACGAGTGGCTCAGCTACATGCTTCAGTCGTGCGCTACCATCCCAAGCTTTGCCACCGTTACGGTAGATGCCACTCTGAACGACACGCATAGCATGGCCAACGTCACGGCAAAGGTGACCAGCCAGGTAAACGAGATGCCCCATCAGAAGTCATTGCGCCTCACTCTGCTGGCAATAGAAGACTCTGTGCAGTTCAGCGAGGGCTTCCCTAAGGAGAACAACGTGGTGAGGAAGTTCATCAACGGGCCTTGGGGACAGCAGATAGACCTGAGTAATTATGCCGACTCTGTTACTGCCAGCATGGACATAGACCCAGCCTGGAACGCACATAACTTGCATTTCGTGGCCTACCTGAGCAGCTATGACAGCTCAAACCCGCTCAACTGCCCGGTTTATAACGCCGGGATGTGCAAGGTGAAAGTGGCTGACGGGCTCAGGCTGAAGGCCCTCAACGCCGAACGGCCGCAACTGTTCTACGATGGCAAATCATTCTCTGCCAACGGCGGATATAAGGTTTTGGCCGTATATAACCAGTCAGGACAGCTGCTCAGCAACCAGCCGCTGCACGGAGGACTCTATCTCGTAAAGGTGGGCAATGGGCAGAATGTGCTTACGCTCAAGTATCTATTGAAATAATATGTTAACATTAATACATACCACATTTATGAAAAAAGCAATTCTCTTATCCCTTCCCATCGGCCTGATAATGGCCGCTATGCCCGGTACACGGGTGCAGGCGCAGGGACAGATGGTTGTGTACAGCAAGAGCAATCCATCGCCTTCGACGTGGCAGTTGGACCAGCTCATGTCACTACACTTCGACAATGAAAGGCTCTATGTGCAGCCCAAGAACATCGGTACCACGGCTTTCAGCCTCGCTGATGTGCGCTGCATTAAGTTCGCCGCAGTGGTCAACGCTCTGCAAACGCTCAATGCGGGCAGCGACAAGCTGGCTGCCAGGCTCAGCGGAGGCACCTTACAGGTAACCGGATGGAGCGGTGGTGCCACGCGGGCTGCCCTGTTTACGGCCAGTGGCACACAGGTTCTGGTGGCCGATAACTGGGCCGGTGAGCCGCTAGACGTGTCGGCTCTGCCCGCAGGAATCTACATTCTCAAAATTAAGAACTATTCGTTGAAATTTATAAAATGATGATTATGAAAAAGATAACCGCCCTTATTCTCTTATGCCTGGCTGTTCTTGGCCTTCAGGCACAGACCATTAACCGAATGATTGTGCAGCCCAAGACGGGCTATCCGCAAGGCTATGCCATCGACGGAGTAGACAGTGTGTTCTTCGACAGCGTGTCTGACGACGTGGCAGCTGCCATAACCGTCAACAAGGTGAGCACCTCATCAGCAGGCGACACGCTGTGGGTGGCCATCACGCCTACGGCAGATTGCGCCAAGTTTCGCATCACCTGCGTGCCCACAGTGCGCGCCAATGCACTGTCATCGGCTGCTACTCTTCATGCATATATGGATAATGTGAAGTCCAACTACTATTATCAGGCATTCACAAACGCGCAGATGACGGGCTTCGACCAGCCCTTTGAACCCGCTTCGAGCTACACCCTGCTCTCCCTGGCATACGACAAATACAGCACGCCATGCAAGGTGTCGAAGGCTGAGTTTACCACGCCGGCCGCTCAGCTGGTGGGTAATCCCACCGTGGCTTGGGAGATTACAGACGCCACAACCTCTACCCTATCCATGAAGTTTACGCCCAATGCCGACTGTAAAGGCTATGCAATATGCCTCTTTAAGGCGGGTGAGGCGCAGCAACAGTTTGAGCAATGGGGCGCTATGTTCGGCTTCGTGAACATGGGCGATATGATTAAGCAGTTCAGCGGCAGGGTGTATGACAGCGAATACACCAACACCTGGACTGCCTTGGCACCCGGAACAGACTACGAAATATACATTCTGCCCATGGATGCCAACGGCAATTACGCCCCCATGGTGATTGCTTCGGCCACCACCAAGCAACTTGGCGGAACGGGAGAGGCCACAGTAGACATTTCGATAGGCAAGTATGTGTCTACAGAATATGGCAATTACCAGGAAGTAACCTATACGCCTAACGACCAGGCATCATTGCACCGCGACATTATTATCACCGAAGAGGGTTATAACGAGATGGGTGAAGATGGCGTGATAAGCTATCTGAAGACCGATAACCCGATGAATCCGTATTGGGACCAGTATGGTGTTGACGTCGCACAATGGAACGCCGACCCCAGCACAACCTACTATGCTTGCGCCATAGCACGCAATCTGAACGGCGAATGGGGATCTCTTGCAAAGGTTAAATTCACCACCCCGGCCATCGGAACCAGTGCCGCTAAGCCTGCGTATATCAGCAGTAGGAAGGTGGAGACCGGCATATCGTTCAACGGAAAGGCTCCGGCAATGAATGCCAAATGGGCTAAGCGAGGCCTTACGCTGATAGAGAAATAGCGCTGCGAGCACACTTGAGGAGAGGCTAATGGACCTCTCCTCATTTTAATATCACAATAACACAAACGAATATGAGAACAAACAAATTACTTTTTACGCTGTCCTTAGCATTGGCAGCAAGCCCTTTGGGCCTCCTTGCGCAACCGGGCAACGTGACCGAGAAGGGCAAGGCGTTGCCTTATAGCAATGCACCCGCTGAGATAAGCTCAGAAAGTATGAAGCCCTCGGCAGCCTTGCCAAAGGTGTGGAAGGCCCCTTCCTTAGCTCCCAACCTGCTGTATGACCAGGCCGACGGGCAGGCTAAGGTGTGGGGATTTCTGCAATTCGACTACCGCTATCGCACCAATGCCGTGGTGAACTTCACCACCGACAGCCCCGCCACCTACTCTATGGTGTATGATTACAGGCAAGAGCTAGGCGTGTCAAAGGTAGTTACAGCTGCCACTTTCGTGGGCAACACGCTCTATGGATATGCTTGTACCTATTACGGACCGGGCGCGCTGGTGCCTTATGCCGTGGGTACGATAAACCCGGAAACGGGCATTTTCAGTCCCATACGCACCGTAAGCATCGGCACCGGACTGCTTATCAATGACATGACGTATGATCCTGTGACCAAGAAGATGTACGGAATACAGTTCAACGAGAACTCGGAGACAGGCGAAAACTTCTCTAATCTGTACCGGATAGACCCTGGTACGGGGCAGATAGACAGCATAGGAAAGGTTGACTACCTGCTGTACGCCCTCTCAGCTGACGTAGACGGAACGCTATATGGCATAGCCCGCGACATGGCAAAGGATATGGCGGATGACAACAACTCCTTTCTTGTGAGGATACCTGCCCAGACCATCGCGGCAGGAAAGACCACGGCAGAGCGCGTTGCTCCCAATACGGTGCTCGGAGTGAACGTGTATTACCAGCAGAGTATGGAGTTCGACCGCACCACTCACAAGCTTTGGTGGCTCACGCAGAGCCATGAAGGCTACCCGTATATGGCTGAGATAGACTGCAAGACGGGCAAGATAAAGGCCAAGAGGCAACTCAACGTGCAGGCGCAAATCACCTCGTTGGCCATTCCTTATCAGATAGTCAACGCGCAGGCACCCTCTTATCCACAACGCTTAACGGCTACTCCGGCGGCCATGGGAGGCAATCAGGTGAGACTAACATGGGCAAATCCCAGCACAGACTATATGGGTAATGCCCTCACAGACCTGTCGGGAGTGCGCCTTTACCGTGACAATGAGCTCATAAAGACTTTTGACGGCGTTGAGAAAGGGGCATCGGCTTCTTACTCTGACAACGATATCACGCAGCCTGGCTATTACACCTATCGGGTGCAAGGCTACAACACGTCAGGCGACGGCATATATAAAGAGGCCCGGCTATTTGTGGGTAAGGACAAGCCCGGCAAGGTTCGCAACATCGTTCTCACCACAAACGGCTCTACAGCCAAGCTTTCTTGGAACAGTCCGGCAACAGGATTGAACAACGGATGGTATGATAAGGCCTCGCTACGCTACAAAGTGGTGAGGCAACCCGACCGTAAAATCATTGCCTTATCCATCTCCGACAGCACCCTTAACGATGAGGTAACCAAGTATGCCGGCTACTCTTATCAGATTATACCGACGAACGCGCAAGGTCAGGGCGACACGATAACATCGCAGGTGGCGCAGTTCGGCCCCACGATAGAGGTGCCCTACACCGACTCTCTCAACACAGCGGCAGGCTTTAACGAGTGGATAGCACTCGACGCAAACGGCGACGGAACAACGTGGAACTATGATTCAGGCAACAAAGTGACCAATTACAACTACTCACTGAGCGCTGCCAACGACTACTTAGTGTCGCCGCCGATCGCCTTCGAGGACGGAAAATCATATCAAGTAAGATACACTTACTACACATCCAACTGGGTAACGGCCGATGATCACACGCCCATTATGGAGCGAATGAAGGTGTATTGCGGCAAGCAACCCACTGTTTCAGGCCTTAACAGCATGATAGAAGACCTTGGAGAGTTCCACACTGCAAGCGGAGACTATCTATATGGCAAGACACTCTTCACCCCCGGAGCCGGCAAGGGCTATGTGGCCTTCCAGGCATGTTCGGATGCTGACCATGGCATCATATACCTAAAAGACGTCAGCATACGCGAGTATAGCGCCAAAGACGTTAGTCTCAAGAGCCTGCATGGCAGCGCTACGGGCAACGTAAACACGCCTTACTCGTTCGGAGTAGATATTTGCAACGAGGGCAGCAAGGCTGCTTCGGGCTTCACCATCGAGATTCTCGATGCCAAGACGGGTGCCGTTATTGCGCAAAAGCAGATTACGGATAACCTGAATGCAGAGGAAACGAAGAACTACTCAGTGGAGTGGACGCCCACAGCTACCGGAAAATACAGCTTCACAGCACGCGTTAAGTTCGACGGCGACACCTATCCTATTGACAATATAGGCACTCAGGTGGTCTATGTAACCGTTAGCGACGAGGCAGCACAGACTTGGCTGACCGTCAATCAGGACCATTCGGCCACGGGTATGGGCGGTTGGTACATCCCCTTCAACTTTGGTTCTAAGTATACAAAGATAGATGTCATCTACCTGGCAAAGGAAATGCAGCTCAAGAACATCAGGCTCACGGGTCTGCAGTTTGTATATGACACGCCCCAAGGCACGCCGGCAAGCGAGGCCAACGTCAAAGTGAGCATCGGAAATACCACTCAAGACTACATCATTTGCGACCCGAACGACAGCTATAACGTGCATTTTGTTGACGCAGACTGCTCTGAGGTGTACTCAGGATCATTCAGTCTGGACAGCGGAGCGGTAAAAAGCTGTCCGCTCGTCATCAATTTCACTACGCCATTCGACTATTCTGAGGGCAACATCGTGGTGAGATACGAGACCAATATGGAGTCGGCCAACCTGCTGTCAGGCGACTATCAGCCTTGGTATCACTATTGCAGCAACTATGACGACGGCGATCCGCAACGCTACCGCACGGCTATTTATCGTGGCAATACCAGCACTGTGAACCCTAGCAAGGTGGGTTGGAACTACTGGACGCCTTACACCATGTTTGCATATACCACAGCAAGCGGTCTGCAAGGCGTGATGCAGCCGGTGAAGAACGGCCTTAACCTGATGCAGAACGGTAAAGCCCTACTGGCCAACAAGACGTTAGAAGCCATTGAGGTGATAGCCACTAACGGTGCAACGATGCGCAAGGCCACCCACACACAGCGCATAGACGTGGCCGGACTGCATGGCGCTTACCTGGTGCGCTACACACTTGGCGGCACTACTGCTACCGTTAAGATGATTATTAAGTAAGCTATTGTCCATGAGCGCATAGGCTCTGATGGCTCAATAGAGACTCAAAGAGAAAATAAAAGTCTGGATACAACTGAGCATCCAGACTTTTATTATATTCAGTCCCAACCCTCATACGGGTTGAAAAGACTATTGTATAACCTTAAACCTCACTCTGAACGAATGGGTATGTTCATCCCAATTCGTGCCAAGAAGCACAAACCGGCCTATCTGCGAAGTTGACCTGACATGCTTTCCGGCGCAAGGGCAAACATCATAGTCGCCTATGCGCACAAGGCGAATGGTGTCGCTCACGTTGGCAGGCAGGCGGTCTGCGCTCACGCCATCAGGCAGATGGTGGCGGTCTACATACTCATAGGTAACCGGCAAGTCTTCAGCAATGAGCCTGTTCATCTCAGTCTCGATGGCCTTCTCCTCTGTTCTGGAGGGCTTATGATCGAGGGTGAACGTCATCTTACTCTTCTTTCGCTCTATGTGGGCATTGCTGCTGCGCTGCGTACCAAACATTCTTATCATGAGCTGATTGAGCAGATGCTCTGCCGTATGGGCCGGTGGGAACTCGTCTTTGTTGTGTGCGTTGAGCACATAGCTGTTCTTATCCATGGTTAACTGGAATTTATATATACGTCCGGAATATCCTTTCACGTCTACCCTCACCTGACTGTCGCGCTTCAGCGCAAGCTCAGTTTTCTCGTTGGTAAGCAGGTCTGTGGCCACAAAATTCTTTTCCGGAAGACCTAAGAAGTCGAATGCGTGCGACGGAACAGTGACATCCAGGTTCTTGGGCCAAGCGGAGAAGTTGGCTATAACCAGCAACACCGTGTTCTCAAACTTACGCATAAAGACGAACTGGTCATGCGGATTAAACTGCGCCGACAGCCCGTTTACGTACATCAAGTCGAAGGTCTGACCCTCGCTCACGGCCCTTTCGTCGTTGCAAATATTCAGAATCTTACGGTATATGGCCTCCAGGGCGCGCTGGCTGGGCGTGAGTGCCTGCCTGTCGGCATACTCATGCTCAAGACTCTCAAGGCCCCAGTAGTCGAAGATGGTTGTCCGGCCGTCGCGACCGCTGAATCCTTCCATATACATACCGCGCTCGCCCACCTCCTGACCGGCATATATCATGATGGGGTTCTGCTGAAAGAGCGCCTCTACTATCAAGGCCGGAATGGCCTTAAAGGCATCTCCGCAGAAGAAGTCAGACGCTATTCGCTGCTCGTCATGGTTCTCCAGGAAGTAGAGCATATGGCCTTTGATGTCGTCGGTGCCCTGCCACTCTCTGGTGATAGCCGATGCCGGACGCTGCTGACAGATTATTCCGCGCAGACAATCGTACATGCCCACCTTGTCATAAAGGTAGTCGAAACCCGACTGTATGTAGCATCTGTACTTTCCGGGGTCGTACACCTCGCCCACAAAGATGATGCCGGGAAAAGTCTTCTTCACACGTGCCGTGGCGTAAGCCCAAAACTCTGCGGGCACCATCTCGGCCATGTCGCACCTGAAGCCGTCTATGCCTTTGCTGGCCCAAAACAGCAATATGTCGGTCATCTTGAGCCAAGTGTTGGGCGTAGGTATGAAGTGCGTGCTCCGTCCTCCGGCATCTGTATAGTCGATGCCATAGTTCAGCTTCACCGTTTCATACCAGTCGTTCTGCTGAGGATGCGAGTCGAAGCGGTCGTTGCCCGTGCACTTGGCGGGGTACTCGATGTAATCGGGCGTGCCATCAGGCTCAGGCTGGCTCACCCCTTGCAGGTCTAGCGTCTCGCCGGGGCAGTAGTAGAAGTTGTTTTGTGGGTTGAAGTGCATCGACGTATCGTCGTCTTCGCCCAGATCCTTCACTCCCTGCGGCTTGCAAATGCTCTTATATTGCCGCGCCACATGATTGGGAACAAAGTCGATGAGCACCTTCAGGCCCGCCTGATGAGTTCTTTTGACGAGCTCCTCAAACTCCTCCATGCGCCGGTCTACGTTTTCTGCCAGGTCAGGATCAACATCATAGTAGTCGGTTATGGCGTAAGGCGAACCCGCCTTTCCCTTCACCACCCTGGCGTTTTGGGTAGGAATGCCGTAGCTTGAGTAGTTTGTTTGCGTTGCGTGGCGTATGATGCCCGTGTACCACACGTGGGTGAAGCCCATGTCGTGAATGTGATTGAGCTTGCGTGTGGTTATCTGATTAAGCTTGCCGCAGCCATTTTCAAGCACAGAACCCCACTCTTTGCAAGTGAGGTTCGTGTTTCCGAAAAGGCGTGTCAGTATTTGATATATTACTATTTTCCTATGCAATTCCATGCACACTCACCGTCTTGTCTATTCGTCCTATCATTCCCTGCAGAGCCTTGCCCGGTCCACACTCCGTGAAGTCGGTGGCTCCGTCGGCTATCATGTTCTGCACGCTCTTCGTCCAGCGCACGGGGCTGGTGAGCTGAGCAATCAGATTGGCCTTTATCTCGTCAGGGTTGGTGTGTGGCTTGGCGTCTACATTCTGATAGACAGGACACTTAGGCGTGCTGAACTCGGTGCTCTCTATGGCAGCCTGCAGCTCATCTTTGGCGGGTTGCATGAGCGGAGAGTGGAACGCGCCACCCACTTTCAGCGGCAGGGCACGCTTGGCTCCGGCGGCCTTCAGCTTTTCGCAAGCCTGCATGATGCCGTCCTTGCTGCCTGAAATGACCAGCTGACCGGGGCAGTTGTAGTTAGCTGCAACAACCACGCTGCCTTCTTTGCTCACCTCTTGGCACACCTCTTCTACCTTCTCATCAGGCAGAGCGATGATGGCAGCCATGGTGCCGGGGTTCTTTTCGCAGGCTTTCTGCATGGCGTTGGCACGAGCTGCAACCAGCTTCAGGCCATCGGCGAACTTCAAAACACCCGATGCTACCAGCGCAGAGAACTCTCCGAGCGAGTGACCGGCCACCATGTCGGGGGCGAAATCATCGCCCAGGCAAAGCGCTGAAATCACTGAGTGCAAGAAAACAGCAGGCTGTGTAACCTTGGTTTCCTTGAGCTGCTCGTCGGTACCGGCAAACATGATGTCTGTTATCTTAAATCCAAGAATCTCATCGGCCTCGTCAAAAAGTTTCTTAGCCAACTCGTTGTTCTCGTAAAGGTCCTTGCCCATGCCCACAAACTGTGAGCCTTGGCCTGGAAATACAAATGCTTTCATATTCAGTTATTTATATTTTGTTTTAAAGTAACTGCAAAGATATGCAATTTATTTGGTATGAGCAAAAAACAAACGGTGTAAAACGCTCGTGCCCCTGCACATAAGGCAAGATGTGTAAACAATGACTCATGAGAGTCTGAAAATCAGCGTTTCACGCCCGTTATCATCATCTTACTATTCTACTTAGAAAGTGTCGCAACGCAGCCGAGGCGGGCCCGCTTGCCAAAAGTGCCTGTTTCGCAACGCAAGAATGCCTATTTCGCAACGCAAAAGTGCCTGTTTCGCAACGCAAAAACACTGCTTTTGCAAAATGTCTGTCTTGGCCGCGCTGACAGCACACGCAGTCTTGGCGCGCTATAGGCCGCAAAGAGAGCCAAGAAAAAGAAAAAGGCTGTGCCTATGGAATACCACCGACACAGCCTGCTATAAAGACTAATTACACTATAGGTATGAATTATAGCTTGCAGATTATACCCTCCTTAGACGACCGCATGAAGTTAACCAGATTGCGAATTTCCTTGCTATCAGGCACTTGTTGGTCTATCTGGAGGCAGGCATCAAACACAGATGTCTGACCATGGAACACCAGTCGATAGGCATTAGCTATATGTTTGAGCACCTTATCGCTTATTCCGTAAGCGCTGCACATCACGGTGTTGACACCCCTATACTTCACGGGGTTGCCTCCGGCGATGATGTAAGGCGGCACATCCTTTGAGAAGGTTGTCCCGGCCTGTATCATAGAGCCCTCGCCAACGCGCGTTCCGGCGTTTTCGATGACCGATGATGAGAAGATGGCACCATTGCCTATCTCGCAGTCACCGGCTATCTTGGCACCGTAACCCAGCACGCAACCATCGCCTATCTTGGTGTCGTGCGACACGTGCGAGCCTTCCATGAGGAAGTTGTGGCTGCCTATCACGGTCTGGCAGCCATGGTGTGTGGCACGGTTGATGACCACATTCTCGCGTATAATGTTGTTGTCGCCCAGCACGCACTCGCTGTCCTCGCCCCTGAAGTTGAAGTCCTGAGGCAACGCGGCGATGACAGATCCTTGGTGAATCTTATTGCCATTGCCCATGCGGGTGCCGTTCAGGATAGACACGAAAGGATATATCACGCAGTTGTCGCCTATCACCACATCGTCTTCAATATACACAAAGGGGAATATTTTGCAGCCATCGCCGATCTTCGCCTTAGGCGATACCTCAGCTTTAGGACTTATTTCACTTGCCATATTTTATGAGATAAAAACGTTAGACAATTATTAATTCACTCCGCCGCCAAGGGCATAGTAGAGGTTTACCACGGCCTGCATCTTGTAGTAGGCATCCTGCACGCTGCTTATCTCGGCGTTGAGCAGGTTCTGCTGCGCCGTGATGACCTCCAGGTAGGTGCTTGAGCTTTGCGTGTAGAGTTGCTTGGTTTGCTCTACATTGGCCTTGAGTACCTCTATTTGCTTTTCTTCCATGTCAAGCTTTTCCTTGGATGAGTTGTACAGCACAAGGGCATTGCTCACCTCAGAGCCTGCTGAGAGCATGCTGTTCTGCCATGTGTTGTAGGCTTGCTTATACTGTGCCTCGGCTACTCTCAGGCCTGCTATGAGCTGACCTTTCATGAAGATGGGCTGCGTGAGCGATGCTACGGCCTGGAAGAGCCATTTGCCCGGATTGACCAAACCGCCATTGTTGGTGAATGCACCCGTAGGCGATATGGTGAGTGAGGGATAGAATCGGCTGCGCGCTGTCTCTACATTATAGAAGCAGCTGGCCAGGGCCATCTCGTTGGCATGCACGTCAGGACGGTTGGCCAGCGCGCCTACGGCTATGCCATTGGCAAAGTTGGAGGGCAACGACTGTGCTTCCAGCGTGCCACGCTTGATGCCTTGCGCGGGCTCACCCATGAGCAGGCTGAGCGAATTCTCTGTTTCGCGTATCTGACGCTTCAGGTCGGTTGACTGAGTAAGCGCGCTGTAGTAAGCAGCCTCGGCACTTTGCACGCTGGTAGAGCGAGCCCTGCCATACTCCATCTGCAGTTTCATCATGTCCCACGTGTCTTTCATGAGCGAAGACACGTTGTCTACGATTTCCACTTGCTTGTCGAGCATGAGCAAAGTATAGTATAAGTTGGCCACGTTGCATATCAGTTTGGTCTTCACGGCCAGCTGATAGTCTTTCGATTGCAGCAGTGCCACCTGCGCAGCTTTCTTTTGTGAGCGCAGCGTTCCGAAGAGATCAACCGTCCAACTGGCACTTATGGGCAGCGAGTAGGCCTTGGTGGCCTCGGTGTGCGTGCCAAAGTGGGTGATGGTTCCCGAGGGTGAGAAGGTCAGACTGGGCAAGAAAGCCAGCTTGCTGGCCTTGAGCTGCGCCTCGGCTATCTCAACATTGAGAGCCGCATTGAGCAGATCGGGGTTGTTGCTCAGCGTCTTAGAGATGATGGCCTGCAGGTCGGGGTCGGTAAAGACACTCCGCCAAGGCAGGTTGCCAAACCCTGTGGTGTCGTTATTGCTGATAAATCCCGAACCTGAAGGGTCGCGCACCACGCCCTGAGTCTTAGCCTCCGAACGCTCATAATTATCGTATAAGGAATGGTAAGCCTTGCAGCTGCCCAAGAGAACAGCTGCTGCGGCTACCACAATGATATTATAACTTCTCATAATGTCTAGTGTTCTACTTTATATTCTTCTACCGGACCATGTGCATATTGCTCCAGTTCCTTCTCCACATCGGCAGTCATCTCGTCGTCGAAGTGCAACGGACGATACTTCTCTTGCAACCATTCGAAGACGGCAAACAATGCCGGCACGATGAAGATCTGCACCAAAGTACCGATTAACATACCGCCTACAGCGGCTGCGCCCAACGTCTGGTTGCCATTCTTGCCTACACCTGAGGCGAACATCAGAGGCAACAGACCGATGACCATGGCCAATGATGTCATCAAGATAGGACGGAGTCGGGCGGCAGCACCCAGAATAGAGGCATACTTGATGGCCATACCCGTCTGGCGACGCTCAAGGGCGAACTGCACGATAAGGATGGCGTTCTTGGCCAACAGACCTATCAACATGATGAGAGAAATCTGCATGTAGATGTCGTTATTGTGCCCAAAGAGATTGGTAAAGGCAAAGGCGCCGGCCAAACCGAACGGTATGGAGAGCACAACAGCCAAAGGCAGGATGTAACTCTCATACTGTGCACTCAGAATGAGGTACACAAATACCAGACAGAGTGCGAAGATAAGGGCCGTAGAGTTGCTCGACTCAGCCTCCGAACGGCTCAGGCCTGAATACTCATAGCCATATCCGTCGGGCAGATTCTTCTGCGCAACCTCCTCTATAGCCTTCATAACCTGGCCTGAAGAGTAGCCGTCATTGGCGTTCACACTCACGTTAATGGCCGTGAAGAGGTTGAAGCGGTTGATGTTAGACGGGCCGAACACCTTGCGCAAAGTAACGAATTCGCTCACCGGAGCCATCTCACCCGATGCCGTACGAACGTATATTCGGGTCAGACCTTCGGGCGTCATACGGCTCGCTACATCGCCTTGCACCATCACACGGAAGAGCTTTCCGTAAGCATTGAAGTTAGATGCATAGAGTCCGCCATAATAGCCTTGCATCACCGAAAGAACCACCTTGGGCGATATGCCGGCCTGCTTGGTCTTGGCAACATCCACATCCACCATGTACTGAGGATAGTTAGGGTTGTAAGAAGTCATGGCCTGCTGCACCTCAGGACGCTTGTTCAGCTCGGCGAGGAAGTTCTTAGTGATGTTATAGAACTTATTCAAGTCGCCGCCGGTCTTATCCTGCATGGTCATGGTGACACCGTTCTGAACGGAGAAACCAGGAATCATAGGAGGACCAAATGCCAGTATCTGCGCGTCCTTAATGGATGCTGTCTGCTTGTATATCATGCCCAACACCGAGTTCTGCTCATAGGGATTAACCAGCAGAGCCATGGGGTCGCCGTCCTTGATGGCACGTCCGATGCGGTCGAAGAGACCACCTGCACGCTCCTCAAAGGGTTTCAGCTTGATGATAAAGGTGGCCTGGTCAGAGCCTTGGCCTGCTATGAAGTTGTAACCGATGATGGCATTGCGGTGCAAGATGGCCGGATTGTTGGCCAACATCTTGTCTACCTCAGCCACAATCTGCTTGGTACGCTCTTGAGAAGTACCGGGGTTAGCCGACACAGTGACGAAGATGGTACCCGTATCCTCATCAGGCACAAGGCCGGAGTTGGTGAACTTCATGCCTATAACAAGTGCCACGATGCCCACAACAACGATAGCTGCCGTGATGAGACGGTGATTGAAGACATGCTCAACACCTTTTTTATACTTGTTAAGAGTGGTATCGAACACCCTGTTGAAGCCGGCATGGAAACGCGCGATGAACGTCTTGTTCTTGGCATTCTCCTCTTCCTTATGCGGCTTGAGCAGCATAGCGCAGAGTGCCGGCGACAAAGTGAGGGCGTTGACTGCCGATATGACGATGGACACTGCCATCGTAACGCCAAACTCTCTATAGAATGTACCTGACGTACCGCCTATGAATGACACAGGGATGAACACCGAAGCCATAACCAAGGTGATGGATATGATGGCGCCGGATATCTCGTTCATGGCATCGATAGCGGCCACAAGGGCACTGTCATAGCCTTGGTCTAGCTTGGCATGGACGGCCTCTACCACCACGATGGCATCATCTACCACGATGGCAATAGCCAACAACAGGGCCGACAGGGTGAGCAAGTTGATGGAGAAACCAAACACCCAGAGGAAGAAGAAGGCACCAATCAGGGCCACCGGAACGGCTATCATAGGGATGAGCGTAGACCGTAAGTCCTGCAAGAACACATACACCACGAGGAACACAAGCAGCAGTGTGATGAACAGAGTCCTTACTACCTCGGCGATAGATGCGAAGAGGAAGTCGGTTACATCATACATAACAACGTACTTCATGCCTGGTGGCATCGTCTTCTGAGCATTCTCCAAGGCTGCCTTCACGTCGGTTGCGATCTGCGTAGCGTTTGATCCGGCAATCTGTTGTACCATACCCATGCAGGCCGGCACGCCGTCGTTAACCATGCTCACGTTATACATCAGCGAGCCAAGCTCTATCTTTGCCACATCCTGCAGCTTGAGCGTCTCGCCCGTTGTCTTGCTTGTCAGGATGATGTTGTCATACTCCAGAGGTGTAGACAGACGGCCTTTGTAACGCAGGGTGTACTCATAGGCCATGTCGCTGTTCTCACCAAACTTACCCGGGGCAGCCTCAATGTTCTGCTCAGCCAGCACGCCGACAATGTCAGAAGGCATCAATCCATACTCCTTCATCTTATCCGGCTTCAGCCAGATACGCATAGAGTAATTGGCCGTTGAAGGGCTCGACACGTCACCCACGCCGTTGATACGCTTCAGAAGCGGCACGATGTTGATGTTGTTATAGTTGGTTACGAACTGTCCGTCATATCGTCCGTCAGACGTAAGGGCATACATAATGACGTTAGATGTCTGTCTCTTCGTCACCGTAACACCCACCTGCGTTACCTCGGCAGGCAGAAGGGCTTGCGCTTGCGACACTCTGTTCTGCACATTCACGGCAGCCATGTCGGCGTTAGACCCTTGTTTGAAGTAGACAGTAATCATACACATACCATCGTTGGTGGTCTGTGAGGTCATATATGTCATGTTTTCCACACCGTTGATGCTTTCCTCCAACGGCACGGCAACTGATTTCATCACCGTCTCGGCATCAGCACCCGTGTAAGAAGCCTGCACCATGATGGTAGGCGGGGCTATATCAGGGTATTGCTCAATAGGCAGCGACAGCAGACCGATAGTACCCAGCAGCACCAAGATAATAGATATCACGGTGGAGAGTACCGGTCGTTTGATAAATTTGGTAAATGTCATTGTCCTAGATTTTTTGTTTCAGAAAATGATTATGGCCGCGGCTTACTTGCTCTTCATCGCTTTGACGAAGCCGCCGGCAGAGTTCTGCTGCTCGCTTAGCTGCTGTGCCTTCTTGATGGCGGCGTCATACTGAGCCTCGGTAACGGGCTTTATCTTCATGCCATCGCTGAGCGAAGCCAGTCCCTTGGTCACGATGCGCTCGCCCTTGCGCAGGCCAGAGGTCACGATATAGGTCTTGCCGTCGTTCTGGTCGTTAACCTTTATCTCTGTGTAGTGCACCTTTCCTTCGCCGTCTACCTTATATACGAAAATCTTGTCTTGCACCTGTGTGGTGGCATCCTGAGGTATTACAATAGAGTTGTTGTCGTTCTTAACAACCACAATCTGGCCTGCTCCGCCGCTTTTAAGCAGATGTTCGGGGTTGGGGAAGTGGGCAATGACTGAGTATGAACCCGTTGAAGAGTCGATAACACCGCTAACCTTCACCACCTTACCCATGTGGCCGTAGGTTGAACCGTCGGTCAGTTGCAGCTGAACAGGGGGATAATCGTTGATGGCAGCCGAAGTGCTGCCTGCCGCGCGCTGCATGTTGAGCACGTCTTTCTCAGTCATTGAGAAGAACACCTCCATGGTGCTGATGTTTGAAACGGTGGTCAATGCCTCGGCAGACGACGGACTTACCAGCGCGCCCACCTTATAAGGAATGTTGCCCACCACGCCATTGGCCGGGCTTGTTACGAAGCAATAGCTCAGATTCTCCTTAGCCGAAGCCAAAGAAGCCTGTGCCTGAGCCACGGCAGCCACGGCTGAAGCCACTGCAGAGCGTGCCTGAGCCAGACTGGCAACGGCCGTCTGATAGCTGTTGCGGGCCGACTGAAGCTCGAAACTGCCTATCACCTTATTCTTATAAAGGTTCTGGCTGTTGGTGTAAGTGAGGTGCGCGGTGTTGAGTTGTGCCTGGGCAGAGTTCACCGTGGCGCGGGTTTGCGTTACCTGAGCCTTTGCCGCGCTTACGGCAGCCTCGGCCTGACGCACTGCCTGACGGTATGTCTCGTCGTCGATGGTAAAGAGCAGCTGGCCCTTGGCCACTGCCTGACCCTCATGCACACGCACGCTGGTGATGAAACCAGACACTTTCGGACGAATGTCTACATCCTGAATACCTCTGATAGTTGCGGGATAAGTGGTGCTAAGCGAAGCATTCTGCTGCCCGATAGTCATCACCGGATAGGCATCGCTTGTGGGTAGCGATTGCTGCTTCTTACCACATCCCGTTAGCAATACAGCCACAGCGGCTGCAACTAAAACGAAAGTCTTTTTTCTCATACCTATTTTATTATTTGTCTGAATATAATTTATACCTAAACTGTCTTTACCTCTTTAATGAACTGGTGCACTGCATAATAGTGGCTTATTACACGTTCTTGCATCGAAAACTAAACTTCTTAGTCAAGTTTTCCGTGTGCAAAATTAAGAATAAAATATCATAGATAAAAACATTGGGCTTCTTTTTAACATATATTAGTCAACATTTGGCAGGCTTACCAGCCCTCATTCTTTGTTAAAAACAAAACTCGTTGCAAATCAATAAGTTGCGCACAGCAGCCTGATAGCCCGTTTGTTTGCAGAAACAAATAGCGTGTCTGTGCGCCAAATGTAAGGGTTTATGATTTTGTCATGATTTTACAACCATCCCGTTTGCCCCCCTTCGATGTTCCATAGCCCGATTTTGCACGAAGAAGTCTTGGAGCAAAAGCCCCGAATGGGCACAAAGGCACAAGAAGCAAGTCGCTTCATGCAGCGGCACGACACACCGCAAGTAGACAAAACCCGGCTGGCAGTCATGGCACTACGACAAATTATCACTATCTTTGCACGCAAAAGACTCTTTGAAAGATGGATAATTTTGCTGCAATAGACTTTGAGACAGCCAACAACTATCGCACCAGCGTGTGCTCGGTGGGCGTGGTTACGGTGCGCAATGGGCAAGTAGCCGACCGGTTCTACTCGCTCATTAAGCCCGAACCAGAATATTACAGTTATATATGTACGCGCGTTCACGGTCTGACACGCGAAGATACGGAGGACGCGCCCGTCTTTCCCGAGGTGTGGAAGCAGGTGGAGCCGCTCATAGAAGGGTTGCCCCTGGTGGCCCACAACAAGGCCTTTGACGAGAGTTGCCTCAAGGCAGTGTTCAGATGTTATCAGATGGACTACCCCGACTACCCCTTCTTCTGCACCCTCATACAGTCGCGCAGGGTGTGGCCAAAGGGCTCTCATAAGCTGGATGTGATAGCCGCACGATGCGGTTTCGACCTTAGCCGGCATCACCATGCACTGGCCGACGCCGAGGCTTGTGCCGCCATAGCTCTCAAGATTTTATAAGTTGTCTGGCAATATGCTCGGAGCGAAAAGCCAAAAAGGGCCTTCTTGCAATGCAAAACAGGCCTTTTTGCAAGCCCAAATAGGCACTTTCGCCCTGTAAAAAGGCCGTTTTTGCAACTCGCTCTTATTCAGTCTGTTAGGCAGGCACGCCCAATGTCTCTCCTAACAGCGTCTTTTCACAGCCCGTGGCAGATGCTTGCTTGGGCGCCAAGCGGCATGGCAGAGGTCCTAGGATGGCTAGCCGGGCAAAAAGCCCTATATTATATAAGGTGTGCAAATAGCATGGCCGGATAACGTATAATTTCGTTAAAGCCTTGGGAATATCGGTGAAAATGATTAACTTTGCACCAAACAGAAAAGTCAATTATGCCAGAAAGCAAAATAACGACGCAACAGCAGTTTAAGGAAACCATAGAAGAGTGCCGCTCGCTCTTTGTAAAAAAGCTGCACGACTATGGCCCTTCATGGCGCATTCTGCGTCCCTCATCACTGACAGACCAATTACTCATCAAGGCCGACCGCATACGCACGCTCGAAATATCGGGCCATTCGCTCGTGGGCGAAGGCATACGTCCTGAGTTCATAGGGCTCATCAACTATGGCATCATCGGGCTCATACAGCTGGGAAAAGGCTTTGCCAAGACAATAGACATGAACAACGAGGAGGCCCTAAAGTTATATGATGAATACAGCAAGCAGGCCTATGAGCTGATGCTCAAGAAGAATCATGACTATGGCGAGGCATGGAGACAGATGCGGGTGAGCAGTTATACCGACTTCATACTGACCAAGTTGCAGCGTATCAAGGAGATGGAAGACCTGCAAGGGCAAACGCTTGTGAGCGAGGGAATAGACGCCAACTATATGGATATCATCAATTATGCCGTCTTTGGAGCTATCAGACTGAAAGATGCAGCAGCTTAAAATCATCATCATCAACCTGCTCAGGCTCGTGCTGGGTGCCGTGCTGGTGTTCTCAGGCTACGTGAAAGCCGTTGACCCCATGGGCACGCTATACAAGCTGCAAGACTATCTCACGGCGCTCAACCTGTCGGGCATGGTGCCGCAATGGCTCTTGCTGGTGGCCGCCGTGGCCCTGGCAGCGCTTGAGTTTTGCCTGGGCATCTTCATTCTCTTCGCAATTAGGCGGCGCCTGGTGTCGCGCGTCACACTGGCTTTTATGGTAGTTATGACGCTCATAACCATCTGGCTGGCCACCACCAACCCCATTAAAGACTGCGGATGCTTTGGCGATGCCGTCTATCTGACCAACGTACAGACGCTCATCAAGAACCTGGTGCTCTTTGCCTGCGCCTTCATCATAGCGTCATCGCCACTCAGCATGGTGCGATTCATATCGCGCACCAACCAGTGGATAGCCATCAACTTCACCATACTGTACATCCTGGCCACATCGGCCTATAGTCTTTACACCATTCCACCGTTCGATTTCAGGCCTTATCACGTAGGGGCCAATATTCAGAAAGGCATGGAGATACCCAAAGGAGCTAAGCAACCGCAATATGAAACAACGTTTATACTGAAGAAGAACGGCGTGGAGAAGGAGTTCACTCTGAACAACTATCCCGACTCTACATGGACTTTCGTAGACAGTAAGACGGTGCTCACCGATGCCGGCTACGTGCCACCGATACACGACTTCTCCATCATGGACGGCGAAAACGACATCACCAGCAAGGTGCTCAACGCTCCGGGCTATACCTTTCTGCTCATTTCGCCCGACTTGACGCGTGCCGACGACAGCCACTTCGGCGATGTAGACCGCATATACGAATATGCTACCGAGCATGGCTACCACTTCTACGGTCTCACGGCAAGCACCAACGATGCCGTAGAGCGGTGGAGGGCGCTGACAGGAGCCGAATATCCGTTCTACACCATGGACATGACAACGCTCCAAACCATCATCAGGAGCAACCCCGGACTGCTGCTGCTCAAGCGCGGAACCATCATTGGCAAGTGGAGTCATAACAACTTGCCGGGCCAGCAAGAGCTCAGCGCGCCCCTGGAAAGGAGCAGCATAGGCAAGTTGCAGCCTCAGGACATGCGCAGAAAGACGCTCTATGCCATGCTGTGGTTCTTTGTTCCGCTGTTGCTGCTGGTATTTGCCGACCGCACATGGGCATGGACAAAGTGGCTGAAGAAGAAAGAAAGGAAGAACAAGATTTATCAACTTTTAAATAAGAACAACATGAGAAAGAAAATCGTAGCAGGCAACTGGAAGATGAACATGAACCTGCAGGACGGAGTGAAACTGGCAAAAGAGATTAACGAAGCATTGGCTGCCGACAAGCCAAACTGCGGTGTGATTATCTGTACACCGTTCATCCATCTGGCCAGCGTGGCTCAGGTGCTCAACCAAGACGTTGTGGCTCTGGGTGCAGAAAACTGCGCTGACAAGGAAAAGGGTGCCTACACGGGCGAGGTTTCGGCCGAGATGGTGAAGAGCACAGGTGCGCAATACGTCATCCTGGGCCACTCTGAGCGCCGTCAATACTATCATGAGACAGCCGAGATACTGAAAGAGAAGGTTCAGCTGGCACTGAAGAACGGACTGAAAGTAATCTTCTGCTGCGGCGAGACGCTCGAGGAGCGCGAGGCTAACAAGCAAAACGAGGTGGTGAAGGCTGAGCTCGACGGTTCTGTGTTCAACCTCACCGCAGACGAATGGAAGAACATTGTGCTGGCTTACGAGCCCATCTGGGCTATCGGCACGGGCAAGACAGCTACGGCTGAGCAGGCTGAGGAGATGCTGGCTTACATACGTTCTATCGTTGCAGACAAGTATGGCAAAGAGGCAGCTGAGGACACTACCATCCTCTACGGCGGCAGCTGCAAGCCCGCTAATGCTGCTGAGCTCTTCGCAAAGCCCGACATCGACGGCGGACTGATAGGCGGCGCTTCGCTGAAGGCTGCCGACTTCAAGGCCATCATCGACGCTTGGAAGAAGTAATAGCATCTGTGTGGAGCATCAGCTCCGATACAATAAGAGGGGCAAAGGCCGACAACAAGGGTGTGTGCAAGCCTTTGCCCCATTTCGCTTCGGCACTTGTAGCCATGACATGACAATGCTTAGGACAACATTAAACCTTTGATTGCCATATCCATCAAAATAGTGTGTAAGTAGAAAAGTAAATATGAGAAGAATAGCCATAACCGCTTTACTGATAATATGCGCGTGCCAATGCATCATGGCGCAGACCTTCATTCAGGGCATAGAAAAGCAAAACAAAGGGCAAGGTTCGGTAAGAGTAAGTCAAAGCGCGGACATAGACGCCGTGGTGAACGGCAAGAAAAGCAACAACAAAGCTAAGAAAGAAACCGGAAAACCCAACACTTCAAGCCAGCACACCACACAGGCGCACAAGCTGCAAACACCCAGCGTGAACTTAAAACAGCAGAGCGCGCCCAGTTTCAGCCATAGCACTATACGCAAAGAAAACGTAACCAACACGCATGTAAGCGAACTGAAGACAACCAGACATAGAACGGCAATGCCTAACTATGATGATGACTATGACCCAAACATATTCTATAAGACGCTGCCCGATGGACGGACGGTGCGCATGAAGAGGGTGCTGGTGACCAAGAAAAAGGTCAACGGCTTCCGCGTTCAGGTGTATTCGGGAGGCAACACGCGCAATGCCAGGCAGCAGGCTGAGATAGCCGGACAGAAAGTAAAGGCCATCTTGCCCGACCAACCCGTTTACGTGCACTTCTATTCGCCACGGTGGATGTGCCAAGTGGGCAACTTCACAACGCAGCGACAGGCCGTTGCCGTACTGCGGAAGGTGCGCAAGATAGGCTTTAAGCAGGCCATCATCATCAGATGTAAGGTCACGGTCAACCATACAGAAAACGGTAACTGAACAGCATGAATCCAGAAACAGAACTCAGAGAGGGCTTGGATGAGCTCGCTCTACATTATCGCGAGATACTCAAACTGTTGGGAGAAAATCCCGAAAGGGAGGGATTGATAAAGACACCCATGCGCGTGGCAAAAGCCATGCAGGTGCTTACGCGAGGCTATACGCAAGACCCGCATAAGGTATTAAAGGATGCCTTGTTCGAAGAAAAGTATAACCAGATGGTCATAGTGAAGGACATCGACTTCTTTTCACTATGCGAACATCACATGTTGCCATTCTACGGAAAGGCGCATGTGGCCTATATTCCCAACGGATATATAACGGGACTGAGCAAAATAGCACGGGTGGTAGACATCTTCAGCCACAGGCTGCAGGTGCAGGAAAGACTAACCCAGCAGATAAAAGACTGCATACAAGACACCTTGCAGCCCCTCGGCGTGATGGTGGTAATAGAGGCAAAGCACATGTGTATGCAGATGCGAGGCGTTGAAAAGCAGAACTCCATCACCACGACAAGCGACTTCAGCGGGGCTTTTGAGCAGGCTAAGACACGGCAGGAGTTTATGAACCTGCTGCAAGGTGAGACAAAACGCATTTGAACATGGCCCGGCATGGGGCGCCACTTGCCACAAAAGGGCGCTCCCAGGCTAAGGCAGTGTGACATTAAACATTTAATATTAAGCTATATATGAAATTCATTTCATGGAACGTCAACGGACTACGGGCGTGCGTAGGCAAGAACTTTAAGGAGAGTTTTGAGCAACTTGATGCTGACTTCTTCTGCCTGCAAGAAACAAAAATGCAGGAAGGACAGCTGTCGATAGCCTTCGACGGATACGAAAGCTACTGGAATTATGCCGAGAAAAAAGGCTATAGCGGCACGGCAATCTTCACCAAACACAAGCCCATGAGCGTGGCCCTGGGCATCGGTATAGAGGAGCATGACAAGGAAGGAAGGGTCATCACGCTCGAATATCCCAACTTCTATCTCGTCACCGTCTATACACCTAACTCGCAAGATCAGCTGCGCCGACTTGCTTACCGCATGAAATGGGAAGATGATTTTCAGGCTTATCTGCACAAACTGGATGAGAGTAAGCCCGTGATAGTATGCGGAGACATGAACGTAGCGCATGAGGAGATAGACATAAAGAACCCTAAGACCAACCATAAGAATGCCGGATTTACAGACGAGGAGCGCCAGAAGATGACGCAACTTCTTGCCAACGGCTTCACGGATACGTTCAGAAGCCTTTATCCCGAGCAGGTTACTTACTCGTGGTGGTCATACCGCTTCCATGCAAGAGAAAAGAATGCGGGATGGCGAATAGACTATTTCCTGGTGTCAGACAGGCTCAAACCCGAGGTGAAAGATGCCAAAATACACACCGAAATCATGGGCAGCGACCACTGTCCCGTTGAGTTAGACCTTGATTTATAAGCCATCGGCCCTGCCATAAGCGGGGTATGAATACAACAATCCCAGGACATCTTCCGCTGAAGGGCCTGGGATTGAAGCGCTTATGAATATAATTTACTGTATCAAATTACGATAATGGCCGAGCGATTTCTGCGTTACGGTGCCGTCCTTATGCGTTATTGAGATGTAATCATACTTGGGTTCACCGTTCTGATAGTCTATCACGCCAATCGAACCATCGTGCATCAGCAGGGTGAAGTAACCCTCTCGTTTGCCGTTTACATAGTTGCAACGCCACTTCATCGAGCCATTGGGATAGTAAGTTGTTACATCTCCGTCAAGCACAGTATTCTTGTCGTTGCTCAAATCCAGGAAGTTGAAACCTCCCTGCGCACGCAGCTTACCGTTCATATAGTAGTCTTGAAACACATCACGCTGTGTTTTTGACGTGCGTTCCTTAGCTAACAATCTGTAATAACTTGCAGATTCAGCGTTCTTAACCGACTTCATCTGGTAGTCATAATACAATGTATCTTTTGAAACAACTGTTGTTGTGACTGCCTCGTGGCCATAAATGGCAGACGAAACCATAATGCTCAGTGCTAGTAATATAAGATTCTTCATGTTGCTTAGGTCCTTTTTATTTTATTTTTGCGGTTGCAAAAGTAGCATAAATCCTGCATATTACCTAATATTTTAACACTCTTTGATAATAAAAAATCACCTTATTATCATTCGAAACAAAGTATGTTGCTTTTAAATCAAAAGTAACTTAAAAGTCAGACAAATACTTAAAAAGAGAAAGAAACAAGGGTTAAAGGCAACTGAAAAGGGCTAATTCCTTTACAAAATGTCAGAATTAGCCCTTCACATAGTCCATATAGCGTTCTTATATAAGCACTATAACTATCAATTTGGTTGTAAATATTTTATCCAAACCTAAATAACATGGGCACATTCACCCTTACCGGCACTGCCTTACCCCCCTTCTTGCCCGGTCTCCATAACTCTTGCTGACGCAATTGGTTTACTAATTGCCGGTCAATATCGGGTGAATAAGGGGCTATGACACTCATGTCTGACGGCGTGCCATCGGCATTTACAATGAATGACAGTATCACTTTCACCGTGCCGGAAGGATAGTTCACGCCCTCAGCAAGCTGCAGTCCTTTGACGCATTGAGTTGCCAATGCGGTGGTTCCACCAGGATAATCTGGGAAGGAATCGGGCAAAGCGCACACGCCAAGCAGGCTGTCTTCGCTGAAAGCATATAGCTTGCACGAGTCTGAAGACATGCTCGTTACCACGGCGGGAGCATCAAGCAGCACCTTTCCTTTCTTGGAAATGAAGTAAGGAAGGTAGATTCTGCTCACAACAGAATAATTAGAATGGTCTTTCGGCCCGCCCAAATCAAACAAAAGCAACCCATCTTTCAGCAAGGCAAAGTCTTGTGGCACCTTGGTAAGGTCTATCTTCTCATAGTCAGACGGAGTGACAAATGAGCCGTTATCCAACAGCGTTTCGAAAGCTACTCTGATGGATTGGTCGGAGTTATGAAACAGTCTGTGCTGGTTGAAGATATCTTCCTGGCGGAGAATACGGTTGGCGGGAATGCTGAACGTGAATACTTTCTTGTCTGTACTCACTATAGAATCATCGCCCAATCGTTCCTGCCTGTAGGCCTCCAAGCTCACAAACCGACCCTCTTCATAGGCCAGAAGCGAGAGCTTACAGTCTAAGTAATGCATCTGCAAGGAGGGCTTGTCGGGCATCTTCTGCATCTCCTTGCCCATCGAAGCATACAGTTGGCGCAGTCCGGAGGTCAAGCTGGCCGCGTCACGATGAAACAAGAATGAGGTAAGCTCATGCTGCAAAGCCGGCAAAGGATTGCTCCCCAGTATCTGAGGCCACTCTAAATTCATGGATGTAACCCACGCATTGTCTCCAGAAACAAACAATTTGTCGTTCCGAACATACCTCACAGAGTATCTGTGATAATCGCTCTCTTGAGCCGAAATGCCTAATGACGACGCCAGAAAAGCCAACAAACAGATAACCCATGCCGGCACCTTGCCCTTAAAAAGAAGAGATTTCATCGTTCCAACCAGTCGCTTAATTTGATATGTCCGCTATATCTTATAGGCTCTCTGTTCTGCATATAGACGTTCAGATAAGCCGTTCCGTTGTCAAAGACAGACAAGTCGAACTCATATCTATCCTCTTCATTCGAGGCATTAATAACGATATAGGTTTGGTTATTGTCTGTTCTCTTGGCCTGATAGCTCGTCATCCGAGTGGTGAAATCAAGACCCAGTCCTCCGCCGTAAGGAATATTATAGGCTCTTCCGAAGTAAGGCAGATAGCAATCTATGGTGTCATTATGTATGGAGATGCCCCATTCGTGCACCAAAGTGCGTGGCATGAACCTGTTGGGAGACATCATATCCACGAGCACCTTATAATGCCTGTCATGCAAACGCTGCTTAACCTCGTTGGTTCTCAGAGCTTCCATCTGCTCTTTAGAGAGCTCATTACCATTTTGATCATAATATTTCTGTGCGCAGCTCATCAGCATCAGCACAGCCAACAAACTTAGAATAACCTTTCTCATAATGCTTTTTATTTGTTGCGAAGATAGCAAATAATTTGCAAAACGAGACTAATATCAGCGCTTATTTAACTTTATTATGTGAACGTGAAAGTTATTTTGAACTTTCAAGAGGTGTTGCCTTGGGCGCTTCCATCTTCTCTACCTTAGGTTTAGGCAACTTAGCCGATGAAGAAGAAGGCAGTGGATTGGGGTCAGAAGAGAGGTCGCTGTTCTCTGTGTTGCCCGCATCCGAGGCCGAAGCGCCCGACGAATGCGGCGGGTTCTCCGTCTCAGTGCCCAGGTCGTCGGCATCTTTTATGCCCTCACTAGCCTCATCTTTAGCGGCTCTTTCATCTGTTTCGGTAACCACATCCTCCTTCTTAGCCTTCGATTTTGGGAAAAGATAATCGCCAACAATGTCTACCGTGTCCAGTTCAGCCTCTCGCCTCACCTTATCCAGCTTGTCCTGATCATTCAAACTCGATGAATCATCAGTAGAGAATGCCACATGATAGATAATAGCCAGCAACAGAATAACCAGCAAGCCACATAACACCTTAAACCAAACAGTGTGCCTGAAGCCCTTGTGCATAGGGTCGCCGACATACTCAGTCTTCTTTACGAAATCCTCCAACTTAGACTTATCCATCATTCTACGGTATTTTTTATCTGAGTGCAAAGATACATATTTATTTCCAATCACAGAATAACGAGCCACGAGAAAGTTGAGCCAGAACTGCATCCTAGCCCTTACCTATATATAAATAAGGTGTAAAAGCCTCCCTAACATATAGCTATCATTACGGAAAGACCTTGAACTTCACTCGCCAAAGAACCTGTCCATTATTCTCAAAAAGCACAGAAAAGAGAACTTATAAGACAGTATTTAAAATTATTTAAGCATCCATCAGCCTTTATTAAGTTAATTATAATCACCTTGGGAGCCTACTTTGGCGCAAGCGAAGTCATCAAGCTCAAGAACAGAGAGCCCGGTATCTTCAAGGGCGTATCTACTTACAACAACTACGTAGAGCAACACCCCGAGGCCGGATATGAGAAGATAGGCGTTTGGTTTGATGACAATTACTTTCTCGAACCCGATGACGACGGCAACGTGAACGGCGTTATCAAGGTCAAGGGCTTCCGTCCTTACGTTGGCATAGGCACAGGCCGAGCTATCCCGAAGCACCGTATGGGCTTCCAATTCGACTTTGGCGCGCAGTTCTGGGGCAAGCCTAAGGTGTATTGCCAAGGCCAGGAAGTGTCTAAACAAAGCGAGTACGGATATGATGACGAAGATGGTGACATCATGAAAATAGCCAAGAAGATTGTTGTCTATCCCGTCATCAACTTCCGTATTGTTGGCCGAATCATATAAAAGCAGCTTCTTTTTCTTACATCTTATAACCAATAATGCGGTGAGGGAATTCTTTTTACAGATTCTTTCACCGCCTTATCGTTCTGTATAAAGCGCCCAAATGGCTACTCAGCCGGTCGTTCTCCGCACAAACCGTCTTCCTTTCATCGGCTTTCTGCCGTGCAACTACTATTCTTCCTCAGGCAAGACTATGGTGCGAAACCAGTCTTTCAGCACGCCCTTATAGCGGTTCTGGCTGTCGCTGCACAGCAACACCACCTGCCGGCCGTCCTTAAGTCTCGGTCCGAGGCACATGCCCTCATAGTTGGCAAGGCTATGTCGCAGGGCAGTGAGCTCCGTCTTCCAGTCGGCCACCAGCTGTTTGCCCTCGTGGCCCGGCCATATCCGGTACACCTTATTGCGCACCCACGCGCCCAACTTGAGCTTGGGCACGTAGAACTCACGCTCCAGAACCAACAGAGAGCCGTCGCCTAAGGCGGTGAGCTCGGCCACGCCATGGGCATCCTCTGCCCCTTTGCCCACGTGGCGGGCCTGCGGTTCGTCAAGCACATAGGTGTAGTGAGCCACCTCGTTCAGGCTTCCATCCAGCTCCTTCAGCCTCAGATGCAGGTGGGCGTCACCCTTCAGAGGGCCCTCGTTGATGGTGAAGAAGTGGGCGGACAGCGTGTCGTAGCACAGACTCTCCACGATACTGTTGCCCACGCCCAGCTCCTTATAGTCTGACAGCGTGTGACTTGCGAGCACCTTGCCACCATATAGCTCCATGATGGTGGCCGTTTGCTCATTGGCTATGTAGATGTGGCCGTTCTTGGGGCAATAGGCCACGGCCTCAATGTCCTCATTGCGCCCGCCATAATCGTTCCATCCCATGTTTTTAACAGAGAGGATACGACCGTCGGCATCCATATTTATCCTGAAGATATAATAGCCCGTGGCATTGCCCTTGTCGGTTATCACGGCATAATCGTCGCCTCCTATGCACGTCAGCCCGCTGTAGTTGCCGGGCGGGATAGTGGTGAATGCCCTTTGAGGCAACAGCTTCACGCCCGACGAGATATCGGAAGGCTGCGGCGCGCCTGTCCATGCCACCGAGTCAGACACGCCATCCACCTTAAAAACTTTCAGGCTCGTGCCGGCTAAGTAGGCTCTTGTGCCCATTTGTTGGGCATGTAAACTCAGGGCCATGAGCAATAGGCAACAGGTCAATAATCTTCTTATCATGCTATACGTATTTGTTTCCCGCAAAGGTAATAATAATCATTTGGCAAAGAAAAGTATTTTACTTTTTTAATGAAATCAAGCCGTTCAAAACCGGGCTATGCCCGTCTTGCCTCGCCAAACAGGCATTTTCAGGACGCAAGAACGGCATTTTCACAACGCAAAACGGGCACTTTCGCCATGCAAGAAGGCCATTCTTGGAAGTCGGTTTCAATCGTTTCAGCAACCAGTTGATATACAACACGTTATCAAGGCCCTAGCACCACGCCTTTCAGGATATTTCTTTACCTTGCCTGCCCGATGTATTCGCATCGGCCGAAGTACGAAAACATTTTACAACAGAGCGCCGTCTTGCCCCGCCGGGCGAATGGGTTGACGCAAAAGGAGTACATATTTTCGACTTTATATCATGCCATATCAAAAAATTATATTACTTTTGCAACGCATTAGGTTTCACCCTCTGACGGGTGATGAAAAGGGAATCGGGTGGAAATCCCGGACAGTCCCGCTGCTGTGAGTTGTCCTTCAGGCGCGCAACAAGATGCCACTGAGAATTGTCGGGAAGGCGTTGTGAGCCGGACAACAGAGTCAGAAGACCTGCCTGGTGCATGTGTTTTACCATCAGGGTTCGAGGAGACCATGAAGGAGAAAAGTAATATATCGGGTGAGATTACACTTTACAACCATCATCTTTTGTGTCTTTGCGCTTAGCGCGAAGGCGCAGAATGCCGTAACAGACAGTATCCAACAGCTGGACGAAGTAACGGTAAGGGCTCGTCGTATGCCGGTCAACGCGCTGTCAGCCAGTCCGGTGCAGGTCATCTCGAAGGATGAGTTGCAACTCACGGGGGCCACCGACGTAGGACAGGCACTGAAGTATATGGCCGGCATACAGGTGAAAGACTATGGCGGCGTGGGCGGCATGAAGACCGTAGACGCGCGCGGACTGGGCTCGCAACACACGGGCGTGGTGTACGACGGCGTGCAGGTGGGCGACTGCCAGACGGGACAAGTAGACCTGGGACGCTTCACCCTGGGCAACATACTGAGCATTTATCTCACCATAGGGCAGGACGATCAAAGTGCCAAGACGGCGGCCAGCGCGGCCGTGGTGCACATCAACACGCAGGCTTTCATGCAAGACAAGGGGCTCAGCGCGTCGCTGCTCACGGGTTCGTATGGGCTGGCGGGGGCGTCGCTGCTCGGCTCAAAGACGTGGGGCAGGTGGCATCTGTCGGCCTTTGCCGACTACAGAAGGGCCGACGGCAACTATCACTTCAAGCTGAAGAACGGACTGCAAACCATCAGTCAGAAGCGCGACAACAGCGACTTGCACGACTGGCGCGGCGAGCTGAACGCGGCTTACAGCATCAGCAGCAAGCAAACCATCAGGCTGAAGCTCTACGGATACGACTCGCACAGAGGATTGCCTGGGGCTGTTATCTACGACAACCCATTGGCCAACGAGCGCCTGGCCGATAAGAACGTATTCGCGCAAATGGCTTACGAGAACGTGATGAGCGACCATCTGAAGCTCAAAGCAGCCATGAAGTGGAACTATTCGTGGATGCGCGACAATGACAATCAGGCCGGCACGGCCACCATGAACCGCTATATGCAAAACGAAGTGTATGCCACCACCACGCTGTGGGCACGTCTTTGCGAGGGACTGAGCGGTGCCGTGGCGCACGACTTTCAGTATAATTATCTCTCCATGACCCTACCGTCATGCCCCTACCCCACGCGTTACTCGCACTGGACAACGGCCGCGCTGCGCTATGCGCACGGCTTTCTCACCGCCACAGCATCGCTGCTGGCCACCCATATACGCGAGAGCGTGAAGCTGGGTGAGCCGTCGGGAGGCTTCAACCGCCTGTCGCCAGCCTTCTCACTGGCCCTTGACTGTGGACGTGGCGTGCGCATCAGAGCCGGATATAAGGACATCTTCCGCACGCCAACACTCTCCGACCTCTATTATACGGGCGTAGGCCGACGCTCGCTCAGGCCGGAGAAGAACCGGCAAATGAACGTGGGCGTGACCTATCAGGCACACGACAGGCATAGCAGAAGCACGCTGCAAGCCACGCTCGACGGCTATTACGGCAACATAACCGATAAGATAGTGGCCGTACCGCGTATGTTTCTGTGGCAGATGATGAACGTGGGCAAGGCGCGCCAATGGGGCGTTGATGCCACGCTCAGGGGCATGGCAACGCTCGCCCACGGCTACAGCGTGCGGCTTACGGCGGCTTATAGCTACATGAACATCACCGACCGCACCAACAAGAGCGACGTTTACTATGCCGACCAAATAGCCTATACGCCCCGCCACTCGGGCAACGCGGGCATCACATTGGCCACGCCGTGGGGCGACATGAGCTATCATCTCATCGCCGTGGCACGCAGATACTCGCTCGGCTACAACATTCCGGCCAACCGCATGGCGGGCTATGCCGACCACTCAGTGACCCTCTCACGCCCCTGGCAGCTGGGAAAGGTGAGGCTAATTACCAAGCTCGACGTGATGAACATAGGCGGAAGAAACTATGAGGTGGTGAGATATTATCCCATGGCAGGCTGCAACTGGCGGCTGGGCATCACGCTGGACATGTAAAAGACAAATATTTTCAAACATTTAAAATTATATCATCATGAACAAAAAATTATTATCTTGGGGGCTCATCCTGGCCACGGCATTCACCTTTACGGCTTGTAGCGATGACGATGATGAGCCACTCACCACCATCGACTATGCCAATTACGCACATCTCATCTTCACGGCAGGTGCCGGAAACTATAATGCCAACAATGGCACAGTGGGCGCATTAGACGCTGATGCCAACGGAAATTACGTCTATACCGACATTTATCAGGCCAAAAACCAAAAGGGAATAGGCGACGCACAAGACGTGCTGCCCTTGTCAAGCGAGGTGTATGTGGCTTGCACATCATCGTCTAAGATAGAGATTCTCAACAATGAAGGCGCGCTCATCAAGGCCATTCTGAAGCCCGGAGTACAGTTCCGCTACCTCGCTACCGACATGAAGAACGTGTATGTATCGGCTTATAACGGCTATGTTTACAAGATCTCGAACCATCAGATAACCGACAGTGTGAAGGTGGGCGGTAATCCTGAGGCTATGTCGGTGGCCAACAACAAGCTCTATGTGAACATGAGCGACTATAATTATGACAACTCCGGCAAGAGCATATCGGTGATTGACCTGAGCAACTTCACCAAGACCAAGGAGCTGGAGTGCGAGTTGAACCCCTACAACCAGAGTGTGGCAGTGGGCAACTACGTTTATTTTGTGAGCACATACCACGCTGACAGGGACGGCGCATTGCAGCGCATAGACACCAAGACAGACAAGATTGAAAACCTGAACGTGGCTGCTTCGGCCATTTCTTACGATAAGAAGGGCAACTCTCTGGTGTGTCTGCTCACAGGATATGATGCCAACTGGACTCTCTCAGTGAAGAGTTTCTTCAAGTATAACCTCACAACGGGTGCCAAGACTGAACTCGATCACTCGAAGTTCACTTCACCTCAGCAGGTGAACGTAGACCCTCTGACGGGCAATATCTTTGTGATAGACAACCCGAGCTATACAACTCCGAGCACGCTCTACGTGTACAAGAACGACGGAACGTTCTTACAGGGCCCCATACAGATGGGCTATAGCGTGCAGAACGTGCGCTTCCTGGCAGAGGCTTACAAGTAAGCTCCGAAGCAAGCAGGGCGCTTACACGGCTTGAAACAAAAGTCCGAACGGTTTTCTTCTATGTTCAGAAGAGAATGGTTCGGACTTTTCTGTTCGCTCATCTCATGCACGTGCTCTTTCCTAAGCACCTTGTTAAAAAAGCGAGAGTGCCCTTCTCCGTTTGCAGGAAAATAACTACCTTTGCACGAAAGGGGTCTGAAGAGGGATGTCAGCCCATCCGCCCACAGACCAAGACTCACGAAATGAACCCACCAAAGTGATGACAGAAACGGCTAACAACACCCAACGCAAACGCATATATTGGCTTGACAACGTCAAATGGTTCCTTATTTTGCTCGTTGTCCTGGGCCATGCCATACAGCATACCTACACTGATTTTGACCAGAAATGGCTGTTCCGGGCCATCTATTCCTTTCACATGCCGGCCTTCATGGCCGTTAGCGGCTATCTCGCCTATAGGGCTCAGGCAGCCAAGCCCCATGTGAGAACCTATGGCAAACGACTGCTCAGGCGCATAAGACAACTGGTTATACCTTATATAATATGGTCGCTTACAGCCGTACTTGTTATCAACGGCAGGGTGACAGGGACCGACCTGACCACTCTGGTGACTGATCCTGAGCAACATCTGTGGTTCTTATGGGTGCTGTTCTGGATATTTGCCTTTTTCGAAACGGTGAGGCTCATCAGCGCGCGATGGCCGAAACACGAGACCGGCATAGTGCTAGGCTCACTTGTAATGCTCTATATGCTGGTATCCTTATGCCATACCCAACGGTTCGGACTGGGTTCAATGAAGTATTATTACATCTATTACTGCCTGGGATATTTTGCTCACCGGTATCCCAAAGCCTTCACCTTGCCACGACCTGCGTTCTTTGCATTATTCATATTATGGGGATTTGCAACGCATTATTGGCAAATGGTTCCCGTGGCAACATGGGTTCCAGACCTGCACATAGCGAGTGCCAAACTGATGTACAAACTTTTTAACCTCGCCGTGGCCACATCGGCCATACTCGTATTGCTGAATGTATTTTCACGATATGCCGACAAACAATATGCCACAACGCATTTGGGACAAGTAACACTGGGCATCTATGCCATCCATCAAGCGGTTATCACTCTCTTGGCACAAAGCTTGAGCAGGCTGACTCCATGGCTTCTGGTGACCATAAACTTTACCGTGGGTTTGCTGGCATCACTGTTAATCATCTTCATTCTGCGCAAATCAAGAATCGGAAGATATATTCTTTTGGGAGAAAATCTGTAAGCTGAAAACAGAATAATGCTTCTGAAACTATGCAAGGAGCAAGTCAATCCACCGTTAAAAAGCCCTAATTATATTGTAAGAATTTGCTAATCATTTCGTATATTCGTAATTTTGCGAACACATGAAAAAGGTTCTTATACTTTGTACTGGTAACAGTTGTCGTAGCAAAATGGCACAAGCCGTTTTGCAAAGCATAGACGCTACGCTCTATGTACGGTCGGCCGGCACGCAGCCGGCACCATGTGTACACCCCATGGCAGTGGATGTGATGAGCGAGGCGGGCTATCCCATCGCCGACCAACGCCCACATAACGTTTCCGAATACATGAACGACGACTGGGATTACGTCATTACGGTGTGCAACCAAGCGCAAGATGAGTGCCCCACATTCACCGGACGAGTGCGGCATCGTGCCCATCTGGGGTTCAGAGATCCCGCTTCAGCCACCGGAACAGAGGCCGAACGAAGGGCTGTTTTCAGAGAAGTGAGAAACCAGATAATACATTCATTCAGCGCATTTTACAATCAACACATCTCAAAAGACAATGAATCAGAAGAAAGACTATAGCATCAAAGCCGAGCAGATAGCCCGCTTTGCCAAAGCACTGGCCCACCCTGCCCGCATAGAAATATTGCAGTTCCTGGCCAGGCAGAGGGAGTGCTACTTCGGAGACATACACGATGAGCTGCCCATAGCAAAGGCTACGGTGAGCCAACACCTCAAGGAGCTGAAGGACGCAGGGCTCATTCAGGGCACCATTGAGGCGCCCAAGGTGAGGTATTGCATCAATAAGCAGAACTGGCAATATGCCCATGAGTTGCTTTGCAGCTTCTTCTCGCAAGACATTCAGGGCTGCAAGTGCAACTGCGAGGGCAACGATTAAGGCTCACCCATCACCCTTTTCCAAACCCGTCTTCATGATATGAATATTCGTAATTCTACAAATAACAAACTCATCATGCGCGAAACACCCATTCGCAGTATGGCAGTCATACTGCTCTTCATGCTCTGTCCGCTCCTTGTATGGGCGGGCGCGAAGGCTCCCAAAGCCACTTACGAAGAAGTGATGTACTTTAACGGCACGCTCATCGCCATGAGATTGAAGCAACTGGGCGACGACGTTCTGCTCACCACAACCGACCCGGCCAACCTCATCAACGCCCAAAAAGCGGGGGCAGCCGGCATAGACGTGGCAGTGATAGACGTGAAGAAAGAACTGGAAATGACAATTAACTAACACAAAACAAACATAATAAAAGATGGAAGAAAGACATATTGGTTTCTTTGACAAGTATCTAAGTCTCTGGGTAGCACTGTGCATAGTGGCCGGAATAGCCTTGGGCACGTTTCTGCCCGCACTGCCCCAGACACTCTCAAGGCTTGAGTATGCGCATGTAAACATACCCGTTGCCGTGCTCATTTGGGTTATGATATACCCCATGATGATGAAAGTAGACTTTAACAGTGTGAAGAATGTGGCTCGACACCCCCGCGGACTGGTGGTGACGTGCGTGGTTAACTGGCTCATAAAGCCTTTCACCATGTTCGCCATAGCATGGTTCTTCTTGTTCGTAGTATTCAAGCAGTGGATTCCTTCCACGCTTGCGCAAGAATATCTTGCTGGTGCCGTGCTTCTGGGAGCGGCTCCCTGCACGGCCATGGTGTTCATCTGGAGCTATCTGTCTAACGGCAATGCGGCCTACACATTGGTGCAGGTGGCCGTGAACGACCTCATCATTCTCGTGGCATTTGCCCCCATCGTAGCCTTTCTCTTAAGCGTGGGAGGAGTGCAGATACCCTATGACACGCTGTTGCTGAGCGTGCTTCTCTTCGTGGTGCTGCCCCTCATAGCCGGCATACTGACCCGCACAAGTGTCATCAAACGTAAGGGTAAGGACTATTTTGAGAAGATTTTCGTGCATAAGTTCGACCGTTACACAACGTTGGGACTACTGCTCACGCTCATCATTCTCTTTTCTTTTCAGGGCAAGACCATACTGAGCAACCCGCTGCACATCGTGCTTATCGCCGTGCCCCTCATCATTCAGACCTACCTTATCTTTGCCATTGCCTACTCATGGGCTTGGGCCTGGCATCTGCCCTACGATATTGCGGCACCTGCCGGCATGATAGGCGCGTCTAATTTCTTTGAGTTGGCTGTGGCCGTAGCCATCAGTTTGTTTGGCTTGCAGAGCGGTGCGGCATTGGCAACCACCGTGGGCGTGCTCACTGAAGTGCCCGTTATGCTCTCGCTGGTACGCATAGCCAAGGCCACGAGGGGCAAGTTTCACGGGCCGGACAATGCCCGGTGAAACATCAGAAAGCACACTTCTTGAAGGTCAGCTAAACTGTTTTTGCAAATAACTGATATTCAATTACTTAGTAAAATAGGCACTTTTGCGTTGCGAAAGTGCCTATTTTGTTGCCCCAAAGTGCCTATTTTGCAATGTCAAAAGGCCGTTTCCAGAAATCAAGAATGGGCTTTTCACCGTCAGAGTAACTATAGTGCAAACGCTCACAGCCTATTTGTGCGTAGCACAACATGCCTGTCAGCCTTCTGAAAGGCAGAATCGGTGACAGACTTTCAGCCCTCGTCTGAGTCGCCATACCAATCTTTGATGACCATGTAATGCTTGGC
>SAMEA3663095__coassemble_788_pt1 | contig 64269 bp, 54 predicted proteins | sample SAMEA3663095__metabat2_high_PE_003 | metagenome-assembled genome bin SAMEA3663095 (sample SAMEA3663095) | pig gut metagenome | biome: pig gut; feature: pig-associated habitat; material: faeces | place: France | collected 2012
GGAGCGCCTCACAAGAGGGCTCAGGCGGCAAGGCGGACTGACACTGCGCACCAATCTGGACATACTGCAACGTATCTGGAAAGACCGCCCGCCACTTCCGCTCGGCAGCGTGGTGACGCACCCGCTGCGCTATGCCGGCGAGGATGCTACAAGCAAACTGCGCCGCCTGCGTGATGAGCTTTGGCAGCGACACGCGTGCGGCATACTGGTGTCTGCGCTGGATGACGTGGCTTGGCTGCTGAACCTGCGAGGCAGCGACGTGCATTGCAACCCCGTGTTTGTGGCCTATCTGCTGGTGACGGAGCATCAAGCCACGCTGTTTGTCAACCCCAACAAGCTTTCGGCACAGGTGCTCTCCTACCTAGAAAATATGGAGGTAAGGGTGAAACCTTACGATGATGTAGCCCGCGCGCTCAGGCATTATGAAGAGTATAACATATTGCTCGACGGCGACGAAACCAGCTACTCACTGACCAAGGCCGTACAAGCCAGGGAGATAGTGTGGCAAACATCGCCCGTGCCTGAGATGAAAGCGGTGAAGAACAAGGCTGAAATAAAGGGCTTCGACGACGCTATGCTGCGCGATGGAGTGGCCATGGTGAAGTTTCTGAAATGGCTGAAGCCTGCCGTGGAAGCTGGCACACAGACGGAGCTCTCGGTGACGGCGAAGCTCACGAAGCTGCGATCTGAGCAGCCGCTATACCGTGGGCTGTCGTTCGACACCATAGCGGGCTACGGCCCTCATGGGGCCATTGTGCACTACGAAGCCACGCCCGCAACCGACGCCCGGCTAGAGCCAAGAGGGCTGTTGCTGCTAGACAGCGGGGCACAATATGCCGACGGCACAACCGACATCACGCGCACCATAGCCCTGGGGCCACTCACCCAGGAGGAGAAACGCATCTACACGCTTGTGCTGAAGGGGCACATACAGCTGGAAATGTGTAAGTTTCCGGACGGAGCAAGCGGCACGCAGCTTGACATCATGGCGCGTAAGGACATGTGGCGCGAGGGACTTAACTATCTGCACGGTACGGGGCACGGCGTGGGATCGTACCTTAACGTGCATGAAGGGCCGCACCAGATACGCATGGAATGGAAGCCGGCGCCCCTGAGAAGCGGCATGACGGTGACCGACGAGCCCGGCATCTACCTGCCCGGACGCTTTGGCTGCCGCATAGAGAACACGCTCATCACGGAGCCCTATATGCAAACAGAGTTTGGCAAATTCTTGCAATTCCGCCCGCTCACCCTCTGTCCCATCGACACAGAGCCCATCATCAGCGACATGCTGACGCAAGAAGAGAAGGCTTGGCTGAATGATTATCACGCCAAGGTGTATCAGAAGCTGTTGCCATTGCTGTCTGATGATGAAGGCATCTGGCTGCAACGGGCGTGCAGAGCCATAGGGTAAGCCATGCCGAAAGGTGTAAGGTCTGGGGCAAAAGGCCCTCTGCTTTTTGCCATATAGCGGTTTTTCGCCCACCTACGACATGCAAGCGGGGCATCAGGATTATCCTAATGCCCCGCTTGAATATATAGAATGAGAAGTACAACTACTTCAAATCCTTCAGAAATTCTATCTCAATGATCTTCAACGACCGACTCTCGCGGCTTATCTGCTCATCGTTTCGGCCATCCAGTTCCTTCACTGCGCCAAAGGCATCCTTGGTAGACGACGGTGCAGCAAGGCGAATGGTGTAGGTGTCGGTGACGGGCGCGTTGACCAAAGGAATGTGCGTAAAGGTGATGGCCTTAGGCGTTACGCCTCGCCACACCAGCTGATTGCCGGCATAAACCTCTATGGGATAAGATGTGGCACGGAAGTTTTTCATCTTCAGACAGATGTCGTCGATGCGTGTCTTCTCGCTTAACGTATAGGTAACCCAGGCACTGTCCAACTGCGGCGAGCTGGTCCAGTCGGTGTTTTCGTACGTATCGAAGCTCTGGCGCACATCGTTTCCGCTGCCTGCCACGGCCTTGATGATGGCTATTTCCTTGCGCGAGGGCGTAAACGAGGGCGTGCGCGGTGTTTCGCCACGGCTCAAGACGCACTTCAATCCGTCGGAGGGCAAATAGGTAGACAGGCCGTCGTTCACGTCTACCGCATGGGTAGAAAGGCTTAAGGTGGCATCGGCCATACCCTTTGCACGGGCTGTAATCTTAACTGTGCCGGCCTTTGTGCGAGAGCGGAGCATGACACGCGTGATGCCACATTCTACGGGCAGCGTGTCGCAAAGCACATGATTGAGCGTGGATACGGTCTTATCGGACAGCGCAGCCGCCTTTCCGGGATCGGCTGCCGACTTGGAATTGAGCGCTTCCTGATTGGCCTGCGAGCCCAAGCCGCGCGTTTTGGCTATGCCGCCACGATATTCGGCAGGTCCGCCTACTGTGAATTTAATCAGCCTATTGTCTAGAGGGCATCGCCTTCCGGCCTTATCAACCACCTCTACCTGCACCAGGGCCACGTCGTTTCCGTCAGCCTTCCAGCCCGTGGGGTTCTGTATGGGGGTGAGCTTGAGATGGTCGGGCTGGCCGGCTGTGTGCAGTTGGTAACGTGAGAGTTCCTTTCCGTCCTTGTTATAGGATATGGCCAGGAGGGTGGAATCTTCATAAGCAACATTCTTGAAGGTATAGAGGAAGTGATAATCGTGCGAAGTGGGCTGTATGGCCTTGCCGTTTTGATAGAGCACAACGCTGTCGCCATTGCTCACAACATATACAGAGGGCACTTTGAAGCCCTTGTCATAATTCCAATGCCCCACGATATAAGTGGCCGGTTTGAGATCATCTACCCAACCGTTCCACATCACCTGAGCCGCATAGAAGGCATCCTTGGGCACGCGCATAGGGTCTACGAAGCCGCTCACGCGATAGTTGTCGGCCGAACGGCCATGGCTCTGCGTGTCGCTGAACACTATTTTCGCACCGCCACTGTTTACCTTCGTTCCCGTGCCGGGGCGCTCCAGCCAGTAGTCATACCAGCGTCTTACCTGCTCAACGACAAACTCATCGTTGTTATGATTGTAAGAAGCGGCCGACGCATTGCGGTAGAGCGGGCCGTCACCTTCCTGATGGTAGGGGTAGCTCCATGAGTTCCAATACCAGCGGAGGGCCTCGTCGCGGCAATACTCCATCATCCACATGGGCTTGTCGTCGCTTTTATTGACGTAAAGCATCTCGCCTCCATACTCAGCTTCGGGCTGGTCGAGCATCTCACGCGAGCCTATGGCGCGTCCGCCGAAGGGGTCGTACTCGTTGCGAATGCTCTTCATCTGTCGCATGTGCTGGGTTGTGATGCGCTGATTGCCGCACTCATAAAACAGAATGCTGGGGTTGTTGCGGTTATAGATGATGGCATCGCGCATCAGCTCTACGCGCTGTTCCCACTGGCGCCCCGTGGCATCGTGCTCGGCATCGCCCGCCGGCATAGCCTCTATGAGGCCTACCCTGTCGCAAGACTCCACATCCTGCTTCCACGGAGTGACGTGCATCCAGCGCACAAGGTTGCCACCTGACTGCACACACAGGTTGTTGCTATAGTCGCTAAGCCATGCGGGCACGCTCTGTCCCACGCCCGGCCACTCGTTAGTGGAGCGCTGCGCGTAGCCATGCACCATGATGACACGGTCGTTGAGGTATATCATGCCGTGCTTGAACTCAGTCTTACGGAAGCCCGTCTTGGTGCTCACCTCATCGTGAGGCATGCCATTGGCATCGGTAATGGTGGTTTTAACGGTATATAAATAGCCATAGCCCCAGCTCCAGAGGTGCAGCCCGCTCACGCGCTTCTCGGCTTGCAGCGTGGCAGAGCCATGTGCCGGCACGGTTACACGCTGCCCTTTGAACTGCGCAACCTGCTGACCGTCGTTGTCTATCACCGTGACATTATAGCCCATGACGGCATCTTTATCCGTCTCGTTGCGCACCTCGCTCTCAGCATGCAGGGTGGCTGTGCCCGTCGGAACATCGTAGTCGTAGCCGTAGATATACGTACCGGTGGTGCCAAGGTTGCTGAACAGGGGCAAGGTCTGGTATATCTGATCTGTGACATGCAGCCAAACGTTCTTCGTCAGGCCGCCGTAGTTGACGTAAAAAGGCTTTGACATCCACTGAAAAGTGCTTCCAGTAGAGGCTTCCTTATAGTCCCAGTGGTTGTCTGTCTTTACTTCGATGAGGTTATCGCCCTTCTTGAGATAAGGCGTAAGGTCGAAGCCGAAGGCCATGACACCGTTTTCGCTCTTGCCTACGTGATGACCGTTGAGCCACACATCAGCCAGTTGGCGCGCTCCCTCAAACTCAATGAAGACGCGCTTGCCCGCTGTCTGGGCCGGCAGATGGAACTTCTTGCGATACCACACCACGGCGGTCTTCATGTCATACGTGCTCAGGCGGAAGGCATCATCCTCATTCCAGGCATGAGGAAGGGTAACGGCCTTGCCCGTTTTGTCTATTATCCAATCAGAATTGAAGTTGTAAGTCTGCCTTGCCGAAGCCGTATAAACACTCAAAAGCATGGCGAAAACGATGAATGTTCCTCTGCTTACTTTCGCGGAAGCCAAGGAAAGAAGTCTTTTTCTTAGTTTAAAGCTTTTCATTGCCTTTATAAAATGGTTTTTAATAGGTTCGTGAATAGATCTCGTTGCAATAGTATGTTTAGGCTACAAAGATAATTATTTAATTTTAAATTACAAAGACACAAGTTGTTTTTAGTAAAATAATATCGCATTCAGTGCATAAGTATGAATAATAAAAAAGCTCCGACAAGCACGAAGCCTACCGGAGCTGAATATTGAAATAAAAAGTCTATGACCTTACATCTGTATGAAATTGCAAGCCTGGGCAATCCAATCGTAGACGCCACTGCATATACCAAAGAGCAGAACACCCGTTGTGCAGAGTGCCAAAGCAAACTTGGTGCCGCAGTCGCTGGTGAATGTGGGCAGCGGATTGTCATTACGCTTGATGTACATGGCCTTAACTATCTTGAGATAATAGTATAAGCTGATGACCGTATTAACCAATGCAATGAACACCACAGCATAAGCCCAGCCACCCAGATGGGTGGTTACGTCGGCTCCGTGAACGCCTGCCATGAACACGAAGAACTTGGAGAACATTCCGGCAAAGGGTGGTATGCCGCCCAAAGAGAAGAGTGCCAGCGTCATCAGGAAGCTCAGACGGGGATTTGTCTTATAGAATCCGTTATAGTCGTCTATATCTGTCTTGCCGCCATTGTTCTGCTCAACAACCGATATAATGCTGAATACGGCCATGTTGGCCACCACATATACCAGGATGTAATAGCTGAGCGAAGCCAGGCTGATGGCAGAGTCGCCGAGGATGGCAAGCACGATGTAGCCGGCTTGAGAGATGGAGCTGAAGGCCATGAAGCGCTTCAACTCGCTCTGACGGATGGCAAAGAGGTTGGCTATGGTGATGGTGAGCACGACGATAATCATGAGCATCACCTGCCAATAGGCAACCATTGAGGCGAACACATGAATGAGAATAGTGCACAGGGTGAAGGCAGCGGCTCCCTTAGACACTACAGACAGATAGCCCGTGACGGGCGTAGGAGCTCCCTGATAGGTGTCGGCCGTCCAGAAATGGAACGGTACAAGAGAAATCTTGAAGGCCAAGCCACTGAAGAAGAACACCATGCCCATGATGGCAAGGGGTGATGCCGCGAGCTTAGCTGCTACATCTGCGAAGTAGAGCGTGCCGCAAGCGCCATAGATAAAGCTTATGCCATAGAGCATAACACCGCTGGAGAAGGTGGCTGTTAGTATGAACTTGGCAGCTCCCTCAGCAGAGTTCTTGCGATAAAGGTCGAATGCCACAAGCGTAGCAAGGGGCACGCTGGCCATCTCGAGGCCCAGGAAGAACATGAGGAAGTGGCCTGCGCTCATCATGGCATACATACCCAAGAGCGTTGAAACGATGAGCATGTAATACTCACCTTCCATACGGCGCACCTTATCAGAGGTTACCCAAGCACGGCTCATGATGAATACGATGAGCGTACCCAGCGTGAGGATGGCCTTCATGGCGTTGGTAGCGGGCGTTGTTTGATACATTCCGCCAAAAGCTTCGGTGCCTCCTAAGGGAAGCAGACAAAGGAAGGTCTGTGCAAACAAAAGAATACAAGCCAGCGGATTGAACCACTTGCGATCAGCCTGCCGTGCAGATACGAAATCAGCAACGAAGAAAACAAGCAGAATAGCCAGGAGTGTGGCCTCCGGAATCATTTTTAAGAAATCACTGTAATTCATTTCGCTATAGCTTATAAGTTGGTCAAATTACCTGCAAAGGGGATGATATGGCTGAATATCGGGCCCACTGCATTATAAATAATGTTCTGAAAGAAAATAGGCATAAGGCCAAGTCCTGCCACGCAGAAGATGAGTCCGCCTACGGCAAGACGCTCGTCCCAGGTGGCATCGTGCAACTCAAGGAGCTTGGCATTGGGCACCTTCTGATAAAGAATCTTGCCCACCACACGAAGGATATACACTGCCGTGATGACGATTGACGTACATGCCAGAATGGTAGCTACACGATGGAACGTGCCGGCATTCTCAAAGCTACCCACGAAGATGGTCATCTCGGCTACGAAACCTGAGAAGCCCGGCAGTCCGAGGTTAGCCAAACCAGCCACTACATAAGCCACGGAGAGGAAGGGGATGACCTTCATCAAGCCGCCCAGATAACGCACGTCACGCGTTCCGGCACGGTGATAAATCATACCGATAACGGCAAAGAAGAGAGCCGTCATGAGTCCGTGAGAGAGCATCTGCAGGATAGCTCCCGTGATAGCAGTCTGCGTGAGCATGAGCAAAGCAAAGAGCACCATGCCGCAGTGAGACACGGATGAATAGGCGTTGATGTACTTCAGGTCGGTCTGAACGCAGGCTGACAGGGCTCCATATACCACAGAGATGCACGTAAGCACCAGGAACACGGGCACCCAAGTCTGCAAAGCGTCGGGCAGAAGATACATGGCGATGCGAAGGCAACCATAGCCTCCGAGCTTCATCAGCACGCCGGCGTGAAGCATAGACACTGCCGTAGGCGCCGAAGCATGACCGTCAGGAGACCATGTATGGAATGGGAACAGGGCTCCAAGAACGCCAAATCCGATGAACACAAAGGGGAAGAAGATTTTCTGAACCACAGGCGGGATGTTGTGCAGAGCAGCTATCTCATTGACATTCATCGTGGTGGCTCCGCTGAAATAGTAGATGCCGAGGATGCCAAGAATGAGAAGTGCCGAACCACCCATAAGCATCAGGGTGAGCTTCATGGCCGCATATTCCTTAGGTCCTGTACCCCATACGCCGATGAGAAGGTACATAGGGATGAGGGCAACCTCATAGAACATGAACATGGTGAACATGTCTGTGGAAATGAAGAAGCCGAACACACCCGACGAAAGTAGCACAAACCAAAGGAAATACTCCTTCTTCATGGGCTGAAGCTGCCAACTTGCAAACGTTCCGGTGAACACAATGATGGCAGAAAGCAGTATCATCACAACCGAGATGCCGTCTACGCCCACACTATAAGCAATGTGCAGGGGCGCAAACCACGTCACGCTATAGGTGAGAAGCATGTCGGCAGAATTGCCTGCGCTGCGCTGCTGAACGAAATATACGGTTAGCCATGCGGCCAAAGCAAGCAACGCCGTGGCTCCGACAACCATGACACCACGCACCTGGCCGTCGTTCTTTGCAAGCCAAAGCCCTGCCAGCATGAGCAGGGGAATAGCTACGAATAATGTTAATATACTCATTTCCTTATTATATCAAGCAAAGTAATACTAATGTTAAAGCCACTGTACCGGTAATAAACCATACGGCATACTGGCGCACATCGCCGCTCTGCCACGGGCGTATGCTCTCGCCTGCCTCATTGGTTCCCCAAGCCAGGAAGTTGAACGTACCGTCGATAACGTGACGATCGAACCAAGCGATAGGAATAGAGAACAGTCTGAAGACAATCTTATGCGTGAAGAACTGCCAGGCATTGTCTATATAGAAGCGGTTAAAGGCCGCGTCATGTAGCTTAGGCATCTTGCGTGCCAGCATGTCGGGCACGGGATTGTGCTTGGGAGCATACATCCAGGTAGCCAAGGCAAAGCCTATGGTGGCCACGGCAAGGCTCAGCCAAGCGGTTGAACCAAACTGGAAGTGCTGCAGGGCTATGTCTTCAGCATGGCCGGTAGCGCTTACGAAGTGACCGAAAGGCACCCAACCTGCTACAATAGTAACCAAAGAGAGGAACACCAAGGGGCCCCACATCACGAAAGGTACCTCGGCTGGACGCTTGCGATGCTCGGGATCGAGCTCGTAATAGCTCTGTCCCCAGAAGATAACATAGTAGAGACGGAACATATAAAAGGCGGTAAGGCCGCTCACCATGGTCATGAAGTAACCCATGAACGGTGAGAAATGGAAGCAGGCATCAACGATTTCATCCTTTGAGAAGAAACCAGCCAGGGGCCAGAAGCCGCTGATGGCTATCGTACCGATAAGGAAGCAGATGTTGGTGATAGGCATATACTTGTGCAAGCCGCCCATATAATCCTTGAAGTTGCTGCCGATGATGACGATGATAGCACCAGAACAGAGGAAGAGCAATGCCTTGAACATGGCATGAGTAAAGAGGTGGAACATGCCGGCCATATAGCCTACGCCACCCTCACCCTCTATAGACGTGCACACGCCAAGGGCAACCAGCATGTAAGCAATCTGCGATATGGTAGAGAACGCCAAGCCACGCTTGATGTCGCGCTGGCAGCATGCCACCACAGCTGCATAGAAAGCAGTGAACGCGGCAATGTAAGCCACCCAGTGCAGCTGGTTGGGCGCATACTCAACCCAGATGGGGAAGAGCGACGCTACCTGATAAACGCCGGCCACAACCATGGTAGCTGCGTGTATCAAGGCACTCACAGGCGTAGGACCTTCCATGGCATCAGGCAGCCAAATGTGCAGGGGGAACATGGCACTCTTGCCGGCACCGCCTATGAACATGAGGAACAGGGCCAGCGGAAGAATGGCAGAGGCTCCGGCCAAGTGGCTCTGGATGCCCTCTGTGGCATTGAGGTCGTAGTTGAATGTGCCTACATAGAAGCTGTAGAACAATATACCAATGAGGAAGAACAAGTCGGCAAAGCGCGTCACGATGAACGCTTTCTTGCTGGCATGTACTGCCGCATGCTTGGGATAATAGAAGCCGATGAGCAGATAAGAGCACACACCCACAAGCTCCCAGAACAGATACATCTGGAAGATGTTGGTGGCAACAACCAATCCTAACATCGACATGGTGAAGAGAGAGAGGAAGGCATAAAATCTCTGGAAGCCTTTCTCATAGCCCTCAAACTTGTAATGCTCGTCACGCTCAGCCATATAGCCGAAGCTGTAAATATGAACCATGAAGCTCACGGTGGTGATAACGATGAGCATCATCACGCTGATAGGCGTGAGGCGGAAGCCTATGTTGAAGAGCAACCGTGTGCCGAAGAGCGGCGCTTTGCCAAAGTCGAGCCATGTGAGATTGAATGTTGTGATGACGGGATACACCTGGTCAGCGTTTCTGCCCACCACAAAGAAGTACTCATAGGCGGTGTAAAGGCTCATCACCCACAGCAAGCCCAGGACGCAGGAGCCTATCACTCCGGCCACAGGCTTCTTCATCTTCATGCCAAAAAGGCCCAGAAGCAGGAAGCTCAGGAATGGCAGAAGGAGTATCAAATATGTGTAACTAAACATAATTATTCTTTTTTACCATTTCATGTTTTCGATACTGTTTACCTGATCGCTGTGGAAGTGACGGTAAACATTGATGATGATAGCAAGCGCTACAGCTGTCTCGGCTGCACTGACGCCAATGGAGAAGAGCGTGAAGAACATGCCCTCGTAGCCATCGGGATAGAGCAGACGGTTGAAAGCCGCGAAGTTGAGGTCTACGCTGTTGAGCACCAGCTCGATGGAAATGAGCATAGCGATGAGGTTTCTTCTTGTTACGAAGCCGAACACTCCGATGAAGAAGAGCAACGCACTAAGCACAAAGAAATATTCTACGGGTATCATTTCTTGTCCTCCTTGTTTTTATTGTTCAGTATGGCCAGCCCACCGATGATGCAAGCCAGCAGGAATAAGGAGATGAACTCAAAGGGCAGCACGTAGCCAAACTTGCTTCCGCTCATCAGCACAGAGCCCAATTCGCTCATATCCATCTCTCTCGCCAGAGTGTCACCACGCTGCATGGCAACGTCGATGAAATGATTCTTAAGCAGCACTAGGGCCACAGTGGCAAACCCCACCAGTGCTATGCCAGCAGCTAGGATGGTGCGTTTGCCCAGCCATCTTTCTGACAGTCCGGCCAAGGTGCGCTTGCTTACCAGCTGAATGGCAAAGATATACATCATCGTGATGCCACCGGCATAGATGCTTATCTGCGCTGCACCGAGGAAGGTGTAGTCCAAAACAAAGTACAGTCCGGCTATACCGAAGAGCACGAACAGCAGCGCCGTTGCGGCACGCATGATTCTCTTGGTTGACACGCAGAATATGGCAGAAGCCAAGATTACTGCGGACAATATTGCAAACATTATTAATCTTGCCATAACCTTCTACTTTGTTTTAGTGTTAAACTTGCCTACTTCCCAGTCAGCGCCGCCGTCGATAAGGTTGGGAAGGCTGCCTCCCTTATACACTTCCTTATCCAGATGCAGCACAAGCTTGGATCGGTCGAACACCGAATTCTCGAAATCATTGGTAAACTCTATGGCATCGAAGTTGCAGGCATTCACGCACAACTGGCAGAACATGCAGTCGCCCAGATCGTACTGATAATCATCGAGCTTACGCTTCTTCTTTCCCGTCTCCGGGTCGGTTTCCATGTGGGCCGTAATCTTTATCGTGTCATTGGGGCAAGCCTTCTCACACATGGTGCAGGCCGTGCACTTATAGTCGCCCACCTTCAGTCCACGCTTCACGGCTTCAGGATCATCAGGCGTTTCTACGCGCTTGAAGACGAGCCTGCCACGATGGCGTTTCGACACGTGCAGTGTCGTCTTGCGGTTTTCGGGATACTGCTCTGTGGTCTTAGGCGTAAAGTATTCCTTCATCGTGATTTTCAGACCCGTGGCAAGCGTCTTGATGGCACTCCCGATACCGCCGAAATATGATTGTTTGTTGTCTTCCATTTTATCTCTTATTGCACATTATTTGGTGAAAGTTAAGCCGAATGCCACGCTAACCACCATCACGACGATGATGAGCAGCGACAGTGGCATGAGATACTTCCATTCCAGCTTCAGTATCTGGTCGATGCGCAGACGCGGGTACGTCCATCTTATCCACATCAACAAGAATACCACCACGAAAGTCTTGCCCAGGAACCATACGATACTGGGGATATAGTCCATCACGCTGTCGAAAGCGTCGATGCCAATATTTACCGGAGCCCAGCCACCAAGAAACACTGTGGTTGCTATACCGCTCACTACGAAGAGGTTAAGGTATTCGGCCAGATAGAAGAAGCCGAAGCCCATACCCGAATACTCGGTGTGATAGCCTGCAGTAAGCTCGCTCTCTGCCTCAGCCAAGTCGAAGGGGCCACGGTTGGCCTCGGCGTTGCCGGCGATGCAGAACACGATGAACGCGGGAATTGTAGCCCAGGGAGCCTGGAACACAAGCCACTGCCAGGGGCCCGTCTGCGCGTCTACTATGCCGCTTATCTGCATGGTGCCGGTAAGTATCACGGCAGAGATGAGGCACAGTCCGAGTGACATTTCATAGGAGATGAGCTGCACTGCGCCACGCATAGCACTCGTAACAGAATATTTGTTGTTGCTGGCCCACCCTGCCATGAAGATGCCTATCACTCCTATGGAGCTCACGGCAGTGAGCAGGAATATGCCTACGTTGAAGTTGAGCACCTCCCAGCCTTGGTTCCAGGGCAGGAAGGAGAAGGCTCCCACCGAGGCAATGATGACCAGGAAAGGCGCTATGGCGTATAGCAACTTGTCGGCCTTGTCTACAAAGAATATCTCCTTGATGAGCATCTTGAGCACATCGGCTATCACCTGCAGCGTTCCCCATGGGCCCACACGCATAGGGCCTATACGGCACTGGAAGTAGGCGCAAACCTTACGCTCCATGAAGATGAGCACAATGGCCAGCACGGCATAGGCTGTAAGAATGAGCAAGCCCACCAGCACACACTCTATGAGCACCGTCCAGAAGTTAGGCAGTCCGCACGTGTTGCGCAGCAGGCCGTCGAACCAAACAGCTAAGTTAGATAATATATATGTCTTTTCCATTGTCTGTTTATCTGTCAAGATCAGGGATTACAAAGTCTATAGCGGCACCCGTAGCTATGAGGTCGGCTATCTTCTGTCCGCGCAACATCTTGTCGAAAGCGCCTGCCAGAGTAAGGCCCATGGGGCGCAGCTTCACGCGATAGGGGCTCTTGTCGCCCCGGCTGTCAAGGTAAACGCCAAACTCGCCGGCGCCACCCTCTACAGAGAAGTACCACTGTCCCTCGGGAACGCGTATCACGGGCTTCTGCTTGATGTAGTATTCGCCTTCCGGAATGTTGTCTATCAGCTGCTCTATGATGTTCAGGCTCTGATACATCTCGTTGATGTGTATCATATATCTGTCCATAGAGTCGCCGTTCAGAGAGGTTATTTCATCAAACTTCACCTTGTCGTATAAGTCATAAGGATGGTTTTTGCGCACATCGTTATGCCATCCTGCAGCACGTCCTGCGGGGCCGGTAACGCCATAGTTCACGCAGTCGGCCAGGTTCATAGGTCCTACGCCCTCAAGCCTCTGGTGTGTGATGACGTTGTCGCCGAACACGTCCAGATATTCTTGTATCATGGGGCGCAGATACGTGCACAGCTTCTTGGTGTTGGCAACGAAGTTGGGGTCGATGTCGTCCTGCAATCCGCCGATGCGATAATAGTTTTGTATGAGTCTGCCACCCGTAGTTTCTTCCATCACGTTGAGCACATGCTCACGGTCGCGCATACAGTAAAGGAAGGCCGTCAGGGCGCTCAGGTCTTGCGCGCAAGTGCCCAGGAAGAGCAAGTGGTTGTCTATACGCTGCAGCTCGTCCATGATGGTACGGATGTAATGTATTCTGTCAGACAGCTCTATGCCCATGGCCTCTTCTATCACACCCACCAGAGCGTGGCGGTGGTGCATGGCGCACAGATAGTTGAGACGGTCTGTCAGGGCGAGTGTCTGAGGATAGGTCATGCCCTCCATCATCTTCTCTATGCCGCGGTGTATGTAGCCCAGGTGAGGATAGATGTGCTTCACGGTCTCGCCGTTAAGCACCGTCTGCAATCTCAGCACACCGTGCGTAGAGGGGTGGTTAGGACCGAAGTTCACCACAAAGTCGTCATCATCAAAGAGTCTGTGACGCGTCTCCACCAGTTCGCCCAGGTCGTTGAGGTTCCACTCCGACGTGTAGTCGCTCTCAGGCTCGTCGGTCATGGGGAACCGGTTGTTCTCAGGGCTCATGTCATAGTCCTTGCGCAGCGGATAACCCACAAAGTCATTGCGCAGGAAGAGTCGTCTCATGTCGGGATGACCGAGAAACTTAATGCCGAGGAAGTCGAACACCTCGCGCTCCATCAAGTCGCTGCTGGCATACAGATGATAGAGTGAGGGTATAACATAGTCGTCACCCACCTTCTTGGCAATCTGCTTAACGCTCGTGCGCTCGTGCGTGTTGGTGTTCTCAAGAATGTATATACATCCCAACCCTTCGTCAGGGCCAAAGTCCTCACCCACTATGGTAACAAGGTAGTCGAAGTGCTTTTCTTCTTTCAGCTTGGCCATTTCAGAGGCGAAGCTGTCAAATCCGAATTCTTTATTCTCAAGTTTCATACTGTGTCTACCTTATATATTATTATTAGCAGATTCTGGCTTGAGGCTGTCGACCTCTGCCTGAAGGCGCTCTACATCCTCCTTGCTGGGAGCCTCGGTCACGATGATAGGCTCGCGCTCGCCCAACTTGGCTTGAGCCAGGTTCTCGTTGCTTATGCCGTGCAGGCCGCCCAAGCCCATGCTTATCTCTTTCTCCTGACGGGTCATCTTATGATTAGCTCCGCCGAAGAATTTCTCCACTTTCACCTTACGCTGCAACTGCATCATTCCATACAGTATGGCTTCGGGGCGCGGAGGGCAACCGGGGATATACACATCCACTGGCACAAGCTCGTCGATGCCTCTCACCACGGAGTAGCTCTTCTTGAACGGACCGCCCGAGATGGTGCAACCGCCAACAGCCACTACATACTTGGGCTCTGCTATCTCGTCGTAGAGACGCTTGAAGACGGGCGCCATCTTATTGGTTATCGTACCGGCACACATGATGAGGTCGGCCTGACGAGCCGAGTTACGTGTCACCTCAAAGCCGAAGCGTGAGAAGTCATAACGTGCGCAGCCCACGGCCATGAACTCTATACCGCAGCATGACGTACCGAAGGTAAGCGACCACAGCGAGTTGCTGCGACCCCAGTTCACCAGCTCGTCCAAACTGCCCAGCACAACGTTGGCACCGCCGTCGTTCAGCTCTTGTGCTATTTTCTCCAGTGAGTCGTTGTCTTTAAACTCACCATAGGGAATGCTCTTGATTTTGGCTCTCTTGCTTACTTCCATTCAAGCGCTCCTTTCCGCCAGGCATAAGCCAGGCCTAACACCAATACCAACATGAAGAAAAAAATGGAGAACAGCATGGCTCCGCCGTTTGCCTTAGCCAGACTGCCGAACACGGTAGCCCAGGGATAGAGGAAAACAGTCTCCACATCAAACATCAGGAAGAGGATCGCAAAGAGGTAGTAACCTATGTTTGAAGGCAACCAAGAGGTGCCGCGCGTAGGTATACCACACTCAAAGGGCTCACCCTTCACCGGGTTGTAAGAGCGAGGACCCACCAACTTGGCGATGACATAGGCTCCAACCACCAGGACGACTGCCGTCAGGATGACGGTAATAAATAGTGTGAAATACATAAAACTTTATATAGCTATCATTAAAATTTACGTAAACGCGTTAAGAAACATGTCATGTCTAGAACGCGTGCAAAGTTACAAAAAAATTCTGTGAAAAAAACATTTAGGATTATAAAATACAGCCCGACCTCATAAATTCTTTCTGCCTGACCCTTTGGGTATGCTTGACTATTTCTCTCAACAACGTAAAAAGCTCTCATTACTTCTTCACAAGCTTGCGAGGCCGGCACAAGGCACGGCCACTACAACTGCTGATAATGATTTGTGCTTCGCTCGCGAGGCTGGCACAAGGCACGGCCACTAACTTTCAAGAATCTTTCATCATTCAAAGTGCACAAAAAAATCTCAAATCTCAAATCTCAAATTGCCCATTCCCATATTCCCAACCTGAAGCGCATGCTAAAGCCTATTATAATATATATATTATAATAGAATTAATATTATTAATAAAAACAAGATTATTATACTATAAACTTACGGTTTCACCAACTTCTGTCCGTAAGAACGAGAAGGGCAACATGCAATATGTAAATTTGAGATTTGAGATTTGAGATTTGAGATTTTTGACTGGGCCCTGGCCGAATACGCTTGTTGTTGGACTGAAACAGTGCTATTAACGCTCAGAACAAGGGCTTTTGACGGGCAAATAACGGCATTTGACGGGCTTGATGGAAGCTTTTGGCAAACTGCTAGACACCAATCGGTTACGAGACGATTTTCATATCTCTCTGTCATGAAGGTGGTATAGCAAGAAAACGGTGCGTTTAACCGTTGTTAAGAATAAAACGAGAGTATTTAACTTCTTATAACTGTAAAAGCAATCAATTCATCATGTTTTACACTAAAATCTCCGTCTAAGTACGCCTAAAAAGCCTGTAAACGGCATCTTACAATTCGTAACCCATGAAATTGCGCTCTTACGAATACGCCCAATATTGAGTGCGATTTTTTGTAGTCGGCAACAAGCACAATAAAAGATAAATAGTTGGTTTTTAGCATATTGCCTAAACGCAATGGCGTGGGACACACCAGAAGGTGAGCCCCAGCCATTGAGATGTGACATGTTGCTCGCTTAGGGGGGAGCCAAGGCTCGAAGGGACTTCTCAAACAAAGTTTTTCGTCACTTGAGGACGATTTTTAGCGTGAAAAGAAGTTAAATTCCTACAGTTCGAGCAGCTCCTTGGGCGAGCTGACGAGCGTGGTGGCGCCGTGCTGCAAGAGAAACTCCTTGCTACGGAAGCCCCACAGCACGCTGATACAGGGCAGCTGGGCATTGCGCGCCGTCATGATGTCTACGTCGCTGTCGCCCACATACACGGTGCCCTCGCGGCCCACGCCGAGCTGTCGCATAGCCTCCAGCACCGTGTCGGGAGCCGGCTTCTTGCGTATCTGCTCACGCTCGCCTATGGCCACACTGATGTAATCGGCAAAGAAATGATGCGCCAACTCTTGCGTGGCAGCATAAAACTTATTGCTCACAATGGCCATTTTACAGTTGGCGCGGCTCAGTTGGGCCATCATATCCATAATACCCGGATAAGGCTGCGTGGTGTCAAGGCCATGCTCCAGGTAATGTTCGCGAAACTTGGCATAAGTGGCATCAAACTGCGGATTGCTCTCTCCGCCGTCTATGGCGCGCTCCATGAGCTTCTTTACGCCGTTGCCTACAAACTTGCGCACCTCTTCCAGCGTGCGTTCGGGCATCCCTGCCCATCTCAAAGCATAATTGGTGCTGGCGGCAAGATCGCCCAGTGTGTTGAGCAATGTGCCGTCTAAATCGAAAATGTAAGTCTGATACTTCATCGTTTACTACGTGTTATCGCTGTTTGAATCTTTTTATTGAATTGAGTTGAATGATTTAATTCTTCTATATCTACGTGCATTCTATACTGCCAACGGTTGTAGCAGTCGGCCGGATTGTTGACGCGCGAGCCATACACATCCCTGTCTCTTAGATTGTCGTCAGTGGCCAAGAGGTCTTGAAGGCTTACCACGCAAAGCATGGACGGACAATACAAGTGTCGCATAACCATCTCGAGGGCTATGTGCGGGGGCAGTTGGCGGGGTGCCTGCCCCTCTTTCTGCAACATCACCGTCCAGTAACGTTGCGCCATGGCACGGTTTTCTTCCCACCAAAGGGGCATAGGCGCCATATCGTGCGTGGTGGGTGATGCCATGCTGAGATAGGGGTAAGACTCCAGGTGCGCGAAGCCTTGCGCGCCGCATGAGGGCAGCAGCTGCACATGATGCGACAGTATGCGCAGCCTCTCCAGCACATCAGCGCAACCGGAAGGCATGTGGCCCAGCGTGTCGCCGCACACCAGCATGTGGCAGTCAGACAGTATGGCGGACAGCCTGCGTGCGCCCGTCTGAGTCCAAAGAGAGTTATGCCGGTCGGTGGCATAGTGATGGCAAATAGAGAGATAGGCGTTCTGCTCGGCAGGCGTAAGGTATTGAAAGGCGGGGGCGGCCGAACCCTGATAACGAGGATGATAATGCGCCTTGCGCGCACCGTCCTCTATGAAGAGCACGTTGGCGCAAAGCTGGCACAGGCCATCTCTTATCCAAATGCTGTTTTCATCTTTCAGATGGCTGAAATGGCTCATCACCTTGCGCTGATCGGCAAATTCGGGCTTCAAGTCATACAGTCCATACGATTGCGGGATGAGGAAATGCGCTTTCACATAGCCGCTATGCAAGCCGAAAACGCTTTGCAAAAGGGCGTCGGTAATGACGGGCCGTGTGAGCAGCTTACGTCTGAAGCGCAAGCCAAAGCTCTCTATCTCGCCCTCGGAGAGCGGATATGAAGGCTCATAATGCCCCATAACGGCCGAGACGCAGTTGGTGGGTATCACCCAACTGCGGAAGTAGGAGGACACATTGTCTATGCGAACGGCATCAAAAAACTTAGAGATGTAATCTATTCGCTGGCGCCAGAAGCGCTCAATATCGTCTTGGCTAGCCCCGTCCCAGCGCCACACGGGCATCCCCCAGTTTTGGCCCTGGGGCTCATCGGCCGTAGGAGCTACGCCCAGACGCAGGTTCATGCAGAACCATTCGGGATGCGTAAAAGTCTCTACACTGTCAGCATACATACCGGCGGGGATGTCTCCCATCAGCGCAACGCCGTTCTCACGGGCCAAGCGGGCTGCCGAGGCAAGCTGACGATGAAGGACAAACTGAGTGTAATAGGCAAACCTAGCCTCTGTCCACATATTGCCGGATGAGGGTGAGCATACCTCTTCTACCACCTCAGCCGGCGTTCGCCGCAAGTGCCAGTCTTGCCAATGGGCTGTGTGATAATGCTCGCGCAAGGCGCAAAAGGCGGCATAGGGCTTCAGCCAGAACGAATGGGCTTCGAAGAAAAGCTCAAAGGCCTTGCTTCGCAACACTTGTTCGCCCTCAGCCTCAAAAGCCTTGCGCAGGTAGTCTAGCTTCAACCTGTCTACAGCCTCATAATCCGAATAGCTCAGCGCGTTGAGCTCGCGGCGCTGCCGGTTGTAAACAGCCTCTTCGGTGGCATTCTGACAGACGGGCAGCTCATTCAAATCAACATAATGGGGGTGCAAGGCAAAGGCCGAGACACAATTATAGGGGTGAGAGTCGTTCCAGGTATGCTGTGTCGTTGTGTCGTTTACGGGCAGCAGCTCTACCATGCCCAAGCCTGCAGAAGCGGCCCAACGAATGAATAGCTTCAGGTCGCCAAAATCGCCTACGCCGAACGATTGCCGGCTGCGAAGAGAGAAAAGGGGAACGCAAACCCTGGCTGTTCGCCATTCATATTCCTTCATTCTGAGCGATTCGCCATGCAGCACAAGCACCTGCCCCTCTGCTATCGCGTTGTCACCTGTGCTTCGGTTAAATCCCTCTTCCCACTTCTTCAGTCCATGGGTGGCGGCGTCTATCACCACATACTTATACTCCAGCGGCAGCGTGATGGCATCAGCGTTTACGGAGAGCATCCACTCGGCATTGCCTATATATCTCATCCGGAGATACTGCGAGGGCGACCAGCTGCCCAGCGCGGGCTGATTGCCCAGCAAGGCCAACAGCTCGCCGGGCTGAAGCTGCGGGGCTATCACTCTGAAGAGCAGCGTGCGGCGGAAGATAGGTATGCCTGCGGGGCTCTGCTTGAGCGTTAGCTTACGCGAGACAATGGTTTTATAGGCTTGCGAAAGCAGATGAGATGAGAGAGGAGCATCGCGCCAAGCGTCGGCAAACAAGTAGTCGGCACCCTCGTTTACGTCATACTGGCGCTTTATGCCGTGCCATTCGGTTCTGCACACACGCTGCGCAGCATCCATCACCTTATATATATAGCTCAGGCGCACCAGCGGATGGCGCTGCCTCAGCCCAACCGTTGCCTCGCCCTGCCATAGCTCTCCGTCGGACGTTTGCAGCTGCACGTCTCTGGTACGGGTTATGCCGTCGCTGTCACTCAGCCTAAGCTCGGCATGGAGCTGCTGCCCCCACGCTGCCCGATAATGGATGCTAAACTTTAGTTTCATAAGCGCAAAGATACTAAAAAAACATGGACAGATGATTACATTAACCTAAACTTTTTGTAACTTTGCCGCCGTTTATAAACAAATAACATTTTACATGAAACGCAGAATTATCACTGTAGCCACTTTCTGTGTGCTTATAGTAGCAGCTATTACTTATCTTTTCATGTTTTCTTCCATGGCGAGGGGCAAGGAAAAGTACGTTTATGTAGACGAAGACGACAATATAGACTCCGTGTACGCCAAGCTGAAGCCCATAACAACACGCTATAGCATGATGGCCTTCAAGCTCATGGCAGGCCACTCCGGCTATAAGGACAACATCAAGACAGGACGTTATTCTATTGAGACGGGCGCTTTGCAAACCTTCCGCCACTTGCGCAACGGTCATCAGGCTCCGCTCTCGCTCACCATTCCTTCGGTGCGCACCGTGCAAGACCTGGCCGACAAGCTGAGCGACAAGCTCATGCTCTCACGCGGAGAGCTGCTTGCTGCGCTCACAGACGCCGCCACATGCAAGAAGTATGGCTATACGCCGGAAACCATTCTGTGCATATTCATACCCAACACATACGACGTTTACTGGAACATTCCCGTAGACAAGTTTATCGGCAAGATGGCCGAAGAGAGCGGAAAGTTCTGGAACTATGAGCGTAAAGAAAAAGCCAAGGCTGCCGGACTGACGCCCGTGCAAGTCATTACGCTGGCCAGCATCGTAGACGAAGAAACTGACTATGAGCCCGAAATGCCGATGATAGCCGGTATGTATCTCAACCGATTGCACATGGACATGCCACTGCAGGCCGACCCCACGGTGAAGTTCGCCACCAAGCAGTTTGAGGCTCACCGCATTTATCACAACATGCTCACCGTAGACAGTCCTTACAACACCTACAAGAACCTCGGCCTGCCTCCAGGCCCCATACGCATTCCGTCTGTGGCAGCCATCGACGCCGTGCTCAACTATGTGCATCACGACTATGTGTACATGTGCGCCAAGGAAGACTTCAGCGGTCGTCACAACTTTGCAAAGACCTATGCCGAGCATGAGGTGAACGCCCAAAAATATGCCAAGGCACTCAACGAGCACGGCATACAATAAAAGCAATATGCAAGCAAGCACCATCAAGCCCTCTCGCTCTCGCCAAGAGAGTTAGGGGCAAGGGCTGGCTTGCGCTTGAAGCAGGAAGGTGTAAAGGTTTATCGCCCTCACTTTTAGCCTATAGCTATCAAAAAGTATTTACCGTTGAAGAATGTATTGATGAGGTGTACAGACACAAAAAATGCCCGGCACTTCTCAGCGGCAGGCACTCAATCTCAATAGGTATTAGCTTTTTTAAGGTAAAAAGATTGTATTCAGGATAACGATTGCAAAGATATGATTTTTCGCTAAAACATGCAAATTTTTTTTTATGTTTTAAAACATATTGATATATTTCACGTTATAACGGGGCTCAAAACAGCCGCTGAGAGAGGCGAAAAAGTGCGACGTCACGGCTCCCCTTGCCCTCACAATGCGCCACGCACGAAGAAGGCTCCTTGCATCGCCATCATCAAGACATTATTATATCAAAGACGTTACATATAGTCATAAAGTCTTAACAACGAGCATTTTTTCGAGGCTGCCGGTACATAATACGGATTTTTTGGTTAATTTTGCAGCATGAAAACAAAAATAAACTGGAAGTTATTTGCCCTCTTATTCATCGTTTGCGCGGGCATATATTTTCTCACCCGCAGCTTCTGGATGTCGCTGGGCATTCTGTTGTTGCTCTTTGTCATAGACGGATTGCTGGCCGACTACGACCGCAAACGGCGCGGAGAGCGCAATAAGGAGCAGGTGCTGAAACATCTGCATGAGCAGAAAAAAGACGACAACAAACAGCCGGAAAACCAACAATAGCATGTGGATATGGCCACATGGGGGCCTACTAATATATGGAAAAACTCGTACAACTATATAAACAATGGAGCGGAAACGCCCCGAAAGACATCGAGCACCTGCCGGGAGCAGGCAGCAACCGACAGTATTACAGACTATATGACAGCAACGGGCAGTCGGTGATTGGCGTGGTGGGAACCAGCGTAGAAGAAAATCATGCCTTCATATACCTTGCCCGGCACTTCACACGCAGGCAACTGCCTGTGCCAAAAGTGCTTGCCGTGAGCGACGACGAGCGAAGATACCTGCAAAGCGACTTGGGGGCTGTGTCGCTATTCGATGCCGTGAGCGGCGGAAGAGATGCCGGCGGACGATATAACCAGCATGAGAAAGACTTGCTTACACGCACCATCAGGCAGCTGCCCAACATACAGATAAGGGGCGCGAGAGAGCTCGACTGGACAGAATGCTATCCTCAGCCAGCCTTCGACCAGGAGAGTGTGCTCTTCGATCTCAACTACTTTAAGTATTGTTTTCTGAAGCCCACCGAGATAGACTTTCACGAGTTGAAGCTCGAAGCCAACTTCAGGCTCTTTGCCAAAGACCTTACCAGCGAGACTATGGAGAGCTTCCTCTACCGCGATTTTCAGGCTCGCAACGTGATGCTCGACGCAAAGGGCAATCCTTACTTCATCGACTTCCAGGGCGGCCGCAAGGGTCCTTATTACTATGACTTGGCATCCTTTCTCTGGCAAGCCTCAGCCAAATACTCGCATAAGCTGCGCAGGGCGCTGGTATACGAGTATTACACGGCTCTGCAACAATACACCGAGGTGCCTTCTACCCGCCATTTCGTGGAGAGGCTGTCGCTCTTTGTGCTCTTCCGCACGCTTCAGGTGCTGGGCGCCTACGGCTTCAGAGGCTACTTCGAGCGCAAGAAGCACTTCATAGACTCTATACCCCCGGCCATCGAAAACCTAAGAGAGCTGGTGGCAAGGCGCGACGCTTTCCCCTACCCCTACCTCATGGACGTGTTGAAAAGGCTCACCGAGCTGCCACAGTTTGTGCGCATGGAGGTGCCGCCTCTCACACGCACAGATGGCTTCAAGACGGCTCAGAACGACGTATATACGGCCAATCCGCTTGACGGACCGGCCACTTACTCCAAGTACGACGGCAAAGGGCCGCTGCACGTGAGTGTATATAGCTTCTCGTATAAGAAAGGAATACCCGATGATCCGTCGGGCAACGGTGGCGGATATGTATTCGACTGCCGCTCTACTCACAACCCCGGACGCTACGAACCCTACAAGAAGCTCACCGGACTAGACGAGCCCGTGATAAGATTCTTGGAGGACGACGGTGAGATACTCACCTTCCTCGACAGCGTTTACCGCCTGGCCGACCATCACGTTGAGCGCTACTTGCAGCGCAGTTTCACCCATCTCATGTTTTGTTTTGGATGCACCGGAGGACAGCACCGCAGCGTTTACTGCGCACAACACTTGGCCGAACACCTGCACAATAAATATGGCGTAGAGGTTGAGATAACCCATCGCGAGCAGCACATCCATCAGGTGCTCAAGGCAGAAAGCAACAAAAAGATGCAATAAAAATTTGGTCGTACCAAAGAAAATAGCTACCTTTGCACCCGCTATCCGAGAGAACGGCATAGCAACGGGAAGTAGCGCAGTCCGGTAGCGCTCCTGGTTTGGGACCAGGTGGTCGCAGGTTCGAATCCTGTCTTCCCGACTATACTCTTGCTAGAAAGGCGCTTATCCTTCACGATAAGCGCTTTTTTCATATCCCCGCTCGATGTTTTACAAGCGTCATCAGATGTCTATGGCAGGCTAAAAAAATGAAAAACACTGTCGGATATTTTGTTTTTCAATGAATAAACCGTATATTTGACACGTCAAGAAAAGCATCTGCTATCATGCACATACTTGATTTTACACTTTTAATCATCATCGCAATGAGCAACACTTTATCTTTCGCGCAAGTGCGCCAACCTGCTGTTGCGGGACAGTTCTACACCGCCGACAGCGCCAAGCTACAGGCTGAAGTGAGCCATCTGCTACGCCACCAAACATCCTCCAGGCCCAAAGACAATGTTTGCGCGCTGATAGTACCCCACGCCGGTTATGTTTTTTCGGGCCAGACAGCGGCATCTGCCTTTGCCCTGCTCAACCCCGAGCACACCTATAAGCGAGTGTTTTTGCTGGGCCCAAGCCACCACGTGTGGCTCGACGGTGCTTCGGCAGACTGTGGCTATGCGGCTTATCGCACGCCGATAGGCGATGTGCCGGTAGACGTTGAGCTGTGCCGGCTGCTGGCAGAGCAAGGGGGCGTGCTGACCTATCGCCCTGAAGCTCACGATGCCGAGCATTGTCTGGAGGTGGAGCTGCCTTTCCTTCAGTGCCAGCTCAAGCAGGTGCCGCCCATCGTGCCTATCATCATATCCACCGAAGACACGGCTAAGCTGAGCAGCTTAGCTCATATATTGAAGCCCTATCTCAACGCCGACAACCTCTTTGTGATAAGTTCCGACTTCTCACACTACCCCACTTACAACGATGCCGAAGACGTAGACAGGGCCACGGCACAAGCCATCATGACAGGCAAGAGCCAATGCTTCTTCAGCCAAATCACAGACAATAGCCGCCAACACATCCCCAATCTGGCCACATCGGCCTGCGGGGCATGCGCCATAGGCACGCTCATGCTCATGACAGATGGCGACAAGCGCTTCGGCTATCATCACATATCATACTGCAACTCTGGCGATGCCATCTATCATGACAGGCAGCGCGTGGTGGGCTATCACGCGTTTGCAATCACCCTGAACACCGAGAAAGCCCAACTACATGACGAGGCAGCGCCTTACAAGAGTCTGCCCGGCTTGGCAAGAAAGAGCATGGAGGCGCATCTGAGAGGCGAGACTTTCACACCGCAAAGTGCCCTTCCCGAGCTCAGACAAAGGTGCGGAGCTTTTGTCACGCTGCATACTGCCGACGGAAAGCTGCGGGGATGCGTGGGCCACTTCGGCGAAGACATGCCCCTGCAAGATGTTGTGGCACGCATGGCAGTGAGTGCCGCCTTCAAGGATCCACGTTTCCTGCCCGTAGAGAAAGACGAGCTGAAGAGCCTGAAGATAGAAGTGTCGGTGCTCACGCCTATGAAGCGCATCAACAACCTCGATGAAATGCAGCTGGGACGCGACGGCATTTATGTGCGCAAAGGATGGCGCAGCGGCACGTTTCTGCCTCAGGTAGCCGACGAGGTGAACTGGACCAAGGAGGAATTTGTTGATCATTGCGCGCACGACAAAGCCGGACTAGCATGGGGCGAATGGAAGAGCGCAGAGTTATACACCTATAGAGCCATCATCGTTCATGAGTAAGAAGTGTATATTTTTCAATCGGTTGGCCGACGGCAGCGTGCGATGTACGCTGTGCCCGCATCAATGCCATATAGCCAATGGCAAGCACGGACTGTGCGGAAGCAGGCGCAATGAGGGGGGAGAACTGGTGAGCGACGTCTACGCACGACCCTGCGCGCTGGCCATCGACCCTATTGAGAAGAAGCCCCTGGCCATGTTCATGCCGGGCACCCAATGCCTCTCAGTGGCCTGCACAGGGTGCAATCTGCGCTGCCTCTACTGCCAGAACCATGACATATCGCAGGTTTTGCCCGGCGATGTGCCCAGCGATGAATGCACGCCCCGCCAACTTGTGGAGCTGGCTGAAAGGTATCATTGTCCCTCCATTGCCTATACCTACACCGAACCCCTCACTTGGTATGAGTATACTTACGACACAGCAAGGCTGGCACATGAGCATAAGCTGAAGAATGTACTGGTAACCGCGGGCTACATCAACGAAGAGCCGGCACGCCGGATGGCTGAAGTGACAGACGCTGCCAACATAGATTTAAAATCGTTCAGCGACGAAACATACGTCAGAATGAATGGTGCCCACTTGCAGCCTGTGCTCAACACCATCAAAATATTCTGCGAAGCGCAAGTGCATGTGGAGCTTACCAATCTGCTCATACCCAACGTCAACGACAGCCAAGCCATGATAAAAGACATGTGCCAATGGCTGGTGAGCCAGGGCATGAGCCAGGTTCCCCTGCACTTCACACGCTTCTTTCCCCGCTACAAATGGCTCAACACAGAGCCCACACCGCTCGCCACGCTTCACGATGCCAGGCACATAGCCGTAGAGATGGGCATGAAGCATGTATTTCTTGGTAATGTATAACCAACCAACAATATCTAAGCTCTTAGTGAACTGCCCTATTTAAGCATCCAAAAGTGCCGTTTTCGCAAGCCGAAAGCGGCACTTTTGCAAAACAAAAATAAGGTTATGAGTAAGAGCCTTTCTGCAATACGCCAATTTTCCACGCTAATGCCTGCTAATGACTGTAAATCATTAAAAATCAATAAAGTGACACATTGCACTTGGATTGTTGGGTGTCGCTAGCTATCTTTGCATCATGTTCGTACAAAAAAAGCGTAGCCAAGCAGGATTAACAAGTTAATAAAGCTTAAACCTGTTAATCCTTTCTTAGAATGTCTATAAAGTTATGGGCAATGACTGTTCTGCAACACGCTCTTGAGTAAGGACGGTTGCAGAAAGTCAATAGCATATCAAGGTATAAGCAGGCTGCTGTCGCCGTAGCTCAAAAAGCGGAAATCGTGGCTTAAGGCGTAATGGTATATCTTGCGCCAATCACCGTGTACGAAAGCACTCACCAACAATAACAGCGTTGACTGAGGCTGATGAAAGTTGGTGACGAGCATCTTCACTATCTTATACTCATATCCAGGTGCTATAATGATCTGCGTGCTGGAATGAAGCGCATTGAGGTGATTGCGGTCTAGATAATCCAGCAGGTTGCTGATAGCCTGCATGGGTGTGATACCATCTACGAGCTTTCCGTCGGCCTCGTTCTCATAAGGAGTCCACTGCTTTACGTGCAGGTCATCTTCTGAAGCGTCGGGATGAGTCTGCAAATATACTCCCATGTAATAGAGACTCTCCAGTGTTCTGACGCTCGTTGTGCCTACGGCAATGGCTTGGCACTGATGCTTGATGAGCTTTTCGAACGTCTGACGATGCACAACAATATATTCTGTATGCATCTCATGCCCCTCTATCTCCGTGCTTTTGACGGGCTTAAAAGTGCCGGCACCCACATGCAGAGTAAGCTCTTCTCGGTCTATGCCATGCTCGTCAAGACTTTTCAGAACGTTGTCAGTGAAATGTAGGCCCGCTGTGGGGGCTGCCACACTGCCTTTAATCTTTGAATAAACGGTCTGATAAGTGGTCTTGTCACTTTCTTGCGTGGCACGGTTGAGATAAGGAGGTATGGGCAGTTCGCCAACGGCCTCGAGTATCTCGGCAAACGTTACGTTAGTAGTATCCCAGCTAAAGTCTATCCAATGGTTGGTAGAGGGTGTTCCGTGCAGGCTTGCATTGGGCAACTGCTTACCTTCGTGCCTGGTAGCGGTGAGCGTGAAGCTATGGCCATTGATGGTGAAATCACGCTTCAGCGAACCCTCTTTCCACTTCTTCAAGTTGCCAATCATGCAGAGCCATGCGCAGTGGCCGGTGGTTTGGAACATCTGCTCATAGTCGGTTGGCTGGGCAGGCTCCATAAGAAACACTTCGATGAGTGCTCCGGTCTCTTTGCGGAAGTGCAGCCGGGCCTGAATAACTTTGGTGTTGTTGAACACCATGAGCGCCCCTTTGGGCAGATAGTCAGGCAGGTTGTAGAAAACGTCATCGCTCACCTCGCCGTGGCGATATATGAGCAGCTTGCTGTGATCGCGCTGTGGCAGAGGAAACTTGGCTATGCGCTCGTCGGGCAGGTCGTAATTGTAGTCGCTTATCTTTATATGTTTTGTATCCATTGTTATTGTTATTATTCTTTTAAATTGTAAGTACTTTCTCTTTGAAGAAGAGGGGTGTAGGTTGATGATGTCATCTGCTTAGTTTATGCCGATGATGACGGCTCGCACGGCAGCATAGATGTATGTGAGCACGTAGATGCATATCACAGTGTCGATGTCGGTGAGACTGTAGCCCGTGCGCGTGTATTGCGTGGAGATATAATGCAGCTTAGGACTTATCTTATTATACAGCCAGAGATAGAGTATATAGACGGCTGTGCCGGCAATGAGCCCCCACAGCATGCCCACTACCACGTCGAAGGGGAAGTGGACGCCAAGGTATATGCGTGTCCAACATGTGATGAGGGCCCAAATAGCCATGCAGAAGCCTAACTTACGGCTGCGCACCAATAGCGTGACAAAGAGGGCCAGCGACGTGATGTTGGCCGCATGAGCTGAGTAGAAGCTGTAGCCCGTCGGCCGGTAATTGCGCACCAAATCAACGTAAGAGGCTATAGCGACATCGGCGAAGGGCCTTGGCCGCTTGACCAAAGGCTTGACGAGCAGGTCTGAGAGCCCGCCGCTGAGCAGTAGGCACAGAGCCGCAAGTGAGATGATCAGGAAGATCTGTGCAGCCTTCTCGTTGTTCTTGATGATGAGATAGAGCAACATGAGATAGAGCGGTATCCATGTCAAGGCGTTGGTGAGCACAAGGGCCAAGTTGTCTAACCACACCAAGTTACTGCCGTTCCATGCCAGCAGCCACTGTCTGTCGATGTCTATGAAGTCTTGCAGGTTCATTCTTATATTTCCTCCACTTGCTTTTCGGTGAGCCATCCTTCGCGTCCGTCGGCTATACTGACGGCATACCATCCCTTCATAGAACGGTCTTTTATTTCTACGCGTGTGCCTTCGTGAATAACAAATTTTGTTTCAGACGTTGCCGACGGCGTATTGCGCACACTTACGGTGGGTGCCGTTACGATGGCTCCGCGCTTGCTGCACACCTCACGGCGCTGTTGGGCAGCGCACAGATTGGCCAGGACAAAGAGCAGAGCGAATGCTATGCTGAGGAAGAATCCCCACTTGCGTCTGCTCACTTGGGCGGCAAAGAAATAGAAGAGCAGCGAAACGATGGCCAGCAACACGGCTACAATGGCCACAAAGGCCCAACTGTCTATGCTGATGAAATAAACCAGCGCACGATACCATGTCACAAAGAACATCTCAGGTTGAGGTGTTATCTTGTCTATTGTCTTAGAGCGGGCTTTCTCCAGATTGAATCTGATGTCGGAGTTGCCGGGATCGAGTTCGTAGGCTCGCTCATAAGCCAACACAGCCTGTGTAATATTGTCTACCCGATAGTAGGCATTGCCCAGATTATAGTATAGCGCCACTGTCTTGTTTTTGTGCAACAGCTCTTGATAGTCGGCTATGGCTTGCGTGTAATTGCCACGCAAATACTCTGCGTCAGCATTCTGCTTGGTTATGGCCATGGCTGATGCTGGCATGAGCAAGAGCAGAACCAGGATGACAGCATGTACCTTTGATGCGCCCGACTTGCCGTTGGCGAACGCGTTTTCTATGTGCATGATGGCTTGCATGGCCATTTCGAAAGTCTTGTTCATATTGCCTTGTACGTCGCCCGGGGCGTAGCGGTCATACTCGCATTCGTCTAGGGCAGTGATAAATTGCTTGATGGTGTCTTGGTCTACCTGGTTGGCGGCCAGCTGGTCGCTGATATTCGCGCGGGTGAGTTGCTCGGAGGGTATGTTGAGCTTGTCACTTACATATCCCCATAGAGCCTTGAGCACCTCATCAAAGAACTCGTCTTTCTGGCCTTTAATCATCAGCAGATTGGCCTGATGAAGACGTTTGGAGGCCACTCTATTGGCATTTCGGCTACGCCGTCCGGTCACGTCGGCACGAGCAGAGACACGCTTGCCCATGATGCGCAGAATGAGTATGAAGGCCAGGATGAGCAGTGCCAGGATGGTCCAGTAGCTCACCGACCCGAAGAAGAAGCCGTTGAAGGGGCTCATGCCCTTGTTTCCCTTCATGATGGGGTGTATGTCTTGGTCTACGAGCGACACCTCATCATCGTCGTCTACACTGCCGTCGCCCTTGGCAACATTAATGCGGAAGGGTTGTGTTTGCAGCGTCTTGTAGCTGTTGGATTGGGTATCATAATAGGTGAAGCGTATCGGCGGAATGGTGTAATAGCCCTCTTTGCGCGGCACGAGAGGAATATCGTATATCATATTGCCTTCAACGCCGTTGGCCGTGAGTTGCGTCTTATCGGTTATCTTGGCATCGTATTTGTCAAATTCCTTAGGAAGCTGAACCTGTGGCTGCTGTATGAGCTTCAGATTTCCGATGCCTCCCACCACCACACGCAGGTTGATGGGGTCGCCCTCACGCACGGTGTTCTTGTCTACTTGTGCCGATATGTTGAAGTGACCCACTCCGCCGGAGAAGTCGGCAGGCTTATGTGGCAGCGGATCGACAGTAATGGTGAGAGCGGGGGCCACGATGTTGCGCTTCACGGCCTTATATCCTCCGTCATATATGAATGCCTCAAACGGATTCATATTGCGGTTCTCCTCCATCACAATACCGTGGAAGGTGATGGAAGGTATGGTGAGTTTGCCCGTCATCTGAGGATACATGACATACTGACTCCATGTAACACAGTTGTAGGGTCTTCCGTTTACACGCTCTATGTGTGCCGTGCGAGGTGTTGAGAGTTTCACTTGCTGGGTGTGAAAGCCAGTCAGGTCGGGCATCTTGCCGTCGAGCTGAGTGAGCTCTAGTGTTGTGTACACTTTATAAGTGAGCAGGATAGGCTCTTGTTCGTGCACTCTGTTTTTGCTGGCCGTAACCCTTATGAAAAGGTCTTTGCCGCCGGTAACCGCACCTCGCGGCGCGTCATCATCGTCGCTGTAGCCATAGTTGCCCGCAGTGCTGACCTGGCGTGCCCCTTCGCTGATGTTGATGTGTATGGGAGTAGACGCCAGGTTTTGCCCGTTCATGGTGAATCTGGCGGGTGGTATCTTGTAAGACCCGCGCTTGGTAGCCACCAGGACGTAAGTGAATGTCATAGATGATGAGCTGCGGGTGTGGCCTCCCAGGTCTATCTGAAAGCTAGACTGTCTTGAAGTGCTGGGACCGTAAACAAGGTTCAAGCCCCGTGGCAGTCCGCCCAATCGGAAGTTTCGAATGCTTGTTGTGTTGAAGGTGTACTCTATTTGGAACTCTTCGCCCACAGCAGCATGTCTGGGGGCGCTCACTGATATTTGTTGTCCTCGCACCGCCAAGGCTATGACGGCCAGTAGGAATGTATAAAGTATTCGTTTCATATTGAGTTACCAATTCATTTCTAACTTACGTTGTTTGGGCTGCTGCATAGCTTTCTTGAGCCTCTGCTGAGTGTTCTTCTCCTCTTGCATGGCAGCATTGAGTAGCTGGTTGGCATTCTGCTTGCTCATCTTGTCCTTATCTTGTTGCTTGTTGTTCTTATTCTGTTTGTCTTTGTTATTATTCTTCTGATTCTGCTTTTTCTGCTGCTGCTTGTTGTTCTTATTGTTTTTGTTGTTCTTATTCTGCTTTTGCTGCTGCTTCTGCCTCATGCACAACACCAAGTTGTGACGTGCGTCATTATCAGATGGGTTAAGTCGCAACGCATTCTTGTAAGCATTAATAGCATCGCCGTACTTGCGTTGAGACTGAAGGTTGACACCCGTGTTATAATATGCCTGGGCAGCCAACTGCTTATTGGATGTTGCGGTGGCAGCTTTCTGATGCTGGGCAAGTGCCTCTTTCTTTTTGTTTTGGGCATATAGCGCATTGCCCAGATTGTACATGGCTCTTGCATTAGACGGATTTTGTGAAAGCGCCTTGCGATAGGCTGTCTCAGCCTGGGCATATTTTTTTTGACGATAGAGCTTGTTGCCCTGTCGGATGAACTGTCTGTCGTTCTGAGCCAGGATGCTCTGGGCGAAGGCAAAGAGCAATATGATTGTAAAAACAGTTTGTTTCATACCTTTCGTTTGAATAATTTCCAGTTGCTTACCGTCTTATTTTGTACATCGGCTATCAGAGTCTCTACTATCAACAATATGAGCAAGATGATGGCAAAGGCCTGGAACTGTTCGGCATAATCATTGTATGAACTGGTGGATATGTCGCCTTTCTGCAGTTTGGACAGCTCGTTGTTGAGCCTCATCTCGGCCACGCTGCTGTTGTCTACATGCAGATAAGTGCCGTCACCGGCCTGGGCTATTTGCCGGCACATGTTTTCGTTGAGCCGGGAGATGACCATAGCGCCCTTGCTATCTTGCATATAGCCACCTCCGGGCAAGGGTATGGGTGCTCCTTTTGTGCTTCCTATGCCTAGGATAAACACGTTGATGCCTTGTCGGCGGGCCTTTTGGGCCATTTCTTCGGCGTTGCCCTCATGGTCTTCGCCGTCGGTGATGACGATAATAGCCTTTCCTGTGTTGTCATCCTGTGTAAAACTGTGCATAGCAACGTCTATGGCACGGCCGATGTCGGTGCCTTGGGTGCCTATGAGCGAAGGATCTATATTGTCGAGAAACATCTTGGCAGAGACATAGTCGCTGGTGATAGGCAACTGTACGAATGCATCGCCCGCAAAAACTACAAGACCTATCTTGTCGTTAGACAGTCGGTCGATGAGGTTCTCCACCATCATCTTGCTCTTGTCTAGTCTCGACGGTGATACATCTTGCGCCAGCATGGAGTTACTTATATCCATAGCTATGATGGTTTCTATGCCCGAGCGCTTCTCGCCGCTAGTCTGCATGCCCATCTGGGGGCGCGCTATGATGATGATGAGCAGCGTGAGGCATGCTATGAGCAGCCAGAACTTCAGGCGTGGCCGGGCCTTAGAATAGTCTGGCGACAACTGCCTCAGCAGCTCAGGATTTCCGAATCGGCGCAGCTGCTTGGCCCTCTTGCGTGCCTTGACAAAGTATAGCACGATGAGCAAGGGGATGATTAGCAACAGCCATAGATATGTTGAATCTTCGAATCTGAACATTTGTTAGTCTCCTTTGTTGATGATTAGGGCAATCTTCTGAACACTGTTAGACGCAGCAGTATCTCAGAGAGAAGTGTGAGAAGCGCCAACAGGGCAAAGGGCTGATAGGCATCATATTGTCTGGCGTACTTGCGTCCGTCCAACTTTGTCTTCTCTAGCTTGTCTATGTCTTTGTATATCTGTGACAGCTCCTGCCTACTTGACGCCCTATAGAATTGGCCGTTGGTGGTGAGCGCAATGTTCTTGAGCGTCTGATAGTCTATTTCTCCATTGGCCTGAATGTATTGCGTAGAGCCGTTGACGGAGATGGGATAGCGAGCGGGGCCATTGGTACCAAGCCCTATGGTGTATACTCTTATGCCGTAAGTCTTAGCTATTTGCGCGGCTGTCATGGGCGAGATGTCGCCCATATTGTTTGAACCGTCTGTAAGCAAGATGACTATCTTGCTCTTAGCTTTGGCATCACGCAAGCGACTCACTGCGTTGGCAAGTCCCATGCCTATGGCAGTGCCGTCTTCAACCAGTCCACTCGCCGTGAGATCCGTACGCACGTTGTGCAGCAAGCTGAGCAATGCCGCATGATCTGTTGTCATAGGACACTGGGTGAACGATTCTCCCGCGAATATGGTAAGGCCGATATTATCATTCGGCCGGCTGTTGATAAACTCTTGCGCCACGTCTTTTGCTGCCTCCATTCGGTTGGGCGACACATCCTCGGCCAACATACTGGTGGATATATCCATGGCCAGCATGATGTCGATACCCTCTACGTGTTGCCTGCTCCATGAGTTGGAGGTCATGGGGCGTGCCAGCACAATCACCACGAGCGTGAAAGTGAGGCACCGTAAGAGCATGGGCAGGTTGATGAGCTTTATCTTCCAGCTCTTAGGAGCATACTGATAAGCATAGGTATCGCTCATGCGCAGCGTAGGCTCGCTGTGTCTCCTGTAAAGGAAATACCATATAATATATGGTATCAGCAGTAGGAGCAGAAGCAGATATTCTTTATTAGCAAATTCCATTTTCCATTAACTTAAGATGCCATAGGCCGTCCAAACAACGTATACCAGCAATGCCGTAGCAGCAATGCTGAGGACGATGATGCCCACTTTGAGCTTGATACGACGACGCATGGTGCTTTGCTCATTGGCGCTGAGTGCGGGCTCCACTCGCTCTACGTTGGGCTTGTCGGTTTGTTTGGTGCTGTCTATGAAGTTTACCACACTGGTGAGGTATAAGTCTTTCTCGTTGTTAAGTGTAGCATATTTGGCAAATTTCACGAGGTCGGCGGTTTCAAATACTTCGCGCAACTCGTTCATCTTGTCTTGGTTTTCTTCTTTTTGCAGTCTGCCAAGGATTTCCTGACTGGTCATCTCCATGGCGTTGATGCCAAACCGCTCTTGCAAATAGAGGCGCAGGGCGTCGGTGAGCTTGGTGTAATAAGCTTTTTGATCCTCGCTCTTGTCCAGTTGCTCAGCCTTGATGCTGGCTATGGTTTGCAAGGCTTTTTCATGTGGAAGCTGCTTCTTCACTATCTTCACCCGGTTGATAACAGGTTTGTTTTGCTTAAGCCTGATGTATAAGAAGCACACTAAGGCTATGAGCAAGAGAGCCAGGATGCTGAGCGCATACAGTGGCAGCCATTCTTGCCATGAGAAGGGGTTGTCGGCCACATCATGCATGGGGCGCAGCGAATTCTCGCCTTTACCTAAGCTGATGGTTTTCACGTTGAGCGTCAGTGGTTGCGTACTGTTAGCTTTGCCATTTATCTTAACGGAGAGAGCCGGAATGACATATTTGCCACTGTCCCATGCCGTGATAGTGTATTTTCTCTCTACCTTCAGTCCGGAGTCGTCATTGCTTAGCGTGTCTGTATGGCTCTCCACCACCTCTACACCTTTGCCAATCTGCTGGCCACTCTTGTATTCCGGAAAACTGACCTTGGCTTGTGCCGGCGCAGACACAGAAACGCACAAGTGTGCCTGCGCACCTATCAAGATACTGGTTGTATCGATACGTGCTGCCACCTGCGCCTGGGCCTGCATGACGAAGGTTGAGGCGAGGAAGAATATGATGTATAATAATTTCTTCATCAGTGTTAATGTGAGCGTTGAGTGAAAAGAGCCAGCAGAGCCTTCACATAGTCTTCGTTGGTGGCTATGGATATATAGTCTACTTTGCTCTTTGCAAATGTCTGTCTGAGTTTATCCTCTCGTCTGAGCCAATAAGCAAAGTGAGCCTCACGCAACCGCTTGTCAGAGGTGTCTATAAACATCTCATGTCCTGTTTCGGCATCCTTCACCTTCATGAGTCCAACGTCGGGGAGCGTCTTGGCTCTGGGGTCATATACCTGAATGGCCACAACATCGTGCTTATGGTTGGCTATGGTGAGGGCATTCTGAAAGTCGGAACGAACGTAGAAATCACTCAGTACGAAAGCCGCACAGTGCCTTCTAACCACCTTGGTGAGAAACTCTATGGCCTGCTTGATGTCGGTCTTTTTGCTTTGCGGATGAAAGTCGAGCATCTCACGAATGATATATAGAATATGCTTACGCCCCTTCTTGGGGGGTATGAACTTCTCTATGCGGTCGGAGAAGAAGATAACTCCTATCTTGTCGTTGTTCTGGATGGCGCTGAAAGCAAGTGTGGCAGCTATTTCCGTCACCATATCACTCTTCATCTGAGATGTGGTGCCGAACTCCAAAGAGCCCGATACGTCTACGAGCAACATGACGGTGAGTTCTCTTTCCTCTTCAAAGACTTTGATGTAAGGACGATGAAATCTAGCCGTGACATTCCAGTCTATGTCGCGCACATCATCTCCTACCTGGTATTCGCGTACCTCGGAGAAGGCCATGCCACGCCCTTTGAAGGCTGAATGATACTGCCCGGCGAAGATGTTTTGGCTCAATCCCTTTGTCTTGATTTCTATCTTCCTTACTTTTTTAAGTATATCTGAGGCTTCCACTGGTTTATCTCCGTTTGCTATATAGTTACACTATGCTCTTTCATGAGGTTTTATCCCGGCCGCCGGGGCAGGTCAAGGCACCTCTACTTTGTTGATAATCTCGCTGATAATTTCCTCGCTTGTTATGCTGCTGGCCTCTGCCTCATACGACAGTCCGATGCGATGGCGAAGCACGTCGTGTGCAACGGCGCGCACATCTTCTGGCACCACGTAGCCACGATGCTTAATAAAGGCATAGGCTCTGGCTGCTTTGGCCAGATTGATGCTGGCACGAGGCGACCCACCAAAGCTTATCATGTTTTTCAGTTTGGGCAGCTGATAACGGTCAGGATAGCGTGTAGCAAACACTATGTCGGCAATGTATTGCTCTATTTTTTCGTCGATATAAACATCGTTCACCACGTCACGGGCATTCAGAATATCCTCTGCACTGGTAACAGCCTTCACGGAAGGCATCTCCTTGCGCAGATTTTCACGCATGATGAGCTTTTCCTCGTCGAGTGTAGGATAGTCGATGAGCACTTTCAGCATAAATCTATCCACCTGAGCCTCAGGCAGTGTGTAGGTTCCCTCTTGCTCAATAGGGTTCTGAGTGGCCATTACCAAGAAGGGATCAGGCAACGCGAATGTCTCGTCACCGATGGTAACCTGGTGTTCCTGCATGGCTTCAAGAAGCGCGCTCTGCACTTTTGCCGGGGCACGGTTTATTTCGTCAGCAAGCACGAAGTTGGCAAACACCGGTCCTTTCTTTACATGAAAGTGCTCGTCTTTCTGAGAATAGATGAGCGTTCCCACCACATCGGCCGGTAAGAGGTCGGGTGTGAACTGTATACGGCTGTATTGAGCATCGATGAGATGAGCCAGTGTCTTTATGGCCAGCGTCTTAGCAAGACCCGGAACGCCCTCCAACAAGATATGTCCACCGCTGAGCAGGCTAATGAGAAGGGCATCTACAAGATGCTTCTGACCCACTATCACCTGGTCCATTCCGGTTCTCAGGTTGGTTATAAATGCGCTTTGTTGTTCTATTCGTGCATTGAGTTCACGAATATCAATAGCTTCTGCCATGACTGAAATATTTTTATAATGTTTGTATTATACCTTATTTATAACGCAAAAGTACAATATTAAAGCGTTATGGGCGAAGATAAGCACCTAAATAATATTAAAAAAGTTTCTTAAAACCAATATTTTAAGAAACTTTTTCAATCATTCTATCTTTACAAATTTAATGCTCTTTTGTTAATTGCGCTTGCGAATTTTAACCTTAGGAATGCGAACTTTGTCACCTGCCTTGAGGTTCTTGTCGGGATTGACAGCCTCGAAGTAGCATATCATGTAGCTTCCCAATGTGCTATTGCAAACAGACTGAAGGGTCTGACCCTCACGTAGTGTGACGATTTTGTCTATTCCTACAATATCATAAGCACCATATTTAATTCTAGGATCCTTCATATATTCAGCCATAGGCTTGACGGCATAGGGATCGTCTGCCTCTTTGGGAGGCTGTGGTGCCTTGGTCTTGCGTGTAGAAGTCTTGGTGTTGGACTTTGGCGCAGGCTTCATCGCAACCTTGGGTTGCTCTGTGGTTGTTTGGAAAGAATTATATGAGAATATTGCTATTCCAAGGATGAAAGCCACAACCAATGATATTGCCAGCCAATAATGCCGCTTTTGCCGCCTCAAAGGGGCATTTTCGGCAGGCGATATAGGCCTTTTTGGTTGAGCCTCGACAGGCTTTTCTTGTATCACGGGTTTTGCCTTTACTTCACGAGGCGTAGGCACTGCCACCGGCTCAGCCTCTTCTTGCTTGGCCTCTTCGGCGTTGACGGCAGGCTCCATGGGCCTATTTAGTCGAGTTTCGACTGGTTCTTCTTGTATCAGGGGTTCCGCCTTTACTTCACGAGGCGTAGGCACTGCCACCGGCTCAGCCTCTTCTTGCTTGGCCTCTTCAGCGTTGACGGCAGGTTCTAGTCTTTCCGCTTCGCGCGGAACTTCAACATCTTTGGTTTCAGGGGCAGCCTCATCCACAACGGTTGTTGCGGGTTGCTGAGCTTCGCTTTCTGCTGATTCTTGTACCTTCTCTGTTTTTTCGGGTTCAGGAGAACTGTCTTTTTCTTTCTCCTCTTCCAACTGTTCGGTAGTTTCAAGCTTGGCTATATCAACGCCATCATTCACCACCACGGTCTTGAATTGTGCAAAAGGCTTATTCACAAGCTCTTTCATAGACGCGTCGGGGGTGAACGTAACCTTGTCGTGACTATTGATAAGCACCCTTTCACCTGTGTTTACATTAACACTTTCGCGAGGCTTTACGGTGGTTATCTTGAATGTTCCAAGACCCTTAATCTTTACTTGTTTGTCAGCATGAAGGCCCTCATCAGTAACCTCAAACAGGGCTGTGATGAACTTTTCTATGTCTTCTACGGGCAGCTTTTGCTTTTTAGCTACGCTTTCGGTTATTCTTCTTAACGATGATTTCACCATAATCAGGCCTCGCCTCCTTTCTTCAACTTTTCTTTAACAGAGGCAGCAGGTCGGAAATTCAATATCAGCTTAGGCGGAACCAACATGCGCTTCTTTGAAGAGGGATTGATGAGCACCCGCTCCAACCGCTTCTTCACGTCGAAAGTTCCGAAACCTGCTATGTTCACCGACTCACCGTTCATAAACTCATTGCCCATTGCAGTAACTAGATTACTCACCAATCGCTGAGTGTCTTCTTGCGAATAGCCGGTTCGTTGTGACAGAGCAGAGATAAACTCTTTATTGTTCATAATGTTGTTTATAGTCTTGTTGTTGCGAAAAGGTCAAACTCATCAGAGCCTGTAATCCTCACTTGATAGAACTGTCCCACACGGAGTCTACGCTCAGAAGCGGGGATGAGCACTTCGGGGTCTACTTCCGGCGAGCAATATTCGGTGCGTCCGATGTAATAATCACCTTCTTTACGGTCTATGATGGCCGTCATGACGCTTCCCACTTTCTGTGCTTCAATCTCTTCGCTGATGTCTTGCTGCAAAGCCATGAGTGTGTCGAGACGTTGCTGTTTCACCTCTGGCGGCACATCATCTTCATAATGCGTGGCGCTGTAAGTGCCCTCCTCTTCTGAATAGGCAAAGGCGCCCATGCGCTCGAAGCGTTGTTCCTTTACGAATTGCATCAGCTCGTTGAAGTCTTCGTCTGTCTCTCCGGGAAATCCCACCATGAGTGTTGTCCTGATATGTATGCCCGGCACCCTATTCCTTATCTCCTTTAGCAGCTGCAGAGTATCGGCTTTGGTCACATGTCTGTGCATTCTCTGCAACATGTGGTCGCTGATGTGTTGCAATGCAATGTCCAGATACTTGCACACATTAGGCTTTTCGCGCATCACATCGAGCAGTTCCATAGGAAAGTCGTTGGGATAGGCATAGTGAAGCCTGATCCATTTGACGCCTTGGATGTCAGCCATTTTACTTATCAGCTCGGCTATGTGGTGGTGACCGTCAATATCTACGCCATAGTAGGTAAGCTCTTGTTCAATGACCTGAAATTCTTTTGTGCCCTGGGCAACCAGTTCGCTCACCTCATTGAGTATTTCGTTCATGGGACGGCTCACGTGTTTGCCCGTAATGAGAGGGATGGCGCAATAGGCGCAATGCCTGTCGCATCCCTCGGCTATCTTAATATATGCATAGTGCTTGGGCGTTGTTATATGGCGTTGGCCGTCGCACGACGGTATGTCGGCCTTGCCTAAATCATGAAGGAGCTGCTTATAGTTGAACTTGCCATAGAACTTATCTACCTCTGGTATTTCTCGTTCCAGTTCGTCCTTATATCTCTGTGAGAGGCACCCCATGACAAAGAGCTTGTTAAGTTGTCCGGCTTGCTTACGGGCTACAAACTCTAGAATGGTGTTAATGCTCTCTTCCTTAGCGCTCTCAATGAAGCCACACGTGTTGATGACGGCTATCTCGCCTTGTGGCCGCTTAGAGTCGTGCACGCAGTGATAGCCGTTAGCCTCAAACTGTTTCATAAGCAGCTCAGAGTCTACAAGGTTCTTTGAGCAGCCCATAGTGATGATATCTATCTGATTATGCTTCATTCTTGAAAAGAGAATCTACGAATTGTTCTTTGTCAAAGAGCTGAAGATCTTCCATTCCTTCACCTAGTCCAATGTACTTAACGGGCACTTTCAGCTGGTCACTGATACCAATTACCACGCCTCCTTTGGCTGTTCCGTCGAGTTTGGTAATGGCGAGTGAAGTGATTTGTGTAACAGCCGAGAACTGTTTGGCCTGCTCAAAGGCATTTTGTCCGGTAGAGCCGTCGAGCACCAACAGTACTTCGTCAGGCGCCGTGGGTATAATCTTCTTCATTACATCCTTTATTTTCTTCAGCTCGTTCATCAATCCCACCTTGTTATGGAGTCTTCCGGCTGTGTCGATAAGCACAACATCGGCATCATTAGCCTTAGCACTCTGCAGGGTATCGAAAGCCACGCTGGCAGGGTCGGAGCCCATTTGCTGCTTCACAACAGGCACTCCAACGCGCTTGCCCCATATATCTATTTGTTCTACTGCTGCAGCCCTGAAGGTGTCGGCAGCACCTAAATAGACCTTCTTTCCGGCTTTCTTGAATTGATAAGCCAGCTTGCCAATGGTAGTTGTCTTACCAACTCCGTTGACACCAACCACCAAAATGACGTAAGGCTTGTGCCCTTGCGGAATGTCCCAATCGCTGTTGCTGCCGTTGTTACTCTCCGTAAGCAGTTTGGCTATTTCCTCCCTCAGAATTCTATTAAGCTCTCCGGTAGATACATACTTGTCCCTTTTTACCCTTTCCTGTATACGGTCAATGATTTTGATGGTGGTTTCTACGCCCACGTCAGACGAGATAAGAATCTCTTCAAGATTGTCAAGCACATCATCATCTACTGTAGATTTACCGGCAACGGCACGTGCTATCTTAGAAAAGACGCTCTGCTTGGTCTTCTCCAATCCTTTGTCTAGCGTTTCTTTCTTGCTCTTATTGAACAGCCCAAATAAGCCCATAACTGATATATTTTGTTGCAAAGATACTAAAAATAAAAAAGGTTGCAAAATAATTTGCAACCTTTCAGATTTTATCTGTCAGAATAATTAATTCTTAAAGAAATCTTTAACTGCCTCGTTGGGCACCATATGCTCATCAAAGATGTAAGCTCCTGTCTTGGGGCTCTTCACCATCTTGATAACCTTTGTATATGCGCGACCATCCGTAGAACCTTCATGGAGGGTAGCGACCGCTTTCTTTGCCATTTTACTTAGCCTTTAAATTGTTAGACTTACTTAATCTCCTTGTGGAGGGTCATCTTCTTCAGTATAGGGTTATACTTCATCAGCTCAAGACGTCCCGGGGTGTTCTTACGATTCTTTGTGGTTATATAACGGCTCGTGCCGGGCAGACCACTGTTCTTCATCTCGGTGCACTCAAGTATTACCTGCACTCTATTGCCCTTTGCTTTCTTTGCCATGACGATTAATCTCCTATAACTTTAATGTCTTTCCAGTTAACATAGCCTTTGCTCACGGCCTGCTTCAGGGCTGCGTCAAGACCAACTTTATTAATAAGACGAAGGCCAGCAGCACTGATCTTCAGCTCTATCCAGCAATTCTCCTCTACATAGTAGAACTTCTTGCTGAAGAGGTTAACGTCAAAGGTGCGCTTTGTGCGATGCTTTGAGTGAGACACATTGCAACCTGACTGTGCCTTCTTTCCTGTGATTTGACAAATCTTAGACATTGCTATCTTTAATTTTCCGTTTCGTTAATTGATACCTATTCCAAACAGCGTGCAAAATTACAAACTTTTCCTGAACTTACAAAAGAATCGTTTGAATTTGTGTTCGGAATTAAGCTTTTTTTTATTCTTAACCTCTTCACACAGCCTTACTTATGCTTTTTTGCATCTTCTGTTACGTCTTACTGCACCCCGCAGCCAAGCCATTTGTCGTGCCTGCGCGGTCCTTAATCCTTGCGTCCGAAGACAGGCTGCTGCTCGTCGATCTGGCTGTTCTGGCTTTCGAGACTTTGCATTTTTTCTTTCAGGTAGCCCAGGAAGTTGCGAATAGCCTTGTTGGTTGCAATGGCCAAATTGATGTCGCGGCCAAAGTCTTGGCTCAGCTTCATGGTATTCACCTCATCTTTCGAGCCCCATGCCAGCCAAATAGTTCCTACGGGTATCTCTTGTGATCCTCCTCCAGGTCCTGCTATACCAGTGGTAGCTATGGCAAAGTCTGTGTTAAGAGCCTCAAGAGCGCCCTCAACCATTTGCTTGGCAACATCCTCGCACACGGCAGTCTGCTCTTCAAGTGTCTGATGGCTCACGTTAAGCAATTTTTCCTTTATCTCGTTGGTATAGGATATGATGCCACCCTTGAAGTAGTTGGATGCTCCGGGAATAGACATGATAGCCTCTGCTATGCGCCCTCCGGTACAACTCTCGGCGGTGCCCACTGTGAGTCCGGAGGCATAGAGCAAGTCGCCTATTTGTCTAGATATAATTTTGCTTTCGAATTCCATTTTATCTTATCGTTCGTTTCTCATTTAAAGGTAACCTTGCAGTAAGCCGGCAGGTCTATACTAGCAAAGTCCTTGTCCTTATATTTAAAGGTACCCACACAGGCTATCATAGCCGCGTTGTCGGTTGTATAGCTGAATTTGGGTATATAGATAGTCCAACCATATTTCTTGGCATGTTCCTTAAAGGCATTACGCAATCCTGTGTTAGCCGAGACGCCACCTGCCACGGCCACATGTTTGATGCCACAAAGCTTAACGGCTTGGCGCAATTTCTTCATCAGAATATCTACAATAGTATATTCCAAGCTGGCAGCCAAATCATTCTTGTGGTTCTCCACGAAGTTAGGATCTTCGGCTACCCATTTGCGCAAACTGTAAAGGAAAGATGTCTTCAGTCCCGAGAACGAGTAATTGAGTCCGGGTATATGCGGTTCTGAGAATTTAAAGGCATGAGGATCGCCCTGTCTCGCCAATTTATCTATGATGGGTCCGCCAGGATAACCCAGTCCCATTACCTTCGAGCACTTATCAATGGCTTCTCCCGCCGCATCGTCTATGGTTTGTCCCAGCACCTCCATATCATTATAAGCGTTCACCTTTACAATCTGTGAGTTTCCTCCACTCACTAGCAGACAAACAAAAGGCAGAGGTGGCATATGATTGTCGTCATCGCTCTCCTTGATAAAATGTGCCATAACATGCCCCTGCAGGTGATTCACTTCTATAAGTGGCACCTCTAATGAGCGTGCAAATCCTTTGGCAAAGCTCACGCCCACGAGCAAAGAGCCCATCAATCCTGGTCCGCGTGTAAAGGCCACAGCCGAGAGCATCTCCTTGGTGATGCCGGCCCGCTTGATGGCCTGATCCACTACAGGCACCACGTTCTGTTGGTGAGCCCGTGATGCCAACTCTGGCACCACGCCACCATAGGCACGGTGCACCTCCTGCGATGCCGTAACATTGCTAAGCAGTACGCCGTTGCGCAACACTGCCGCACTGGTGTCATCGCAGCTGGACTCTATGCCCAGAATATATATATTGTTTGTTTCCATTTCTTTTATGCGTTGCGGGAGCGTGTCTCCCTACTTAGTGTGAGAGCACCTCCACACCCTTATCGGTCATAAGGAAGGTATGCTCCCATTGTGCGCTAGGCTGCTCGTCGCCGCTAATCACCTCCCAACCGTAGGGATCATCAGCATCTATGAACACCTTCCATGTGCCCATGTTTATCATCGGTTCTATAGTGAACACCATTCCGGGCACCAGCACCATGCCCTCGCCTCTGTGGCCATAATGCAGAATATCGGGCTTCTCATGCATAGCCAATCCCACTCCATGCCCGCACAAGTCGCGCACTACGCCATATCCGTATTTCTCAGCATGCTGCTGTATGGCATGACCAATGTCGCCTATGGTGCAATAGGGCACAGCGGCCTTGGCGCCCAAGTCCAGACATTCTTTGGTCACGCGCACCAACTGTTCCTTCTCAGGTGTAGTTTTCCCACCTATGATGAACATTCGCGAGGCATCGCCAAAGTATCCGTCTACGTCGAGCGTCATGTCTACGTTCACAATATCACCGGGCTGCAGCACATCTTCTTTCTTGGGAATGCCGTGGCACACCACTTCGTTGATGCTTGTGCACACACTTTTGGGGAAGCCCTCATAATTGAGACAAGAGGGGTGAGCATGATGTTCCTTGCAATATTGCATACAAATATCATCGATCTCCTGTGTATTCATTCCCGGATGTATAGCAGCCTCCACGGCATCAAGGCATCCCGTGTTCACCGCACCAGCCTTGCGTATTCCCTCTATCTGCTCGGGAGTCTTTATCATATCTCGCGTAGGCACCAGCTTGCCTCGCTTCTCTAGGTCTATTATTTTCAAGTCCATTGCTGTGGGCTCCTGTCCCGGCAGGCAATGCCAACGTCTTTTCTTAAACATTCTTGTTAATCTAATTATACTTCTTTCTTGATGCAAAAGTAATATAAATCAGTCAGAGAACAAAAAAATTATGTTATTTTTGCATGTCAGAACCTTTTTCTGAAGTTTGCTATGTATTTAACCTTTAAAGGCGAGTCAATATCTTGCCTTTTATAAGTTTTACCAGAGCCCGAAAAAAACGAATGATTATCCAGACACACTACTAACCTTAATCACAAATCTTAGCCTTACTTTTCAAGTTTTCAGAGCCCTAGGTTATAATCTGTTTACAGTGAGATGAGGATAAAAAAAGCCACATGCCCTTGCGGACATGCAGCCGATGTTTATGATTGTTTGAGTTTGCTTATTTTGCGTAAGCCACAGAACGCGTCTCACGTATCACGGTTATCTTGACTTGTCCGGGATAAGTCATCTCGTTCTGTATCTTGGTAGCTATTTCAGAAGACAGTTTTTCGCTCTCGGCGTCGTCCATCTTGTCGGCTCCCACTATCACGCGCAGCTCACGTCCGGCCTGTATGGCATATGTCTTTGTCACGCCAGGATAGCTCATGGCAATAGCTTCCAAATCGTTGAGTCTCTTAATATAAGCCTCTACAATCTCTCGTCTTGCACCTGGACGAGCGCCACTGATGGCATCACAAACCTGCACGATAGGCGCAATAAGCGAAGTCATTTCCACCTCGTCATGGTGTGCCGCAATGGCATTTACTATATCAGGCTTCTCCTTATACTTCTCAGCTATCTTCGCGCCATATAGAGCGTGCGGCAGCTCTGTTTCCTCGTCAGGCACCTTACCGATGTCATGGAGCAGTCCGGCACGCTTAGCCTTTTTGGGGTTAAGTCCGAGTTCTGCAGCCATAACAGCGCATAAGTTGGCTGTCTCACGTGCATGCTGCAACAAGTTTTGACCGTAAGACGAGCGATATTTCATTTTTCCGATGATGCGAACCAATTCTGGATGCAGGCCGTGTATACCCAAGTCTATGGCTGTACGCTTACCTGTCTCAATAATTTCATTATCCAGTTGCTTCTTCACTTTAGCCACCACCTCTTCTATACGTGCCGGATGTATTCGTCCATCAGCCACCAGCTGATGAAGAGCCAGTCGGCAAACCTCACGGCGTATAGGGTCAAAAGCAGAAATCACAATAGCCTCTGGAGTGTCATCAACCACAATTTCTACGCCTGTCGCAGCTTCCAGGGCGCGTATGTTACGACCCTCTCGACCAATGATACGGCCTTTCACCTCGTCGTTGTCTATGTGGAACACGCTCACAGAGTTTTCTATTGCTGTTTCGGTTGCAACGCGCTGTATAGTCTGAATAACGATTTTCTTAGCTTGTTGGTTAGCGTTTATCTTTGCCTCGTCTACTATTTCGTTCACGTAGCTGGCAGCATCCAGCTTAGCCTGATCCTTCAAGCTCTCAACGAGTCTGGCCTTTGCCTCTTCGGCCGACAGTCCGGACAGCTCCTCAAGCTTTGCCCGTTCTTTCTCCTGCATCTTGTCGAGCTCGGCCTGCTTCACTTGCATGAGCTTCTTCTCGTTGTCAATATGCTGCTGCTGATTGTCTACATCCTGCTGCCGGCGTGCCATTTCTTCCTGTCTCTGTTTGAGGTTCAGCTCTTTCTGCTTGAGCCTGTTCTCGCTTTGCTGTATTTTCTGGTTGCGTTGCTGCACCTCTTTTTCCAGCTCGCTTTTCTTGTTCAGAAACTTTTCTTTCACTTCCAGGAGCTTCTTCTCCTTTATCACGTTGGCATCTTTTTCGGCCGTAGCCATCATCTCTTTGTATTTTCCGGTCAGGATATAACGAAAGAGCATATATCCAACAGCGCCTCCCAGCACGAGAGCCACCACTGCAATGATTACATATTCCATTTATTTAATAGCATTAAATTGTTAGTATTCTCATTTCTTCAATGCATCCTCAATTTCCGAGGTGAGTTGTCCGAGAATACTCTGGAAGGGCGCAGTGTCGTTTCTTGCGCTTTCTTTTTCATACCGTAGAGCGATGTCGATGAAGGCCATATACAGTATTTCCTTTTCGCTTTTGCGGCCCTTGTATGCGCCGGCATAGCTATTCACTGTGTCGGTGATGAGTTTGGCAGCTTTGCGATAATACTCCTCGTCCTCCTTAGGCACTCCTATAGAGAATTCGGTGTCATATACATGCAGCCTGATATGTAGTTTCGTTTCTTCCGGCATTGGGTTCCCGATTATTTCTCACTCAGCAGAGTGATGCATTTATTCACTTCCCTGATAAGCTTGGCAATGCGCTTCTGCGCGCCTTCGACGTCGGTGTCAGTAACCTCCAGCATCTTTGCCATCTTCAGAGACTTATAGTTTTCCTGCGCCTGGGATAGCTTTTCCTGAAGGTCTTTTATCTTCTTGTCACGCTCGTCCACCATGGCATAAAGCTCGTTATTCTCCTTTTTTAAATCCTTGTATTGGAGAATCATCTGCCTTACGCGGGTAGTAAACGTGTTAAGCTTGTCCTCATTAGCAGTCATGTGTGTGCGATTTTTGCGTACAAATGTAACTTAAAGTTTTGATTTAACCAAAAGAAAGTGCAGCTTTTTTGCATTTAAGGTTCAATCATTGCTTTTTTTTGTCGTCATCAGCAGGCCTTGGTTCTTTCTTTGCGAGCAGCACAACCTGATATACAAAGTTGGTTACCCAATGCTCTGAGAAGCCCAGTGTCTTGTTAAACTGACGGATAGCAACCACTGTCTTTATGACATCAGCCTCCTTAAAGTCGTTTTTATTAAAGATGTCGCTCACCGTTTTCTCCGTCATGGCGTAGATAGCCTTCTTGAAGAAGCCAGGCACACGCAACTTAAACTTCATAAGATTGCCTATAAGCATCATGAGATCTTGGGTAAAGTTCTGGAATTGCACCAGATAGGTCTGCACGTCTTGCAGCCGACGACAGTTCTTCTTAATACTCTTGTCTATCTCATCAAAGAAGTCATCCTCGGTGTGATAGAGCTCTTTCATCATCTTCTTGCACTGGTTGCGCTCAGAAACGCCTAGCTTATTATTAGCCGTGGGAATATGAAAGGTAGCCTTGAAAACCCTCAGGTCGGGCACCATGGCTAGGTTGGTAATACCCAACCGAGAAGCCAGAACAGCCTGGAAATACACCCTGACGAGCGTCATATAGTCTTCCATGCCGCCCACCTTGGCCTTTTCTTCCGTCTTATGAAATAGTCTGGATATAAAGTTCATAATCTACGTTTTACAGTTGTTTTATTCAATAAGGACTTCAAAGCCCTCTAAATTTTGCGCAAAGGTACAAAAAATTCATGATAAAAAGTCGTCACACTCACATATTTCTTAAAAATATGTATTATCATATAAAATTTTATTTGTACCTTTGCCACGTTATAACATTACTACATGCCGGCCTTAGCATAGAAAGGCAACGACATGATTACTTACATTATATAATGTGAAATTATGAAAGGAATCGTTCTAGCAGGTGGTTCGGGCACGCGCCTCTACCCCATCACAAAAGGTGTCAGCAAGCAGTTGATACCCATTTTCGACAAACCTATGATCTATTATCCGGTGTCTGCGTTGATGCTTGCGGGCATCAGGGACATCCTTATTATATCTACCCCTTACGACCTTCCTGGATTTCGTCGCCTGTTGGGCGACGGCCATGAGCTGGGCGTGCACTTCAGCTATGCCGAGCAGCCATCACCAGATGGGTTGGCTCAAGCCTTCATCATAGGAGAAGAGTTTATTGGCTCTGACAGCGTATGCCTGGTGCTGGGCGACAACATCTTTTATGGCTCGGGCTTCACAGGTTTGTTGCGGCAAAGCGTGGCCACAGCCGAGAAAGAAGGCAAGGCTACTGTATTCGGCTATTACGTCAACGACCCCGAACGCTACGGCGTAGCCGAGTTTGACGATAAGGGCAACTGCCTGAGCATAGAGGAGAAACCCGCTCACCCCAAGTCTAATTATGCAGTGGTGGGCCTCTACTTCTATCCCAACAGCGTGGTGGAAATAGCCAAGAACATCAAGCCGTCGGCACGTGGCGAGCTGGAGATAACCAGCGTGAACCAAGAATACCTGAGACACAACGAACTGAAGGTACAGACGTTGCAGCGTGGCTTTGCATGGCTCGACACCGGCACACACGACAGTCTTTCAGAGGCCAGCACCTTCATAGAGGTGATAGAAAAACGGCAGGGACTCAAGGTAGCCTGCTTGGAGGAAATAGCCTTTAAGCAGGGATGGATAACAGCCGAGAACCTCAAAGAGTTGGCCAAACCTATGCTGAAGAACGGCTACGGAAAGTATTTGCAGCAATTGGCAGAGGAGAATCTGACCAAATAGCCCATCACCCACCACACGATATTAACAAAAAAGATAATAAACCTATCTAAGAATGGAAGAAATAAAGAGAAAGGGTACAGCAGCCGAGAATGCCAAAGAGGAGCTCGAAGAAGGTAAGGCGTCATTCGACTTTACCACCATCTATACCATTCTGGTGCTCAACTGGAAGTGGTATGTACTGTCGCTTATCATCTTTCTGGGCCTGGCAGCCATTTATCTGCGCTATACCACGCCCATTTATCAGACATCTGCCAAGATTCTTATCAAGGACAACAACGGCAACGGCGGAGGCAGCTCACTGAAAAACTCACAGAGCCTCGGACTGATAACCAACTCTAATGGCCTTGACAATGAGATTGAGATACTGCAATCGCACTCACTGGCCGAGGAGGCAGTGAGAGATTTGAAGCTATACGTAACTTATTCAACCAAAGGCCGTGTGAACGACAGGTTGCTTTATAAGACTCAACCGCTCAACGTAGACATCGACCCGCTGCACCGCGAGAAGCTCAACTGCTCTATTTCGCTCACCATCACACGCACCAGCAACGGCTACGACGTGAAAGGCATCTACTCGGTGCCCACAGCCGACAATATGTGTGAAGGGCCCTTCTCACTCAACCGAACCCTAACGAGCCTGCCGGCTACAATATACACACGGGCCGGAAACATCAGCATAGACGATAACAACGTGGCACAGCAAATGGAAAACGGCGAGGTGCTCAACGTGAACATTGTGTCGCCACGCATGGCATGCCAAAAATTTGCTGGTGAACTGTCGGTAGCAGCTGACAAGACGGCATCATCCATTGCCCTGCTCTCTATGACAGACGAGTCGGCAGCACGCTCTATGGATTATCTCAAGCAGCTCGTGGTGGTATATAACCGCCAGGCCAACGATGACAAGAACGAGATAGCCAAACGAACAGAAGAATTTATCAATGGTCGTTTGAACAAGATCAACGCCGAACTGGGAAAGACAGAAGGCGAACTGCAAAACTATAAAGAAGCCAACGGGATGGTGCAACTCGACATGAACGCCGGCAGCAGCTTCCAGAACCAGAACCAGTACGAACAGCAACTGGCTCAACAGGAAACGCAGATTGAGCTGCTCAACAACATAGCCGATTTCATGAAGCAGTCGGGACGCCGCTTCCAGGTACTGCCGTCTAATGTAGGCCTGCAAGATCAGAGCTCAACAAATCTCATCAACAAATACAACGAGTTGGTACTTGAGCGCAACAGACTCTTGCGCAGCGCCTCTGAGAACTCGCCGGTTGTAGAACCTATCACCGACCAGCTACGCGACTTGAATGTCAACATCAGGCGCGCCATAGACCAAGCACGCAAGAGCCTGCTCATACAGCGTGACGCTATTGCGGCACAATATGAGAAGTATAATGCTCAGGTAGCCCAGACTCCTAGACAAGAGAGGCAAATGAACCAGATGGGACGCCAGCAGGAAGTAAAGTCGGGCCTCTATCTGATGCTCTTGCAAAAGCGTGAGGAGAACAGCATATCACTGGCTGCAACAGCCGACAAGGGCAAGCTGATAGACGATCCGCAGTATGGCGGACAGGTAAGCCCCAAGAAGAGCATGGTGTATGGCATTGCTTTGGCCGTGGCTTTGCTGCTGCCGTCGCTCATATTCTTCCTCATGCAGTTCTTCAGATATAAGATAGAGGGTCACGACGACGTGGCTAAGCTCACCAAACTGCCCATTCTGGCGGATGTGGCCGTGGCCAGCGAGACCGCCAAGACAAAGGCCGACATCGTGGTGCATGAGAATGTGAACAACCAAATGGAGGAAATCTACCGCTCCATGCGAACCAACTTGCAGTTCATGCTCAAGGAGGGTGAGAATACGGTTATGTTCACTTCTACCACATCATGTGAGGGAAAGACATTCAACTGTGCCAACCTTGCCGTGTCATTCGCACTGCTTGGAAAGAAAGTATTGCTTGTAGGACTTGACATTCGTAAGCCCCGTCTGGCCGAACTCTTCGAGATTCCCGACCATCATCACGGCATCACGCCCCTGCTGCTGAAGGAGAATCCTTCGCAAGAAGAAGTGAACGAGCAGATATTATCCTCGGGCATCAACAGTAATCTAGATCTGCTCATGGCCGGACCTATACCGCCCAACCCCACCGAGCTCATCGCCCGGCCGTCGCTCGACAAGATTTTCAACTTGCTCAAGACAGAGTATGACTATATATTGATAGACACCGCGCCCGTTGGTCTGGTTACCGATACCCTGGAAGTGGGTCGTGTGGCCAACGCTACGGTCTATGTGTGCCGTGCCGACTATACCGAGAAGTCTAGCTTCGAACTTATCAACGAGCTGTCAAAAGAAAAGAAGCTGCCCAATATGAGCATCGTCATCAACGGCATAGACATGTCGAAGAAGAAGTATGGCTACTATTATGGCTATGGCAAATATGGCAAGTATGGTCGCTACGGTCACTACGGCCATTATGGCAGTTATGGCAGTTACGGAAGCTACGGCCGTTATGGCAACTACAGCTCCAGCCACTATGGCAACCCCAAAGACAATTCAGTGAAACGATAATTCGGCACAAGCCGCTAGTAAGGAGAAAGAAAGTAACAACCCAAGTAAGGGCGCTTTCTCTCTCCTTATATATATAATAAGGTAAGAAGATTAATAAAAGACAAGATGATAATAGCTGTTGATTTTGACGGAACAATAGTAGAACACAGATACCCCAAGATAGGCGACGAGCTGCCTTTTGCTACAGAAACGCTCAAAATGCTCATCAAAGACGGGCACAGGCTTATTCTCTGGAGCGTGAGAGAGGGCGAGTTGCTGCAAGAGGCTGTAGACTGGTGCCACCAAAGAGGCGTAGACTTTTATGCTGTAAACAAAGACTATCCTGAGGAAAACGGCACCACCAACAACAATCACTTCTCACGCAAGATTAAGGCCGACATATTTATAGACGACCGAAACATGGGCGGACTGCCTGATTGGGGAGAGATTTATCAGATGATAAGCCATCATCAGACGTGGCGCGAGCGCATAGCCGAGGCTTATCATCGCGATCTGGGACAAGAAAGACAGCCCAAGAAGAAGCATTGGTGGTCTAGAGGCTAATGCTCTCCTTAGATATGAGGGGCTTCATCTCCTTTCTTCTTCAAGCAAGAGGTACGGAGATGAAGCCTTATTTGTTTATATACTCCATGAGCAGGTCGGTGGCTTTCTGCGTGCTGTAGGGCGTAATGTCAAGGCACAAGTCATAGTTAGTGGCATCGTTCCACGTCTTGCCAGTCATGTCTTTGGTGTATATCTCCCTGCCATAGTCATACTCTTCCATCATCTGCCTGGCCTTACGCTCATCCGTGTTATATATCTGCATGATACGCTTCAGGCGCGCTTGTCGGTCGGCATGAAGAAAAATTCTTACCGAGTTGGGCGTATCGGCAAAGAGGTAGAAGCCGCAACGCCCTATCACCACACAACTCTCATGGCGCGCTATAGCCTTTATCTCAGCAGCCTGAGCGTTGAACATCTGCCTGGAAGTGAGCTCGCGCTCGTTGCCTGAGTAAGTAGTTGAGTCGGCAAAAGCCCTGTAGAACACTGCAAAGTCATCCCACCACGATGGCCGTTTCTCATCCAGCCTGGCCGCTTTTTCCGGTGTTATGCGCAGTTTCTCAGCCACTGCCGTGAGTATCTGCTTGTCAATAAGCTTCACTCCCAGCCTTTTGGCTATCTCCTCTCCTATCTCGTGTCCTCCCGTACCAAACTGCCGGGCAATGGTAATCACAAATTTCTTGCTCTTGTCCATGGTATAACCCTTCGTGTTATGTGTTACAAAAATATGCAATTTTATCGTTAACTACAAATTTTTTGCACCGTTCTTTTCTCTCTTCCCCATCTTTTCTCTCTTCCTCAGCAGCCCCACCGGGGCGCCGAAGCCCCTCTGTTGCCCACATTTCTAATATAAGTTTGCTAATATGCCGTTTTTTTTGTATGTTTGCACAACAATTTAAAGCATTAAATAATCAATAGATATGAAGGTAGGTGATAAGGTAAGATTTCTAAGTGACATAGGTGGCGGCCGCATTTCCGGCTTTCAAGGCAAAAACATTGTTCTCGTTGAAGATGCCGACGGTTTCGAAATACCCACGCCCATGAATGAGGTGGTGGTGGTAGAAGATGACGACTACAGCACCCGCAAGGTGATAGAAACGCGCTCAAAGGCCCAGGAAGTCCATGAGCCCGATGATCGTTCCATCAAAGCCAAGCTTCAGGGAAGTGCCCAACCCGATGAGCCGGAAGAAGCCGACGAGGCTGAGCAAGAGACAAAAGACGATCCTTCGGTTAACTTTACGCCCAAGCCTCAGGAGCGAAAAGGCGGTGACAAGCTGTCATTCTATTTGGCTTTTGTGCCCGTAGACGACAATATGATAACCAACACGCAGTTTGATGCCTATGTCATCAACGACAGCAACTATTTCATTTCCTATGTTTGGCTCACAGCTGAAGATGCCTCATGGACAGTGTTTGCCCAGGGAACGGCAGAGCCCAACACCAAGTTGCGCATTGAAACCTTTGGCCGAGAGCAGCTCAACTCTATGATACGCACGTGCGTGCAGCTCTTTGCCTTTAAGCGCGACAAGTCGTTCTTGCTCAAGCCCGCAGTGGATGTACAGGTGAGAATAGACGCGGTGAAGTTCTTCAAGCCCCGCTCGTTCCAAGCCAACGACTTCTTTGAGAAGCATGCCCTGCTCTATCCCATCATAGAGAACGACCGACCCGTGCGGCCACTTGTCATCAATGCGAGCCAGCTCAAGCAAGAGCTCTACGCCCATGAACCAGCCAAACAGAAGGCCGATGTGGCCCCTGCGCGCACTCCCGAAGCGCTCGTTAAGCGCTATGACAACAACCAAAGCAAAAGCCATAAGATAAAAAAGGTGCTGCGCGACGATAAGTTGGTCATCGACCTCCATGCCTCTGAGCTGCTCGACTCTACTGTAGGTATGAGCTCGGCCGACATTCTTGACTATCAGATGCAAACCTTCAGGCGCGTGCTCGAAGAAAACAAAGACAAGAAAGGGCAGAAAATAGTGTTCATACATGGCAAGGGCGAGGGCGTGTTGCGCCATGCCATCATCCACGAACTCAACTATCGCTACAAGCAATATCCCTATCAAGATGCCTCCTTCCAAGAATATGGCTACGGAGCCACACAGGTAACCATCAAGTAAAAGCGCTAAAACAATTATCCGTCATGAAATATGGATTTGTAAAAGTGGCCGCCGCGATACCCCAAGTAAGGGTGGCTAACCCCGAATACAACTGTGGAGAGATACTACGTCTCACCCTCGAGGCATCTGATAAGGGTGCCGAAATCATCGTCTTTCCCGAACTTTCTGTAACCGGCTATACATGTCAGGACCTCTTCAGGCAGCAAACGCTGCTTCAAGGGGCAGAGTCTGGCGTGGCCAGCCTGCTGGAGGGCACATGCCAGACAGACATTATAGCCATAGTAGGAGTGCCGGTGGCGGTGGGTCCGCTGCTGCTCAACTGCGCCCTGGTCATGCAGCATGGCGCCATATTGGGCATCGTGCCCAAGACCTATCTGCCCAACTACAGCGAGTTTTATGAAAAGAGATGGTTTGCGTCGGCCTCCGACTTGCAGGCCGAAACCATTCGCTATGCCGGGCAAGAAGTGCTCATGTCGCCGCAGCTGCACCTCTTCACCACAGCCTATGGCGTGAAGTTTGGCATTGAGCTGTGCGAAGATGTGTGGGCACCCCTGCCTCCCAGCAACCGTTTGGCACTGGCCGGAGCCGACATTATATTCAATCTCTCTGCATCAGACGAACTCATTGGCAAGCACAACTACCTTCTTTCGCTGCTGGCTCAGCAGTCTGCGCGCACCATCTGCGGATATGTTTACAGCGGCTGTGGATTCGGAGAGAGCACGCAAGACGTGGTTTACGGCGGCAATGCCCTCATCTACGAGAACGGTCAGCTGCTGGCCTCTTCAGCCCGGTTCAGCCTGAAAGAGCAGCTCGTCATGCAGCAGATAGACGTTGAGCGGTTGCGTGCCGAGCGACGCAACAACTCTACTTATGCCGCCGTACAGCGACTCATGGCAGCCGACGCGAGCCACTACCTGCACATTGCCGCCCCTCATCGCATGGAGGAGGCCGACTCTTGGCGCCTCATACGCAAGGTAAACCCGCACCCCTTCATCCCCACACAGGGCGACATGCAACAGTCTTGCGAAGAGATATTCAACATTCAGGTGTGCGGATTGGCCAAGCGCCTTGTTCACACCCACTGCAAGACGGTGGTGCTGGGCATCAGTGGCGGGCTCGACTCAACGCTTGCCCTGCTGGTTTGCGTGCGTACCTTCGACCGCCTGGGCCTGGACCGCAAGGGCATCGTGGGGGTTACGATGCCGGGATTCGGCACTACGGGCCGCACCTATCACAATGCTGTGGGCCTTATCAAGAGTCTTGGCGTCACGCTGCGCGAGATAAGCATCGCCGCTGCCGTGACACAGCACTTTCAAGACATAGGGCATGACGGCAAGACGTATGACGTTACTTACGAAAACTCACAGGCTCGCGAGCGCACGCAGATACTCATGGACCTGAGCAACCAGCTGGGCGGACTCGTCATAGGCACGGGCGACCTCTCCGAACTGGCCTTGGGATGGTGCACATATAACGGCGACCACATGAGCATGTATGGCGTCAACGTGAGCATACCCAAGACGCTTATACGTCATCTGGTGAGATATGTAGCCGAAACAGAGCCCACTCAGGCTGCTGACGGCACACGGACGGCACGCGAGATATTGCTCGACATCATCGACACACCTATCTCGCCCGAGCTCACACCGGCCGACAGCAAGGGCAACATCAAGCAAAAGACCGAAGACTTGGTGGGTCCTTACGAGCTGCACGACTTCTTTCTCTATTACATTCTGCGCTTCGGCTTCAGCCCAGACAAGCTGCTCATGCTGGCCAAATGCGCCTTTCAGGGTGACGACAATCAGGTTGCGGGGCGTGGCAGCTATGACGATGCCACCATTCTGCATTGGCTTCGCACCTTCTTCAGGCGCTTCTTCTCTCAGCAGTTCAAGCGTTCGTGCTTGCCCGACGGGCCTAAGGTGGGCAGCGTGAGCCTCTCACCACGCGGCGACTGGCGTATGCCGAGCGATGCTGACGCGGCTTTGTGGCTCAAAAAGGTAGACTATCTGTCATGACGCGGTTGCTCTACATCATCATTTTGCTGACTCTCACACTGCAAGGACAGGCTCAGTCATGGCAAGAAAGCCCCATCACCATAGCCTCTCTCTTGCAGTATGAGCAGTCGAAGGCACGCTCGGGCGAAGCCTATGCCCCCTTCTCGCAATATGGCTTCAAGCGCATATATGCCACAGAGGTGCTCTCCTCTGACGACACACGGCGGCTTTGGGGCTATCATGTGGGGGCTAATCTCGACTTCAATAAGGACAAAGACCCGCTGTATAAGCTCTTTGCCTTGCGCACCATGGGCTCCATGGCCGTCATAGACGACGTGAGCAGTCGGGGAAAGAGCCGCGTCATCTTCTGGAGCAAACGGCTCTACCATCGATTTGAAGGCGAACTGGAGCAGCTGCACTTTGAGCTTGCCACCAATAAACATACCAATAAGCTGCTCTTCACACGTGCCGAGACTTCCGTGCGTGTGGTTGTTACCATCACGCCCGACCTTTATCTCATGGACATCGAGCCCACGCCACAGGCCGGAAACATAAAGACCAGGAAGCCATAAGGTTGCTTTTCATCATCAGATTGAGACGCTTTCAGCAAAATAATGGGTATCAAAACGTAAATTGAAAAGAGATTTTAGCGGGCTACATGACCGATTTTGCCCGACGTTTTGAAGCCTATAGATGCAGAAGACGGGCGAAACGGCATAGGCGCTTAGACAGTTTACCTCATTTAACTAATCCGTAGAACCAGCCTTAACATTTTTCTTGCCTTAGGGTTCACGCATGATGAGCACCTAAGACGCATGGCCTGACATTTTCCTTTCATTTTGTCAAGAGCGCAAAATGCATCATTTGGCATTTCAAAATAAACACTTTCGACTTGCAAAAAGCATGGTTTTAAGCTGCAAAAAGGCCTATTTTGAAACGCCATCTCATTACTATTGCCAACTGATTGACTATCAGAGCCTTGTAGGAGCACGTCAAAAGACTCGTCCATGCGAGCTATGAAGAGAGGCACAGCGGGGCTTCTGGCGTGCCTTTTTGTGTGATTTTAAAATATAAAAGGGAGATTATCATGCAGAAATAAATAATTTTCTTAACTTTGCACTACTATTCGTCAGCATCTCAACGCTCACACCTGCTTGGCTCTTTGTCATGGCCGCTATACATAAACGTGACCGTAAAGAGGGGCAGAACAAGCAGAGTCTGGCAACATGTTGGGCATCTTTGCTGTGCGCAAACATGCCGGCTGAGGCGCATGCCTGATGATTTCGGGGCAGGAAACTGTTAAAATGAGCGACGCGAAAATTGAGAAAGAGAGATTAAAGGACATTACTTCACATTTAAAAAATATTATTTATGAGAAAAACTTTACTTCTTATGGCAAGCCTGTTGTGCGGTTTAGGAGCCGGCGCGCAAACCTATTCCATACGTCAGGCCACAGTAAGCAACGGACCTAAGCCCATGGTTCAGCGCACCACTTCGCTCAAGAAGGTGGCCGGCTCGCACGTTCTGCCCGGCAAGCTGTCGCTGAGCAAGGCGACCACATCAGACGCCCCCATCACCACAACGCCCGAGGGACGCTTGGTAGACAATATGTATGTCAGCTCATCAGCTTACGGAATGGGCTACGGCAACATATACAGCTTGCAGGTAGACGGTGGTCTGGGAGCTGTGGTAGAGGGCACCGACGGCGCCGTTTACGTGCAGAACCCCATCTCGCAGGCTTATGTATGGGCCTTGGGCAAGCCTTGGATTAAATGTGACAAGGCCAAAGGCGACACCCTGGTGATGGCTACGCCGCAACCCTATTGCATCGATGGCGGCGACACTTACTACATACAACGGCTGAAACTGTCGGCTGACAGCACCACGTATGTAACAGACTCGGCCAACACCAACATTCGCTTTGTGTGGCGCAACGACACGCTACGCCAGATAGACGACTGCTATGCAGGCCTTGTAAGTGCCGACGGCTCATGGTTTTATATGGGCGACAACGACATGCTCTTCACCGTAAACCCAGACAAACCGGCCTCGCTGCCAGGCGCAGAGCTGGAGGCTACCACGCTGGAGATGAGCTATCTGTCTGACCCTAGCGACTTCTCTAAGACCTCAAAGACCAACGTAACGATGTATGCGCAAAGCAATGACGATGAGGATGGGGGCAGTACGCCTCCTACGGAGGTGTATCTCACCCATCTGGAGTCGGCCTTGCCCAACGTGCCCATCAAATGTTCGATAACCGACTTGGAGAGCGATGGCGCGCTAGAGATAGCCGGCCGGCAGTATCTGGGCGTAGACGAGAACTACAACTCGCACGTTTATGCCCTGCCCTGCAAGGCAAGGGTAGACTCAACGGGTGGCACGCCGTTCTTCAACTACGACATTCTGCCATCCATCAAGATTGCGCAGCCAGACGAAGACAATGACACCATCAAGGCCGATTATCCCTCGTCGTTGGTCATCAACTGCGGCAAGAACCGCCTATATACCATCAACGAGTATGTAGCACCCAAGTTTATCGAGAAGGTTTACAACGCTGCTGTGCCCGCCGACCCTGTGTTCAGCAAAGACATTAAGCACCTGTCACGCTTTGATGTGCTCTACTTCGACATCCCAACCGTTGATACGGAGGGCAAAGATCTGAATCCTAACGACCTGTATTATGAGATTTATTGTGACGGACAGCCTTACACGTTCACCACAACAGCTTATACGGGTCTTAGTACAGATATGACTGAGCTGCCATACGACTTTCAGGACAACAGCAACTACGACATCCTCTTCTCTGACGGCAGCGTAACCATCTACTTCTATAACCAGAATTATGACTCGGTGGGTGTGCAGAGCATCTATAAGGCCGGTGGTGTTGTAAACCGTTCTAACATCGTTTACAAGAAGAACCCTGCAAGCACAGGCATCTCTACGCCTAACGAGCAGGCAGAGAGCGTGCTTTCTGAGAGCTATTTCGACTTGCTTGGCCGGCAGTGCGCGACACAGCCTAAGGGCGTTTCCATCCGACGTATGGAGCTGGCAGACGGCAGTGTGCACATGGTGAAGGTGGCTCGCTGATGCTTCTTAGGCTTCGTCTTTAAGTTATAAAAGCCCATCCTGGCTGCAGGATGGGCTTTTCGTATCTCTCTTGGGCTGTGGTTTCCCTGGCGGAACAGGACATTCAGGGCACAAGGAGCATCACTTCTTATCGTCGGCATCATCGTCTTGATGCTCTTTTATCAGTTTCTCAACGTCCTTGGCCTCTTCTTCATTGCCTGTTTCTTGATAGGCCATAAAGAGGGGAATGGCCCAATCCAGCTTACGGCGGTGCGGATCGAGCCTGCGCAACTTCTCCAGATAGTGCGCTGACTCCATGAACATGCCTCTCACCTTAAGGCTGTCTGCCGTCGTCAGCTTGCCATTGTTGTTGTGCTTGGCCAGCTCTCTGCGCTCCATAGCCATGCGGTTGAGCGCCACGCCAATGTTGTATAAAATGGGTATCATGTTAGGTTTCAGCTTGTCGGCCTGCTTATAAGCGTCGGCAGCCTCCTCCCATCGTTCGGCGTGCATGGCTATCTCACCCTTCAATATCCATGTCTTGTAACGGTCGGGATGGTTCAACAGGAGCGTGTCTACAAAGTTTTCGAGTTTGGCACGCTGCTCCGGGTTCTCAAAAAAGCGCATCAGCCACGCCAAATAAGTCTCGTTGGTGGGGTCACTCTCATACAGTTGGCTGATAACCTTGAGATAATTGGCCGAGTCGGTGGCCGTCTTCATCTGCGCGGCCATGCATTGTGCGATGACCTCAGCAGCTTGCTGGGCTGTTTCATCATCGCTCATGGCCATGCCAGCATATTGCATGGCCTGTGCGAAGTCTTTCTGCCTGAGGTATATCTGGGCCAGATAGTAGGCTGCTATACATGTTTCGTCGGTACGGCCCTTCATCAAATGCGAAGCGGCAGCCTTGATATAAAGTTGCAATGAGCTGATAGCCTCAGCTTGCAATGAATGGTTGTCAAAGAAGAGGGCCGCGTCTATGAGTTGCGGGGCTATGTGGTGCAGCCTTCTGCTGTTGTGGTGTTCTAGTTTTGGTTTGGCTTCTCCGTTCTTGTCCTTGAGCCTGTCGAGCGAGTCACTCTTCATAGACAGCTCTACACATTGTATGGCCTGACGGTAGATGAAGGCCGAATCGTGAACGGTGGGATGCGTGAATTTCTCGTAAGCCAGCTCTGCCTGCTCGTTGAGAAGCTTGGCTTGCTTACTGCTGCTCTGTGCAGAGAGCGGCGCTGAAAAGATGATACTGAGGAGTGTAAATAAGAGGATTTTGCGCATAGACATTCATTAAAGTGAGAAAAAAAGGAGTACTGACACTGCTTGGTCAGTACTCCCTGTTATTTAAAGGCTTATTTTACGCCAGCGTCTTGAGCAGCCTCTACAGTCTTAGGATCGTTCTCTCCGTAAACAAAGTAGTAGGCATTGTAGAGAGCGTAAGCCCAAGAAGACTTATACTGATAAGTTTTGTCGAGGCTCTTTGCGGTCTCCAAGTAGCCGATGGCCTTCTTGTAAGCGTCTACAAACTGCTGTTTGGCAGCGGGAGCGATGGCACCCTTAATCTTGTTGATGCGCTCCTGAATCTTCTGGATGTAGCATGTGCCGATGGCAGCATTGATAGATACCTTGCGATCTTCGGGAGCATTGGCCAGTGCTTTTTCCAAGTCGGTGATGGCTTCATCCCAGTTGTTAGCCCTCATAGCCATGTCGCCGCTCAACGTAAGTGCAGTGAAGTTGTCCGGATCAGCAGCCAGACGGTCGCTGATGAGCTGTTTTGCCTCTGCCGTCATGTTGAGTTGCTCTTCCGTAAGCACCAACATGTTGAGCAGATCGTCGTTGGTCTTCTCGTTGGCATACATGTCCTTCAGCTTCTGAACATAGCCAATAGAGTCGGCATGGTTCTTGAGTTGCGCGCCCATAACAGCAAAAAGAAGGTTCTTGGCTTCCTTTTCGTGGTCCTTATCCAGCATAGCATACTTCACATACTTCTCTGCCTTGGCCCAGTCTTTGTTCTGATAAGCGTAGATACCTGCATAATATGCGATGTTGTTAAGGTTGGCATCCTTGCTCTTATCAAACTTTGCGAACATGGGATAGTCTGCACTTTCCACATACTCCGACAGATATTTATAGGCGTTGGCATCATCTTTTATGCCCTGATAGTAAACACCTCCGTTGATGAGATTGCCACGCTGGCTATAGAGAGCGTCGGCAACGGAACCAAACTTAGGCTTCACTTTGCCCTTTGCATTGGGCATGTTGTCATACTTGTAGCACTCCTGAGCTGCGCTGAAAGCTTGGCCTATAGCCTCGTAGAGAGCCTTCTCGTCTACCTGCTTGGTGCCTTTCTTGCCCATCTGCTCGGCAGTCTGGTTTTCAAGTTGCACACCCTCTTCCTTGTTTGCGGTGGCAAGTGCCAGCTCATACAGGTGGTTGTAGGCCTTAGCCTTCTCGGCATTGTCGGTCAGTTGGCTTAGGTTTGACTTTACAAGGTTCTCTGCTTCAGCGTAAGTAGAGGCCTTGAGGATTGCTTTAAGTGGTTCGCTGTCTCCAGCAAACACGGCAGATGTACCTAGTAGCATCATTGCCGCAATCATTAATTTTTTCATTTTCTATTGTTACATTAAAGGTTTATGTTTCATTATTCGTTAAGTTTTTTACTCGAAGGGCAATGGTTCGTTGTCGTCGTCACCTTGTTCTGAGCCTTCAGTGTCAGCGGCTTCTCCTGCTTCGGGCTTGCTTGCCGCGTTGTCTTCGAGCGTATTCTTGATGGTGTCTGAGTTCTTCTGCCACTGCGCACGGCTCTCTTCTTCCACACGACTTTCAAGCTCTGCGCTCATCACCTTGCACACGCTGGCTATCACATCGTTCTTCTTGGCCAGGTTGATGAGCCTTACGCCCTGTGTGGCACGGCCCATAACGCGCACCTCAGACACGGCCAGACGGATGACGATACCACTCTTGTTGATTATCATCAGGTCGTTGTCGTCGGTTACGTTCTTGATGGCCACCACCTTGCCGGTACGTTCCGTAATGGCGATAGTCTTCACTCCCTTTCCTCCGCGGTTGGTCTTGCGATAGTCTTCTACTTGCGAACGCTTGCCGTAGCCCTCTTCGCTGACCACCATAACGGTTTCTTTCTCAGGGTTGTTCACCACTATCATGCCCACTACTTCATCGCCGTCGCCGTCTAGCTTCATGGCTCTTACGCCGGTAGCCAACCTACCCATGACACGCACATCGGTCTCATCGAAGCGGCAGGCACGTCCGTTGCGGTCGGCAAGTATCAGTTCGTTATGGCCATTGGTGAGCCTTACATCCACCACCTCATCATCTTCGTTGATGTTGATGGCGTTGATGCCCAAGCTGCGGGGATGCGAATAAGCCTCAAGTGAGGTCTTCTTCACCAATCCCTTCTTGGTAGCAAAGACCACATAGTGCGACTTGAGGAACTCCTCATTGTCGAGTCCTCTCAATCGGAGGAACGCGTTCACCGAGTCGTTGGGGTCTATATTGAGCAGATTCTGTATGGCGCGGCCCTTCGAATTGCGGTCGCCCTCAGGTATCTCATAGCACTTGAGCCAGTAGCACCTACCCTTCTTGGTGAAGAAGAGCATGGTTTGATGCATGGTGGCAGGGTATATAAACTCGGTGAAGTCCTTGTCGCGCGTGCGCGCTCCCTTTGCTCCCACACCTCCTCGGCTCTGTTCGCGGAAGTCGTTGAGCGGCGTGCGCTTCACGTAACCCAAGTGGCTCACGGTGATAACCACGGGATCGTTGGGGTAGAAGTCTTCTACATTGAACTCGTGCTCGTCGGGTTTGATTTCCGTACGGCGTTCATCACCGTATTTCTCTTTCACCTCTTGCAGCTCGTCTTTCATCACTTTCTTGCACAATTCGGGATCATCCAGAATGCGCTGCAAGTAGTCTATCTGCTTCTCCAGCTCCTCATACTCGGCGTGCAACTGGTCCATGCGCAGTCCGGTGAGCTGTGACAGGCGCATGTCTACGATGGCCTTCGACTGTATCTCATCGAGCTGGAAGCGTGCCTCCAATGCTCTTTGGGCGTCAGAAGGCGTCTTGCTGGCGCGAATGAGGTGCACCACCTCGTCGATATTATCGCAAGCGATGATGAGTCCTTCGAGTATATGGGCGCGTTCTTGTGCCTTTTTCAGGTCGAACTTGGTTCGTCTGATGGTCACCTCGTGGCGATGCTCCACGAAATAGCGTATACAATCTTTCAGGCTCAGCAACTTTGGCCTCAGCTGCAAGGGATTGGCAGGGCTGGGCACCAGCGCGATGCTGTTGACGGAGAAAGAGCTTTGCAGCGCGGTGAGCTTGAAAAGCTTGTTGAGAATGACGTTTGCGTTAGCGTCTTTCTTCACGTCTACCACGATGCGCATGCCCTGTCGGCCCGTCTCATCGTTAACGTTGGATATGCCGTCTATCTTGCCTTCCTTCACCAAGTCGGCTATATACTCAATGAGCTGCTGCTTGTTCACGCCGTAAGGTATCTCTGTCACCACGATGCGGTCGTGATTGTCGTCGCTCTCTATCTCTGCCCTGGAGCGCACCACGATGCGTCCTCGTCCCGTAGCGTAGGCTTCCTTCACGCCGTTCAGGCCGTAGATGATGCCACCTGTGGGGAAGTCGGGGGCCGGTATATACTTCATCATCCCGTCTACGTCTATGTCTGGATTGTCTATATAGGCGCAACAGCCGTCTATCACCTCGCCCAGGTTGTGCGTAGGGATGTTTGTTGCCATACCCACAGCAATACCGTTGCCGCCGTTAACCAGCAGGTTAGGCACCTTGGTAGGCATTACGGAAGGCTCTTTAAGTGTTTCATCGAAGTTGGGAGTCATGATCACGGTGTCCTTATCCAAGTCGTCCATGATGTGCTCACCCATCTTCGAGAGCCGGCACTCAGTATATCGCATGGCAGCAGGTGAGTCGCCGTCTACCGAACCAAAGTTTCCCTGTCCGTCAACGAGCGTGTAACGCATGTTCCAACTCTGGCCCATACGCACCAAAGCGCCATAAACAGAAGAGTCGCCGTGAGGGTGATACTTTCCCAAAACCTCACCTACCACGCGCGCGCACTTCTTATAAGGCTTGTCGCTGGTGTTACCTATGCCCAGCATACCATACAGAATGCGTCGGTGCACGGGCTTAAATCCGTCTCTCACATCAGGCAAGGCACGAGCTACAATCACCGACATAGAATAGTCGATGTACGAGGATTTCATTTCATCCTCGATGTTAATCTTCATGATCCTGTCCTGATCAATCGTCTTGTTATCGTCCATTTATTGATTGTATTGAATATTTTAAGTTGAATCGAGCTGCCCCTTTTCGGGCCGAAACGCCCCAGAATGCCCTTTATTTTGCCTCTGTTGCATTTCCGGTGTTTCGTTTCAAGGTGTAAAAGTACAAATAATCTCTGAATTGCGAAAGCTTTTTGGCGTGAAAATAACGCTTTAACGCCATTTAATCATACGGATGCCATCGGGCAGGCATGGCCTGGCAAAACGAGACAAGCGGGCATTGGGCGCGCCCGTCTCCTTTATTTGTCTACGGACGCATGACGCTTTGGTTGGCAAAACAGGCCTTGTTACGTCGCGAAATAGGCACTTTCACAAGCCAAAAAGGGCACTTTTACAAGGCAAAAAGGGCACTTTTGAAAAGCAAAAAGCGCAGCTCAGCTCATCCCATTGACTATCAACGGTAAGCGTCTCCGCAATTGCGTATTGTAGCTAAAAATATAAGTGCGTATCTTTG